>Ga0302228_10000599_pt1 | contig 28915 bp, 30 predicted proteins | sample II_Palsa_N1_2_FD_193519 | JGI IMG/M metagenome (GOLD analysis project Ga0302228, IMG submission 193519) | Peat permafrost microbial communities from Stordalen Mire near Abisko, Sweden - II_Palsa_N1_2 | ecosystem: Environmental > Terrestrial > Soil > Palsa > Peat permafrost | place: Sweden... | reverse complement strand
CTACGCCGAAGTATCCGCCGACCCATTTGGTCAGAACGGCCTGGTGGCGGGATATGCCGCGCGTGGCGGCATTTCGGAGGCAAACGGCGGCCCAGGGCAAATCGACACCGTGCGCACGAACAATTCCGCGAACTATGCGTACACGCTGGGTCCAGTGATTGTTCGCGCGCAGATCGCGTCGCACGACTCGGCGGTTCAGGGCGACAACATTCCCTATTCCGCGTCGATCGTCTATGAGGATCGGAATCTCAAGCTCGCCGCCTCGTACATCCGTCCGCAGCCGGACAACGCTCACTGGGCCTATACGGCGGGTCAATACGACTTCGGTTTTGCGCGGCTGTATGCCGGCTATGGCTTTGGCCAGAACACTTTTAGTCAGTCGATTCACAACCAGATGGTCGGCCTTAACATCCCGATCGGCCCAACGCAGGCGGTCATGACGACCTTCAGTCATACGACATCCAACGGACAAACGATTCAATGCCGTAGCGCATTGGGCTATTTCTACTTCCTGTCCAAAGCGACGATTGTCTACGCGGATGTTGTCTACGACTCCCAGTCAGGCAGATTCGCGTACGGAACCACAGGATGGCAGGCGACGGGCACGTCGACTAGCGGAACAGGCTATACGGTCGGTCTGCGACACCTGTTCTGACAACTACGGGCACGCTTGCCGGTCGCGCGGATGGAAGCTTCGTTTGCCGCCCGTTTTGCCGGCCCGGGGGAGCGGGCCGGTCTTTTTCGCCGGTGTGGCGAGATCTGAACTACTGACTTCTTTAGACGTTAGCACGTCTGATTGGTATGTCGTCCTGATGTGAGCGCTATTGTGATAACCCGTTCGCTGTCGGCGCCGGGATGTTTTTAGCTTGCTTCGCTGCTATACGTGCTTCTGCTGCCTGAAGATTGCCAGGGTACTCAACGTAATCGACGGATGCGGGATGGAAGCCCGCATTCTCGACCTTGATGAGATCGGCAACGACTTGCGCACGGGTCAAGGGCTCGCTTGACTGTGCGAAGGAAACAACTGGAACGGCTGATACAGAGAGCGTCGCTAAGGCATAGAAAAGGAGTTTCACGATGACTTTCCTCCGAGGATAGGAGACGTCGTCCCCGGCCACACCGGCGAAGCGCCGACGGCCGGTAAGCTGATTGTAGTACGGTCGAACTTATCTCGCCGGAAGACACGTTGACTCAAATCTAGCTAGCTTTCACCGCGGTGAGTCGCTTTAAACCAGCGAACGCGAACCTTAATTCGCAGCTAACTTGTCCGGTGCATTATCGGTGATCATCCTTTTCGGCAACCGCTGATGATCGTCCCATGAAATTCCGTCCCAGCTATGAGCTGGCGAGCGACGCGGCATGGACTTGCCGATGACCGTTCGATCGTCAAATCGGTCATTGATCGTTTAATGCGGCGGTAAGCAGATTACCGCTCAATTCACAAGGAAATCTCATGAGCACGATCGGAAGCAATGCCGGCGCGACTGCAGACCTTGCCGAGCCGCTGCATGTGCGTGACATCGGCAGCTTTCACGTCGGCGGCCATATGCTATCGCTCACCGGGATGACGCCAAGGCTGCGTGTCAGCACGGCCCACGGGGCAGTTCATCCCATCGATCCCAACGGCGAGATCATCGTTGCCCAGATGTACGTGCAGTACGTGAAACTCGCTGCGCCGCGCGGCCGGCATCCCCTCCTGCTCTGGCATGGCGGCGGAATGAGCGGCGTCAATTGGGAAACGACACCGGATGGGCGCCCGGGATGGCAGATGTTTTTCCTTCGTGCCGGCTTTGATGTGTTTGTGTCCGACGCGGTCGAACGGGGTCGGGCGTCATGGGCGCCTTATCCCGACGTCTACCCGGAGGCGCCGTATTTCCGCACGGCGCGCGGAGCCTGGGAAGAGACCTTCCGCTTCGGTCCGGCCGACTCCTGGCATGCCGAACCTCCACTGCCCCGGTTTGGCTGTTCCGACGGAACAAGAGACCAGACTGCCCGGACAACTGTTTTGCTGCGACGACGCTGCCATCAGGCAGCTTAACCTTGGTTCCGGCCGTTACATAAAGCCCGGCGTCGACGATACATTCATCGCCAAGTGAAATCCCGATGCCAGCATTTGCGCCTAGCAGGCTTCGCTCCCCGATAGAATTTTTGCTCTTTCTGCCGCGGATAGAGTGCCCATGATTGACGAGCCCGCGCCCACGTCCGAATTTTTGCCGACGGTCACGCCCGGTGTCACACGGCCTTCGACCATGGACTCCCCCAACGTCCCCGCGTTGAAATTCACGAATCCCTCATGCATCACGGTCGTACCAACCGCGAGGTGTGCGCCAAGTCTCACGCGGTCCGCATCGGCGATGCGCACGCCTTCGGGCGCGACGTAATCTGTCATGCGAGGGAACTTATCGACCGACGTCACCGTGACATGATGATTTTCAGCCGCGCAGCGATCCCGCAACTCATCGACATCGCCTGGCAATACAGGTCCGGCCGATGTCCACGCAACGTTGGGCAACAGACCAAAGATTAGGATCTTAGACCGTCGGCACTCGATGCGCCAAGGATATATGGAGGATACCTGACCGGATCGTGAACGGGCTCGGTGACAGTGCTATTGCCACGGGTCTTCTCATCGCAACAGCATTATTTCTTACCGGAACCGGCTCGCTGTGAATCGATCCGCCTCGATCCCGCGGCTTTCCCGCGGTGCCATTTTCCTCGGCTTGTGGGGGTCTCGCATGGCGACTCGTTGAGCGCCGACAATTGCCTCATGATCTTCGACATCATCGTGATCTGCGACCGCAGACACAGAGCGCCACGAGCTGCGGCGGGGTCGGACTTAACGGTGCGAACGATAGGACGGAAGGCATTCGGGCTCACCCGCGGGGCTTGGCGGGCGTTGCGCGCCTAGGTCCCTTGGTGGCTTTGGAGCACGTCGCGGCTGCCGTGTCGAGTCGTTCCTCAAGGTAGCTGCCGATGGCTTGCTGCATCTCACGGCGCAACGCCGCGCCCTTCCTGGCGTCGAACATCCGGATGCCTTGCACTGTCGCGCGCACCATGAGCCAGGTGGCCTGCGCGATCGACAACAGTTCCGCGGCTTTCATGGACGGAGCGAGGGCCGACAGCAAGTCCTGCACACTGGCGGAAAACAGCCCAAAGCTGTCCGTCTTCGGCACGGAGGGAGACTCCGCCAACACGCGGCACGCGGGGTGTTCCAAAATGTAGCTGAACACGATCTCGACGAGCTTTTGCCCGAGCATCCGTGGCGGGACAGGCGATGTCGCCTTCAAGGCGGCAATCTGGCCGCTCAACTCTTTCATGTATTCGAGGAGCAAGGCGTTGCCGAGACTTTCCTTGCTTGGAAAAAACTGATACAGCGAGCCGATCGAAGCGCCTGCGAGTTGGGCGATGCCGCTCATCGGCGTCGCCTCATACCCTGTGGTCGCAAAGAGATGCTCTGCTGCGCGCAGCAAGTCGGTCACCCGGCGTTCGCCGCGCGCCTGCGTCGGCGTCTTTGACCGCCTTGACAAAATCTGGGGATCATTCATTTTCCAATTTCCGATAAACGTGAGCCATCCTTGCATTTTACAGGGACAGAATCAACGCGCAAGCCGTCTCGAGGAAGCGCGTCATACCCTGCTGTCGCACAGAGCCGCTCCGCCGCCTTGGAAAATGTTTGATGCGTCGGTGCCGCGCTTCTGCGTGAGCGTTTTCGAGCGCCTTGACAAAACGTGAGGGCCAGTCATATTATCATTTCTCTAAATATGAGTGGTGCTCGCATTTTATCTGGATGTGAGGACTGCTCAATCCGGTTCGACGAATACGTTTTGCCATTTTGATCCCGCGTGCTCACGCCGCCAAATCGCTTCTCAAGACGCCCCGCCGCGCCCATTCCATTGACCTGTCAACCATCGAGGCAGCATTCAAATCATGACGAATTCGCGCTCTCCGACCATGGAATTCAACGCTCGCGACGTCAACGAAAGCGTGGGGTCACTGTTCTCCCGCGTGCGCTCCGCGATGGCCAACATGATGAACCAGCGGACGACCTGCGAGCTGGGCATCACCGGGACCCAGAGCAGCATCCTCTTCATGCTGTGGAGCGGAAAGTGCCTGCTCGCGGCCGAGTTGGCCCGTGAATTTGGGATCGACGCGAGCGCTGTCACACGCCGCATCGACCTTCTCGAAGCGCGCCGCCTGCTCAGGCGTGTGCGCAGCGTCGAAGACCGGCGCGTCGTGCGGCTTGCGTTGACGCCTGAGGACGCGGCGATGGCCGCGCGCGTGCCGGCCATCTTCGCGAATGTGGTGGACAGGCTGCTCTCCGGCTTCACGCCGGAAGAAACCGGATTTCTCAAGAGCATGCTCCGCCGCGTTCTCGCCAACAGCGGTGATTTAGCGGGACTAACCCATGACGCGGCACTCTATCTTGAAAAGAAAACGCACTGAATCGATTGCATTGCCTCTCGGGGCTCTCTGCTCGACCGCGCGGCGCCGAACGGTCCGCACCGCCCCATCGCCGCTTCGGCGGCCCCGCCGGCTCGCAGCCGTGGCGGTCGCCGCGGCGATTGCGTTGTCCGGTTGCGCGAACTACTTCGGCATCCACGGCGACAAGCAGATGGCGCCACCTGCGAATTTTGAGGCCGCGCAGAGCCTTCCGGCCGAGGGCGGCCAATGGCCGTCGTTCGACTGGGCAAACCAGTTCGGCGACACGCAGTTGCCCAAGCTGATCGCCGAGGCGCTGGAGCGCAATCCGTCGATAGCCCAAGCGCAAGCTCGCATCGCCAAAGCCTCGTCGTATATTGAAAAGTCGAAGTCGGCCCTTTATCCGAAAGTCGACGCGAGCTATGCGTGGACCCGCGAGCTGTATTCGGCTAACGCGATTTACCCGCCTCCGTTCGGCGGCACCTGGTATAGCGAGAACAACGCACTCGCGAGCGCGTCGTGGGATCTGGATCTGTGGGGCAAGAATCGCCAGCGCCTGGGCCAGGCCGTGTCGCAAGAGAGGGCCGCCGAAGCCGACATGCAGCAGGCCCACGTGACACTTGCCGCGTCGGTCGCGAGCGCCTACAACCAGCTCGCGCGGCTCTACGCCCAGCGCGATATCGCCCAGCGTGAAATCCGGAATCGTGAAGACATTGGCCGTATCACCGACGGCCGCGTCACCGCAGGCCTCGACACCGACGTCGAGCGGCAGACGGCGATCGGCAACATCGCAACGACCCGCGCGAATCTCACCGATCTCGACGGCCAGATTACCGTCGTGCGCTATCAGTTGGGCGCGTTGCTCGGCAAGGGCCCGGATCGAGGACTGCAAATCACCCAGCCGATCCTGGCGACGGGCGGTGCAGTCGTTCTGCCGGACAACCTTCCCGCCGACCTGCTGGCGCGTCGCCCGGACATCGTCGCCGCACGATGGCAGGTCGAGGCGGCGCTGCATGACGTCAAAGAGGCCAAGGCCGAGTTCTTCCCGGACGTGAACCTCGCGGCGGCGGTCGGCTTCGACGCATTTGGCTGGGGAAAATTCTTCACGGCAGGAAGTCGCCAGGTCCAGTTCGGTCCGGCAATTCACTTGCCGATCTTCGACGGTGGCGCCCTGCGCTCGCAATTGAAAGGCCGCTATGCGGACTTTGACTATGACGTCGCGACCTACAACCAGACGCTGATCAATGCGCTGTCCGAGGTCGCAACGCAAGTCTCGTCGATCCGTTCGATCGACCGGCAATCGGGCGACGCACAGCGCGCGCTCGACGCGTCGACGAGCGCCTACCAACTCTCCGTGGTGCGCTACAAGGCGGGCCTCTCGCCACAGTTGCAAGTGTTATCTGCCGACCAGAACCGGCTCGCTGCCGAACAAACGTTGACGGATCTCAGGATGAGCCGCCGCAACATGCAGATCGGCCTGATCAAGGCGCTAGGCGGCGGATTCGACGCGGCGAAGGCCGATCTTGTCGTGCCGACCGACGCGCCGGTGGGACGAGCTTCGCAGTCCGCCCAAGCCCTGCCGGCGAGCGAAGTGACGCCGGCCGCCGCGGACTGAGCCCGAAAACCACCTGAACAAACGACGCACATTGAGAAACCCGGAGCATCGCCATGAGCACCACCGAAGATCCCGTCGCCCCCACAAAACCGGCCACCTCTCCCCAACCAGCCACTCCGGCGCACACTGGTCAACCTGCCGCGAACGCGCAACCGCCAGACAACGGCAAACGCAGGTTGCTGATGACACTGCTCGTCGTTGCGCTCCTGATCGCGGCGATCGCCTACGGCCTCTATTACTTTCTCGTCGCGCGCTTCCATGAAACGACCGACGACGCCTACGTGAACGGCAATGTCGTGCAGATCACACCGCAAGTGATGGGCACTGTGATCTCGGTGAATGCCGATGACACCCAGACGGTTCACGTCGGCGATCCGATCGTGGTGCTTGACCCAGCGGACTCGAAGGTCACGCTCGACCAGGCCGAGGCGAATCTGGCACAAGCGGTGCGTCAGGTGCGCACGCTCTTCGTGAACAACAACCAGTATGCGGCGCAAGTCGCGCTGCGCCAGTCGGATCTGTCGCGCGCCGAGGACGATTTGCGCCGCCGCATGACGATAGCGCAAACCGGTGCGATTTCGCTGGAGGAGATCTCGCACGCGCAGGATGCCGTGCGCGGCGCGCAAGCATCGCTAAACGCCGCGGAGCAAGAACTTCAATCCAATCGCGCGCTGACCGAAAACACGGATATCGCCCATCATCCGAACGTGCTTGCCGCCGCGGCGAAAGTACGCGACTCCTACATCAACTATGCCCGAAATACCATGCCCGCACCGGTCACGGGCTACATCGCACAACGCTCGGTGCAGGTCGGCCAACGCGTATCGCCAGGGACTCCCCTGATGGCCATCGTCCCGCTGAACTCGGTGTGGGTCGACGCCAACTTCAAGGAAGTGCAGCTCACGCACATGCGCATCGGTCAGCCCGTCGAGCTCACCGCCGACGTCTACGGCTCGGGTGTGGTTTTCCACGGCAAGGTCATGGGCTTTTCTGCCGGCACGGGCTCGGCGTTCTCGCTGCTTCCAGCGCAAAACGCGACCGGCAACTGGATCAAGGTCGTGCAGCGGCTGCCGGTGCGCATCGGGCTCGATCCGCAGGAACTGGAAATGCATCCGCTACGCATCGGCCTGTCGATGGCGGTGGACGTGGCGATCAAGAACGACCGGGGTGGTCAGCTGGGCGCAGCGCCCAACACCGTCTATCAGACCGACGTCTTCGCCAGGTATGGCGACCAGGCCGACGCCGAAATCGCCCGGATCATCCAGGAAAACGAGGGCAGCTCAGGCCCGGGCAACGAAGCGCACAACACGCCCTCGCGCAGCGCGAAGCCGCCGCTCGGCTACGCGATGCGGCAAGCGCCCACGATCGGCGGTCGCGGCATGGCGCAGAGAAAGGCCGGCCACCAGGCAGGCATATTCCGGCGAACTTGAAAAACATGATGGATAGTCATATTATGCATTTATAAAATATGAGTATCTCTCGCATTCAGATGGAAAAGCTCATGAAACGCGAAAACACGCCTCTCACTTCTTCGGCCGCGCCAAGGCGCGACCTTGAACCTCACGCGAGCGCAGAACATCACGGCACCGCCGACGTCCGCCGGATGGAACGTTTTCTCGCCGCCGTTCGCAATGGATGCGAAATGGGCCGTCTCGCGCGATGGCGGGCCCGGCCGACTGCGGGCGACGACGATGAAGTGGCGGGGCAATGAGCACGCCGACCGGCGCAACCATGGGCTCCGCGTCGTCACCCGTCGCACCGGCCGTGCCGCACCGCGGCATCATCACGATTTGCATCATGCTGGCGACGCTGATCCAGTCGCTCGACAGCACGATCGCCAACGTGGCGCTGCCGCATATGCAAGGCAGCTTATCGGCCTCCCAGGATCAGATCACCTGGGTGCTCACGTCCTACATCGTCGCCGCGGCTATCACCACGCCGGTCACTGGATGGCTCTGCGATCACTTCGGGAAAAAGAACGTGTTGCTCACGTCCATCATTGGATTCACGGTCGCGTCCGCCCTGTGCGGCGTCTCCGTCTCGTTGCCGATGATCATCGCCGCGCGTCTGCTGCAAGGGGTATTCGGCGCGTCTCTCGTCCCGCTGTCGCAAGCCATCCTGCTCGACATCAATCCGCGCGAAAAGCAAGGCCAGGCGATGGCGATCTGGGGCATGGGTGTGATGGTCGGCCCGATCCTCGGTCCAACCCTTGGCGGCTGGCTCACCGACAGCTACAACTGGCGCTGGGTATTCTTCATCAACGTGCCGATTGGCGCGATCGCGGTGTTTGGCGTGTTCACGTATATCAAGGGCGAATTCCTGCGCCGGGACACCAGGTTCGACTTTTTTGGCTTCGCAACGCTCAGCATCGCCATCGGCGCTTTGCAGGCGATGCTCGACCGAGGCGAGCAACTGGACTGGTTCGGCTCGATTGAAATCTGGTGCGAGACGCTCGCATGCGTGATCAGTTTCATGTTCTTCATCATCCACACCGCGACCGCGCGAGGGCCGTCCTTCTTCAACCGGCGCCTGTTGGCCGATCGAAATTTCGTTACGGGACTTGTGTTCATCTTTGTGGTGGGCGTCATTCTTTTCGCCACCCGGGCGTTGCTGCCGCCCATGCTGCAAACCCTCATGAACTACCCGGTCGCGACTGCAGGCCTGGTCATCGCGCCGAGCGGCATTGGAACGATGGTCGCGATGATGGCGGTCGGACGATTGATCGGCCGTGTCGATCTGCGTTTCCTGCTCTTTGGCGGCCTTGTGTGCACCGCGTTCTCGCTGTGGCAAATGGCGAACTACACTATTGTCCTCTCCGAGCGAAACATCATCTGGCCCGGCGTCATCCAGGGCATTGGCCTCGGGCTCGTCTTCGTGCCTTTGAGCACAATGACATTCGCCACGCTGACCCCGGAGATGCGAGCCGATGGCACGGCCATTTACAGCCTGATTCGCAACATCGGCAGCAGCATCGGCATCTCGGGTGTCCAAACGATACTCACGCAGCATACGCAAATCGTTCACTCGTCGCTGGTCGAGCACATCACCCGTTTCAACCCTCTCATGCACCCGTCAGGCCAGGGGCCGTCAGCCTTCGCGCTCGCGGCGCTTGACCAGCAAATCACCGCGCAGGCCGCCATGATCGGCTACATCGACGACTTCAAATTCATGATGTGGATGAGCATTGTGGTGGTGCCGCTCCTGCTGATTATCCGGCCCGCCAAACGAGGCAGCGCGGGAGACGCGGCGCACGCGGTGATGGATTGACAGAGCATTTTGTTCGGGACGCGAGAGCAGGCCACTCGAAGGCGATCGATGATGAGTAAAGGGAAAACGGAGAACACGCGGTGTTTTGCGACGGGGAGTCGCATTTTGCTGCTCGAGCGCCCCAAGGCCGACCTCCTGGTGGTCGACTGGAGCGACGCGTGTCGCGGTCACTGCGGCGCGCAAGACTGGCGCATTGTCACGGCGCGCGCAGCCGGGCGATGCGCGCTCAGCGGGACGGAGATCCGCAAGGGCGACGCGGTGTTCAAACCCAAACGAGGCCAGGCGAAGCTTAACGCGGACGAAATGATCCTGGTCAGCGCCGTGCCCGAAACCGTGGACGCGGGCGACGGGCAATTGACGGAGCATCCATGTCTTGCGACATAAAAAGCGCGCTCCATCGGCGCGTCCGACCGCCGGCCTTTGCCAACGCGCCCGTGAGGCGGCGGCTCTGTCCCGGCGTGCTGCCCGCAAGCGCCCGTCGGGCAGCCGGCCCGTTCGGCAAGCAAGAGGGTAAAGGGGCTCACCGCCTCGGGAGGGCGCCATGGCGCTTGTGTGGGTGAGCACCGGATTTTTCGCGGGCATTCTGCTGATGCACTTCGTTGCCGCAGCGCGCATTTCGGCGGATTTGGCGGCGGGACCGGACGCAAACAGCGCTGGCGAACCATCTGCCAGTTGCCTCGTTCGGTCAGGCTCGCGTAAAGCATCGCTCGTCGCGGCGCCCGCCGTTCGGATCGCTTTTTTGCGCGCCGTCCCGACCACTGATCCCTCAGCGCTTGCGCCGCAAATGATCGGCGCTCAAGCGGACGCGCTCACTGAGGGTGAACCGCTAACCGAAAGGCGCGGCCTTACTCTTCTCCGCAAAGAAGCTTTGGTCGCCCGGAAACCTCACGACTAGCTCGCAAGGGCGGACTAAGGAAGCCCGTTTGTTGCAGGCCGACCCGGAACTGTGCCTAAAAGCGTTTGCTCTGCAGAGCAAACGCTTATCTTGGCTGAACCCCATCATGGCGACGACGTACGCCACAAAGGATTCTCCGCCGCTGATTGAATGATAATGGCGCTGTCATCGGGCAAGAGGAAGCCGTCCCGCTCAAGTTGGCGTGCAGCAGTTCGGACACGATTCACATACTCGTTGCGCGTCTTGTACCTCTCCAGAACAGGACGATGTCCATCGTGGGCTGCGTCGGCGTCCGCCTGTGTTCGTGGAAACGCGATAAAGCCGCCGGCAAGCATGCATGTAAAAGAAAGCGGTGGATTTTGTTGCGCGTGAGCGCCGAGCGGCGCTTCCATATCGGGGAGCCTTACACCTCCAACGGCATTTCCATCCTCATCGCGCTTCGGAATCTCGATTATCGCTTTGGGCAGATGACTTGGCGCACGCAGGACTGTCGGATCATTTTTGGCCTCCTCGAGTGGCATGAGACGGCTTTTCGGCGGTTCGGTTCCGTTCGCAACCCAGTCTTCCAGATGCAGTAGCGTTGCGCGCGCGATCGGGCTCCAGTCTAGCCTGGCTAGTGGCAGTTCGCAGTTAGCCTTCTGCAAAACGAAGTGGGAGGCACCCGCAATGTCGTACACGCGGACATTGTCCGGAATGGGCTGCTCGGTCGTACCTTCGGCTCCGGTCCGCGACAGGGAGGCACGCAGCGAGAAGTAGTCGGTCGTGGAGTTGATGAGAATCATACGAGGAGGATTCTCGCCACGTGCCTTGACCCGTTCGATAATGTCGCCAATCGTCAGCACGTCCTCGTTGACACCTCGAAATTCAGGATTTTCAAAAGTCGGAACTTCGGCAGCACTCGACTGCGGCCCTCTGCCCGATTGCATGATGGGCAGCATGCCCGCGGCCGAGACAAAGACGTGCATGCCGTCGAATACGCGATGCCCCCCGGTCGCGTTGAATCCGTCCAAGAGGAAAGTTTTAAGGTATCGCCCCGATTGTGACTTGCCGGACGCAAGCGTCCACTTGACAGCGCCTTGCAGGGGATTGACCACACCCGATTTATCGGACGTGGCGTGCGCCAGGAAATCAGCGGCGTCCCTGACAATAGCGAACCCGACTCCTTCGACGAAGCGCCTCTGCCCAGAACTGTCGAGGAACATAGGTAGGTCCGCACCTTTGCCCAGCTCCCACTGCACTTCCGCGACAGCGAAACCGCGATCCTGAAGGAAGCCGGTGCCCACTTCTGTTGTACCGGCCTCAAACGGCTCATCTCGCGGGCTGTTGTAAAGCGCCTGTGCATAGGGACGGCCCCGGTTAGGAATATCGACCAGAAGCACACCGTTGCCGCTTTTTGGATTCCGCGGAAAGATCAAGGAGATTTTTGCCGAATATTCGACCCGCCCATCGGCATTCCTCGGTGCCTTTTCAATGTCAGGAATCTTCTCAGTTGACCGTAGCTCGCCGAAGATGCGGCCTTCCCAGAACTCGAATTCGCCGGGCCTGAATGTGCCGTAGCTTTGCTTCGAGGTAATCTCCAGCTTCGTGACTTCAGCTTCGGCAAGCACCGGGAAGCCAATGCCGATCAGCAGCGAAGCGGTCGTTAGGACCATCGCGGTGAAACGCGCACGTGTCATAAAACGTCTCCGTACGTCGGTGATCCGACTGGTTTTTGGACTAGCTAACTGCGCAGCACCTTCAGACTCGGACACGGTGCGATGAATCAAGGTCGAATCAGAACTTTCCGGAAAGCAGATGACCGGCGCGGGGTACTTCGGCCTTAAGGTCGAGTGTCTTGAGAATGCGATAGACGGTAGCGACGGCCGCCGACAACACCGGCTTGCCCAGACGGTCCTCGACCAGCTGGATCGCGGGCAGCGAGGGCATCTGGACACAGGCGGACAATACGACGGCATCGGCCTGCCCAACATCCAGCCGCTTCACATGTTCCAGCAGATTCATCGGGTCCAGGCGCCCCACTTCGAGGTTGTCGGACACCTCGAGACTGAGGGAGTCGGTCACCTCGATGCCTTCGCTTTCGATATAGGTAGCGACCTGCTGCGTGAGCGGCTTCATATAAGGCGTGAGAATGGCAACTTTGCGAAAACCCATCGCCTTGATCCCTTCGCATAGGGCACCGGCCGAACTGATAATCGGTGTAGGCGCTCCATTTTCCTCTGCAACCCGGCTCAGACGGGTCTCGGACTGACGATGATATCCAGGCCCCTGGCACATGATCGCGACCAGACATGCATACGCGAGCACATCGCATCGCGCATCGGTCAATTCCTGCGCACAGCGGTCGCTTTGCACGTCCATGTTCTTCAGCTCTTCCGGCGTCACGTGCATCATGCGCATGCGCGCCGAATGGAAGGTGAAGCGCTCCTCCGGAAACAAAGCATGCCGTGCATTGAGCATCGCGGGAATCTCCGTTTCCATGGTGGTGTTGGAACTCGGAACGATCTGGCCGATTCGATAACTCTTCATAAAAGACTCCCGTTGGTTGAAAGATAAGCTCAATTTCCACTCGTCAGTTGCGCGCCCTGCGTCTCGCGCAGCGTGAACACCAGTGCGGCAGCGCACAAGTAGGTAATCGAGGCCATGCAATAGGTCAGCGTGAAACCCAGCACCGGGATCAGCATAGGCACCAGCTTGATGCCAGCGATCGCACCGACGCGACCGAAGTTAAAGCAGAACCCGGCCGCCGTGGAGCGAACGCTGGTCGAGAAGAGTTCGGCATACCAGGCGCCAAACCCGCTGAAATATCCCGTGAAAAAGCCGAGCAAAGCAGAAAGCCCACCGATGACGGCGATGTTTCCAGTCGTCCACGCAAACCGGCCGTCTTGCAGCGGAATCATGCGCGCGCCATAAGCGAAAACCGGAACGGCTAGCGCAATTCCGAGAAAGAAAGCGGCGAACGCGCGGCGCCGGCCGACACGCTCAGCCAACTCTCCATAGAGCACATAGCCGAGCGTCGCACCCAGGCCCGTCCATACCAGGAATACCGGAGCCTGATCGATTCGCACGTGCAAGACACTCTGCAGGTAGGTTGGCGTAAAGGTCATGATGATCCAGTACCCATACATGCCAAGGATTGAGATCGCGAGCGCAAGCAGTGTCGTTTTCCGCAGATCCCCCTTGAATATCTGCAGCAGACCTACCTTATTTTTGTTGTTGCGCAGGAATTCGCGGTTCTCGAGCCAGACCGGCGACTCCTTGACAAACACCAGGATCAGCAACGCAACGCCATACGCAGGTATCGCAGAAACAATGAAAAGATGCCGCCACGAGGCAGGATAGGAGGCATCGAGCAACGTCCACGCAAAGACGGCAGCTAGCAGACTGCCCGCCGACCATCCGGTCTGCATCAGCGCCATGGCTTTAGCGCGGCTCGAGGCCGGCCAGACTTCTCCGACCAGCGCCACTGCGGCAGACCACAGGCCGCCAACCCCGACGCCGACCGCAAAGCGGTACATGCTGAGTTCGGTTACGCTATGCGCGAAACCGCATAGCAATGTGCCGGTCGCATAGGTCAGTACCGAGACCAACAGTGCGCGTTTGCGTCCGATCCGGTCCGACAGGTTTCCTAACAGCAGCCCGCCAACGCCAGTTGCAAGCAGGAACCAGGCTGCGATCGACACGACCTGCCCGAGCGTCGCCGCGAAGGTGTGCGCAATAGATAGGATAACGAAACTGAAGATGGCCGCATCCAGCGCATCGAACAACCATGCACCCCATGTACCACCCAGTGTCGCGTAACGCACGAATCGCGATGAAGCCTCGATTTCCGTTGCCGGTGCGCGGCGTAGCATCTCCATATCTCCTCCGATTTTCGCCTGATTTTATGCATGCATGTGCAACGCGCCTTCACCAGCATCGGCTTGGCTAAAAATTCAGTTGCCCGGCATGTAAGTGACTCCGCCGCGCGCTTCGTGAGCGCGTTCCTCAGTTGGCATATCGTAGGAGGGGAATAGAGCCCTGTACATCAAGGAGTTGCGACCGTGCCATCGCAATACGCGATGGCACCCGGTATGGACTCAGCAATCGGCGCGCAGATGGTCGAAGAAAATTCGTGCCACAGGTGATAGTGCATCGAGGCGTCGCACGCAGACGGACAGTTCGCGGCTGGCCCATGCCTCGTCGAGCGACAGCGTGCGCGTATTCGACAGCGCGTAGATCCCAGCAGTACCGGCAGGTAGCACACCAATGCCAACGCCGCATTCGACCATCTTGCAAAGCGCGTCGTACGACGTGACTTCCACGTTGTAGCGCAGTGATTTGCCGGCCTGCCCGGCGGCCGTCAACATCTGCAGGCGTAGGTGCGTGCCTGTACGCAGCACGACGTGTTCGTAATCCAGCGCTTCGGTGAACTTGACGGACTCACGTTCAGCCAGCGGATGATCGCTTCGCACCAGCACCTTCAGTTCGTCCCGGCGAAATGGATAAACCTCGATGTCGGCGCTATGCGGCAGGCTGGTAAAGACACCGATATCGGCGAGATTCTCGGCGATACCTTCGGTAATCGACAGGCTATCGCGCTCCATCAGACGCAGTTGCACGTCGGGGTAACGATCGAGAAACGATTTGACCAGTGGCGGTATAAAAGTCGACACCGTCGAGATATTGACGAGCAGGCGTACAAGGCCGCGTTGCCCGGCGGAATACTCCTGCATGCGTGTGACGATGTTTTGCAGATCGTCCAGCACGTCGCGCGCCATGATTGTGAGATTGATTCCAGCGGCCGTCGGCGTGATGCCCTTGTTGGTTCGCACCAGCAATTGCGTGCCGAGTGCATCCTCGAGCTCGCTGAGCCGTCGGCTGATCGCCGCGGAGGCGATGTGCTCGCGTGCCGCAACGCTGGCGATAGTGCCGTCTTCGACGACCCGGACGAACAATCTCAAGGAAAGAGGATCGAGTTTCACCGTAATTGCCAGTCGCTATAAAAAATTGACGGATAAACACACGGGCAATTCTGCCCCCTCGCCCGAGCCTTTGCGTCGAACCGGAACGCCCTTGCTAAGGCAGCACTCTACCGTGGCCCATCGCCAAAAATTCCCAAATGCGATCAAACTATGGAGATTGATTGGAAATTTGATTGGATAAGGGCGCAGGGGCATGCTTTGCATCCATACAATGCACTGAGCAAGTCGATGGGCACTCTCAAGCGGCCCTCTGCCCAATTTCCCTAGTCACGCACAGGATCACACTTCACCATGCAACTCATCAGTCAGAGCTTTAAAGACGGCGAAAAAATTCCCGGCGAATTCGCATTTGCGGTTGTCGATCCGGTTTCGCACGTCGCGTTATCGTCGAATCGCAATCCGCATATGGCCTGGAGCCAGGTACCTGAAGGCACGCAATCGTTTGTCGTGGTCTGCCATGACCCGGATGTGCCAAGTCGTGGCGACGACGTCAACCAGGCCGATCGTGAAGTCCCGGCCTCGCTGCCTCGCGTCGACTTCTTCCACTGGTTGTTGCTGGACGTTCCGTCCACCACTACCGAAATCGAGGCCGGCGCGCATGCAGAGGGCGTGACGCCGCGAGGCAAGGCGGGTCCCGCGGCACTCAATGACTGGCGTCACGGCATCAATGACTATACGGGCTGGTTTGCGAACGACGAGCAAATGAAGGGCGAATATTATGGCTACGATGGTCCCTGCCCGCCGTGGAACGACGCCATTGTTCACCGTTATATCTTTACGGTTTACGCGCTCGCCACCCCGTCGCTGGAAATCAAGGGTCCGCTGACCGGGGCGAGCGTGCGCGCCGCACTCGCCTCGGCACCAGTACTTGGCCAAGCCAGCCTGACCGGCTTGTACAGCCTGAACCCCAAGGTTCAAAGTAACTAAACGCCTCGTCCGCAATCTGACCATGTCCTCGCCACACGCTGTGCTTGACGCCCCGCTACGGTTCCCCGGCATGACGGAGCCGATGGATACAACCAGCGGGTATCCAGCTTCGGGGATGCCCGTATCAAGGCGCAACCTGTGTGGACTGGCCCGGCCTTGCTTGCGGCATCCTCAGAAAACGCAGCGCTTCCGCTTCTTCGAGGCGACGCTGCTGTTCGTGGTTTCTGGTCGTATAACGCTCGACGACGGGGCGGTCCGGCTGACGGCCGACGCGCCGTCGGGGTTGATTCTCATCGACCAGCACGCTTGCGCGGATGTGCTGAAGGAACCGGGCGGCGACGACCAGCGCTTCCGTTCGATCTTCTTGACCTTCTCTGCCGGGCTGCTTGCGGAGTTTCATCGCCAGCACGCACCAACGCACACAATCGGGAATCGGTCGACACCATTCCAGCAGGTTCCGCTTGATGACGATCTGGCGTCGACGCTCCAGCATTGCGTACAGAGCATTGAAGCAGGCCAGATCAGCGATCAGCGGCTCCGGCACCGCCTGATGGATCTATTGGCGGCGCTTTCAGAGCGAAGTCATTTGTTCGCCTACGACACGTTGCAGTCCAGTACATCCGAACGCTTGCGTAGCCTGGTCAGCGAGGCGCCAGAACGTCACTGGACTGCGCAAGAAGCCAGCCGTGAACTGGCCATGAGCGAAGCGACGCTGCGGCGACGCCTAGCTGGAGAGCAGGTGCGCTTCGAGGAATTGCTCGTCGACGTCCGCATGCATCACGCGATGATGCTAATGCAAACGACACCATGGAGCATCCCGCATATCGCGCAAGCCTGCGGGTACAAATCCCGCACCCGGTTTACCGAGCGTTTCAAGGCGCGATTCGGCTGTTTGCCATCCTCCGTGCGCTGAATCGCGGCGCCTCATCGACCGACGGAATATCCATGCATGCCGCTAACCCCGGTATTTTTTATTCACAGGAGAATAGTCACATGATGAAAGTCGCATTATTGTCAAGCCTGATCGCATTATCATCCATAGCCTATGCTGATGAATTTAAACTCAGCAGCACCGACATTGCCGCTGGCAAACCGTTATCAATCAAGCAAGCGTATAACAGCTTTGGTTGCACGGGCGACAATATCTCGCCGCAGTTAGCATGGCACGGTGCACCGCAAGGCACCAAGAGTTTCGCCATCACAGCTTATGATCCCGACGCACCCTCAGGTAGCGGTTGGTGGCACTGGACAGTCGTCAATATCCCTGCCGATGTCTCATCTCTCGCAACTGGCGCCAGTAGCTCACCAGCGGGCTTGCCCGTCGGCGCGATACAAGGGCGTAACGATTATGGCAACTCCGGATTTGGTGGCGCGTGCCCCCCCGCGGGGGACAAACCTCACCATTATCAATTCACCGTCTGGGCATTAAAGGTGGATCATCTGCCCGTGGATGCAAACGCCAGCGGGGCACTCATCGGCTATATGCTGCGCGCCAATGCACTGGCAAAAGTGCAAATCGTTGCACCCACTAAGCGTTGATCAGTGCATGGATATGACCTTAAGCAGTCCAGCGAGGCGATTATCGATCTGGACTGCTAAGCGGTCGAATAGCCTGAGGGTGCGATTCCCTCGGGCTAATCGACCACGTAACGATCAAGCTGGCGCACCCGCAGTTAGGCAATGCGCTCGATGAGCATTTGGCGTGCGCGTTTGACCTCATCGCTTTGCAGGTAGATCGAGGTGGTCGCGATCGAGGCGTGGTGCAGGTTATCCCGTACCGTCGTCAGTTCCGCCCGCGTGCCAGTGCATGAGTGGCATGGGTGTGGCGCATCCAGTGCATTCGTCGCGCGTGTCGCTTGCCGATAGCACGCAGAGCTTCCGCGCCCCGGCTTGATAAACGAATGGCCGCTATGGAGAGATTGGAGTGTCCCCTGAGGGTCGAATTGAGTCGGCCGCCCTCCGAATCTTTCGAATCAACCCCTTTCAACCGCCCGCGTTCCCCAAAACAACACCGCCTCGATGGCGAAAAATACAACCACCGGCACAATCGCCCCCACCGTCCCTGCGATTTCACGTCCAAACCGGCTCGCGACATAAAGCAGCACGATCACGCTGATCGCCATGCCAGGCGCACCGAGCCCTCGCAGCGCCGCACTACGGTGATAGCCGACCCAGAACGCGGCCCGCGCGACGATCCAGACCACGGTTGTCGCTACCACCGCGCGCATGGCCGAACCGTCGGGGGAATAGGCGGCCAGGCCAAAAAGCGACGCCACAAACACAATGATCTGCTCTACCGTGTTCTGCAGGTACCGTTGATTGACGCGCAACCTGCGTGTCTCGAAGCCCGCCAGCGGATCGAACGCGGGCGAGGTCAATCGCTCGTGCGCCACAGCTTCGACACCCGTCACCAGGCAGAACAGCACGGCAACACAGCAGCATTTAAGCGTTAGCACCATCCGGGCGCCGAGACTATCCATGCCCGGCAAGGGCGACATCAAATAATCGATACCAAGCCAAAGCGCCAAGGCAAGAAGCGAGGCTGCCGCGATGCCAGCCATGCCTGCTGCGCGCTGCCGGCGAAAGTCGGACGGGTCATGCGCCGGGTCGGTCATAGATTTCCCCTGGTATTTCGAACGGTGGCGTCGGCCGTGGTACGCACGTCTGCATTATGCAACGTAGCGTATTGCGTCGCGCTCGCGAAATACACTTGAGAACTGGCCGCTGGCTCGCACCGGGGGGATCCGCGCGTCGGCGTTACTGCTTCAAAACGATCCACACACCGCTATCGACGGCCACCCGAATCGCATCCAGATTCGCCCCTGCGCACGGACCTTCGATGCAATGTCCGTCCTCGAAGCGAAACAGCGCGCTATGGTGCGCGCACATCAGCACCTGCTCGCGATAGCACAAGACTTCGCCAGGCTCGAAGTCGAGCGGCACCGAAAAATGCGGGCAGCGGTTGGCATAGGCCCAGACCTGCTCGCCACGCCGCACGATCACAATAGGCACGCGCTCATCTGTTCCATCCACAACCCGCGCGCCGCCGTCCGGCACATCGGCGAAAAGACAGAGCCGCGTCCCGTCCATCGCCTACACTCTCCGCTCGGGATTGCCGAGGCTCCAGTCCCACGGCCGCACTTCAACGCGATCGAACAGCCCCGCCTGCATGTACGGATCGTTGCTCACAAACGCCATCACATCGTCGATGCCTTCCGCTTCGACAACCAGCAACGTGCCGTTCATCGCGTCGCATTGTGGCGCGAGCGTCGGACCGCCGAGACGCACGAGCACGCCGTGTGCGGCGCTGCGCAGCCAGCTTCGATGATTCGGGCGCACGCGTTCGCGCACGTCGCGCATGCCAGGTTTATCGGTGGCAAATACGGCGAAGAAACGTCGCATGTCTTCCTCCATGAATTGGTCTTTCGTGCTCAGGCCGGCGCCGCACCTTGCCACGCGCGCTGCAGCAGCGCACGAATCGCATCGCGTTCGATGGGGCGTGGATTCGCGTAGGGATTCTTGCACGCGAGATCCGCCGCTTCGTCGAGCCCTTCTTCCGGCATGCCGATCTGCGCAAGCGCCGCCGGAATACCGAGCGCGCGGTTGAGTTCGAACAGCAGCGAACCCGCATCGGCCGCATCGTTGCCGCCGAGCGCACGTGCCACGCGCGCCAGCGCGTCGGGTGCCGCGGTATGGTTATAGTGCGCGGTATGCGGCAGCATCGCTGCGTGTGTTTGCGCGTGCGGCAGATTAAACGTGCCGCCGAGCGTGTGACACAGTTTGTGATGCAGCGCCATGCCAACCGATCCGAGGCACGTTCCCGCGAGCCACGCACCGTACAGCGCGCGGCTGCGCATCGTCTTGTCATCAGGTATACGAACGATAACGGGCAGCGCTTCGCCCAGCGCACGGATCGCTTCTTCCGCCATCAGACTGACGACCGGGTTCGCGTCTTCGGCATAGAGCGCTTCCACCGCGTGCGCCATCGCGTTGATGCCCGACGCGGCCGATACCGCCACCGGCAACGATAACGTCAGCGACGGATCGTAGATCACCGTGCGCGGCAACACACGCGCGTCGCGGCCCGTACGCTTGAGACGGCCTTCGGTGAGTCCGTAGATCGGCGTCATCTCGGAACCGGCGTAAGTCGTGGGCACTGCAACGATCGGCAGTGACGATTCGAGCGCGATCGCCTTGCCAAGCCCGATCGTCGAGCCGCCGCCGACGGCCACGCAGCAGTCGGCGTCGAGCGCTTGCGCTGCATCGCGTGCGGCGCGCGCCACTTCGACTGGCACGTGCATCACGGCCTGCGCATGTACGCCCACGGCGCGTGCGCCGAGTACGCGCGCGACCTCGTCGGCTAACGGAAGCTGGTCGGGCGTCGCGAGAATCAGCGCGCGGCGGGAACCTAGACGCTCCACTTCCGCGGGCAGCGTCGCGAGCGCGCCCCATTCGAATACCACGCGCGAAGGCATGCCCTGATAGACGAAGCGCTCCATGCGAACCTCAGCGCTGGAAATGCGGCGGCACATTGCCATCGACATTGACCCACACCGAACGCGCTTCCGTGTAGTCGTGCATCGCCTCGAAGCCCATCTCGCGGCCATAGCCCGATTTCCCTACGCCGCCGAACGGACTTCCCGGATTGACGCGCTTGTAGCAGTTGATCCAGCACATGCCCGCTTGAATCTGTCCAGCGACGCGATGTGCGCGCGACAGATCGCGCGTCCACAGTCCGCTTCCTAGGCCGTAGTCAGTACCATTGGCGATCGCCAACGCTTCTTCATCGGTGCGGAAACGCAGCACCGTCACGAACGGCCCGAACACTTCTTCCTGCGCGATGCGATCGTTCGGCGTCGCGGCTTCGACGACGGTCGGCCGCACGTAATAGCCGTTCGCGAGCGCAGCGTCGCGCGGCGCGGTGCCGCCGGTCAGCACGCGGCCGCCCTGTTCGCGCGCGACATCGACATAGGCGAGCACGCGTTCGAGATGCTGCTTCGATGTGAGCGGCCCCATTTCGGTCTCGGGATCGAGCGGATTGCCAACGCGAATCGTCGACGCCAGCGCGCCGAAGCGCTCGAGGAACGCATCGGCGATACGCTCGTGCAGGATCAGTCGCGAGCCGGCAATGCACGCCTGCCCCTGGTTGTGGAAGATCGCCCACGCGGCACCATTGACGGCTGCGTCGAGATTCGCATCGTCGAACACGATGTTGGCGCCCTTCCCGCCCAGTTCGAGTTGCACGCGCTTGAGATTGCCCTGCGATGCCTCGACGATACGCCGCCCTGTCGCCGTCGAACCGGTGAACGCGATCTTGCCGACGCCTTCATGTTCGGCGAGCCGCTGTCCGGCCGTGTGACCGTAGCCCGCCACGATATTGACCACACCCGCCGGAAAACCGACCTCCGCCATCAGCTCGACGATGCGCAGCGTCGAAAGCGGCGTGATTTCCGAGGGCTTGAGCACGACCGTGTTACCGGCGGCCAGCGCCGGGCCCATCTTCCAGCTGGTGAACATCAGCGGGAAATTCCACGGCACGATCTGCCCCACGACGCCGATCGGCGCGCGCTGCACGTAGTTGAGAAAGCCGGATTCGACGGGGATCACGGAGCCTTGCAGCTTGTCGGCCATACCTCCGAAGTAACGGAAGCACGCAGCCGTACGCGGCACGTCGAGCGCACGCGAATCGCGGATCGGATGGCCGGTATCGAGCGATTCGAGTTGCGCGAGTTCTTCGGCGTTGGCTTCGATCGCGTCGGCGAGACGCAGCAGCAGGCGGCCGCGATCCGCGGCCGCCATCGCGGACCACTTCGGGAACGCGCGCGCGGCGGCGTCTACGGCGAGATCGACATCGGCGGCAGTGGCAGCGGCGATTTTCGTGATCAGCGAGCCGTCATGCGGATTGAGCACATCGATCGTCCCGCCTTCGACGGCATCTGTGAACCGGCCGTCGATGAACAGTTTGGTTTGCATAGTAGTCCTTCAGGGAATGCAGGCGCGGTGAATTGAGTAACCGGTCACTCAGAAGTCGACCGGATAGGGCTTCAGTTCGCCGCTCTCATAGCGTTTCGGCAGGCCGGGCGTCGCGTTCTCCCAGACGAGCAGCATCGAGCGTTTGGTCGAGTAGCCTTGATGGCGGATGTCGGCGGGCATCGCGCAGATATCGCCCGCGCGCATCGTGATCCGTGCGCGCGGCGCGCCGGTGTTCTTGTCACCGATGTCCCAGACGATCTCGTCGGAAAGCTGCAGGAACCACTCCACGCGATCGTTGCCATGAAAAACCGGCAGGATGTATTCCTCGGTAGTCGGACAGAACAGGCTTTGCCCGCACACTGACGTCACCGACGGATTCCACGTGACGTCCGAGCGCGACAGATACTTGAACAGATTGAACGCATGCAACTGCCCTTCGAAGCCTGGTTCGACATGCACTTCCGGCTCGTCCTGCACGACGTCGGCGAAGGCGCGGTTCACGGGCAGCTCGTCGCGCAGCGGCGAGTCGCCTTCGAGGCCCGGCATGCGGCGCGTCGCGACACGTGTGCGTTCGATCGCTGCATCGTTGTCGCCGTGCTTGCGGCCAAATGCCGTGCCGGTTTCTTCCGGCGCCGCGAACGGATCGAAGCCTTCGTTGGTCCAGTCGTGCAGGATCGCCTTGAAGGTCGCCATGATCGTCGGCGTTTCGAAGGTCTCGATGTAGTCGACGCCCGCTTCCTTCATGATGCCGTTGAACGAGCCGGCGTACACATCGACCTTGCCGTAATGATTGCGCGTGCCGAATACGTGGTCGAAATTGACCCAGCCGTAGAAGAAGCCCCACGCGACGTCGCGCATCATCGCGCGCAGGAAAGCGTCGGCGGGAACGTTATGGGTGCGGGTCTGACCTTTGGCCGGCCAGTTGATCTTGACGAAGTACTCGTCGCGCATGAATTCGAATTCGCCGAGCGTGAAGCGGCGATAGCCGGTCACGGTGTCGGGTTCGCTCGCGCGCACGGTGTCGGCGGCAAAGCCGGCTGGATGGTCGTTGGTCGTGAGGGTTGCCATGGCTTGTCTCCTGAATGGGCGGTGTTCGGTTCGGCGATGCGTCTCAATGCAGGCAGATGTCGGCCCACTTTTGCACCGAGAGCTCGCCGATCATCGTTTGCACGAGGGCGACGCCGCTTTTCTCGGCGCTGAAGCGATACGCGCAGCCGGCCGGCAGTAGCGCCTGGTGGCCACGGCGCAGCACCACGTGGCCCATCGGACGGCCGGTGGGGTTGGCGCCAGCGTGAACGGTGCCGATCCCGCTCTTCGGCGGCGCGGCAAGCTGGATAAAGTCGATGCGGACTTCGCCGTCCATCAGGATCACGAATTCGTCGTGCGCGCAGGCGAACCAGGCAGACTGTCCTTCCGCGCGCAGCGTCTCGATCACGTAATCGAGATTCTTGCCGACCACGACCTTTTCGTAGGGCGCAGACTGGGCAGCGGCTTCGAAGACGTTGGAGAACACGTAGTGGCGCGCGTCGCCGCTCGTGATTTCGATCTCGCCCTTGCGGTAGCCGTCGAGCGAGGCAAAAACGGTGTGGAATGACGACTCGGTCATCGCTGTCTCCTGTGATGAAAAGTGTTTGTCGTTGGATTGAACTTTAGGAGCACAGCGGGACGGCAACAACCGGCGATCGGGCGACTACGGCATTTGCGCTTTGCAAATAATCGCCGCGCTAGCTCACCCAGCCGCGCTCGATCAGCGGCCGATCCCATGCGGGCTCTGGGCCGAGATATTCGGCGAGAAACTCGACGAGCGCTTTCACCTTCAGCGCCTGTCGTTGCGTTGCGGGATAAACGGCAGCAAAGCTCAGCGCCGACAGCGTGTACTCCGTCAAGATCGGCACGAGCGAGCCGTCCAGCAGCGCGGCGCTCGCCACGAGTGTCGGCAGACATACGACACCGCCGCCCGTGAGCGCGTAGTCGCGCAGCAGGTGCACGGAGTTCGACCGGATCATGCCCGGCAACTCCATTTCGACGACTTCATCGCCGCGCGTCATGGTCCATCGATTACGCGACGGATAGCCCGAATAGAGCGCCGTGGTGTGCTGCAGCAAATCGCGTGGATGTTGCGGCGCGCCATGCTCGCTGACATACGCGGGGGTCGCGCAGAACAGCCGGCGCACCGCGAAGAGCCGCCGCTCGATCAGCGATTCGGAAATGGGCGGGAATATCTGGAACGCGACGTCGAAGCCTTCTTCGATGGGATCGACCACCCGGTCGTTGACGATCACGTCGAGCTGAATGCCGGGATAGCGGCGGTTGAATTCGGCGAGCGGCGCGCCGAAGTGGCCTAGCGCGAAGCCCGGCAGCACCTGGATGCGCATCCGGCCGGTGGGCGTCGCGCGCAGTTCGCGCATCTGGTCGGTCAGTTCGTTGACGCGCCCGACCACTTCCGCGCATTCGCGATAGAACGCCTCGCCCACTTCGGACAGCCGCACATGCCGCGTGCTTCGATGAAAGAGCGGCGCATTGACGAACTTCTCCAGCTGCTGGATGCGGGTCGTGATGACCGAACTCGTCACGCCGAGTTGCCGCGATGCTTCGGCAAAGCTGCTGGTCTCCGCTACGCGCACGAAGGCTTCGATACTCAGAAAACGGTCCACGCTGCTTCCCTCTCCGCCGATCGCACCGGTCTCTCCGGTTCAGCGCGTCAGTGTACATGGGCCGTGCTGCAACAGCCGGCGGCGCATCGCTCTGGAATGCCTGGGGTTTTTCCGGAGCGATGTGCCGCGTGATCGTGCGGAATCGGGCAATCTAGTCGGGCCGTCCGGCCGCTGGCAACTCGAGCGCAGCACGGATATTGCGTCGACGCAGAATGGCCGGTGCAGTTTCTTCGAGCAGCAGACTCACGCCGATGCCGAGCAGCACCGCAGAGATCGGCAGCCAGAGAATGTTCTGGATTCCGAAGTGCGTCGCGACGAAGCCGGCCAGCGCCGGCGCAACGCCGCCGCCAAAGATCTCGCCCGCGCCCACCACGACGCCGATTGCAGTCGAAAGCATCCCCACTGGTGCGGCTTCCGTCGCGACGGGTCCGGACAGCAGCGAAACCAGGCCAAGCGTGAAGAACGACGCGACGAACAGCACCGCGAACAGTTCGACCGGCTGCGCGCCAAGTCCACGGAACAGGTACAGCATGACCGCCGTGCCCGCAAAGCCGACGATGCTCGCCACGCGCCGGCCGACGAGATCGGACAGGCCCGGCAAGCCGAACTGTCCGATAAATCCACCAAATCCGATCGCCGATACGACGACGCCCATGTGCTGCGTGTCGAGCGACAGATACTCGGTGAGATAGAGTGGCAGCATCGCGCCCAGCACGAACACGCCCGTCATCGCGCAGAACAGCGCTGCCATCGCAACGCGAATGTTGCGGCTCTTCAGCACGTCGCGCCAGTTGCCGCGCGCGGTGGTCGTCGCGACAGGCTTCGGCGCGGCTTGCGGTTCACGGATCACGCGGAACATCAACAGACCGAGAATCAGGCCAGGAATCGACACCAGCGCGAACACGCCGCGCCACGACATCACACTAAGCAGTTGCGTTGCGATGATCGGCGACAGCGCAAGTCCGAATAGCGCGAAGCCGCTTTGCTGGAGGCCGAGATTGAAGCCGCGCCGCTTCGGATGAGACGCATCGGCGGTGGCGGCGAAGCTCGTCGGGCAAAACGATCCTTCAGCGACGCCCATCAGCGCGCGCACGGCGAGCAGACTCATCAGGCCGCCGGCGAGCCCGGAAAAGCCCGACAGCAGCGAAAAAACGATGATCGCCGGAATCAGCACCTTACGACGTCCGATCTTGTCGGAGATGCCGCCCATCAGCGCCGCGAAGATGCCCCACGAAAGCCCGAGTATGCCGATGCAGTTGCCGACGTCCTGCGCGGTCAGGTGCAGATCCCGCATGATGGACGGGAACAGCGGCGCGATCAGCCACCGGTCGAGGCCCACCAGCCCGAAGCCGAGCGCCAGCAGCACCACGGCTTTCCACTCATACGCCACATCCCAGTCATTCGATTTCATCTTTGTCTCCTAGAGCCGGTCGCCGCATGCGGGGCGCCTGGCAACCGGCGCCTTTGCTGCCGACGAACGACGTTTGCATGCTCCGGCCGCGCCGTCGGGTTCGTTGAACAGATATCGATCGGCGCGCGTGGATGCACGACATCGATGCTGCAAAGATAGGTGCAAGAGCGGCATAGTCGGTACGGCACAACCGCCGAATACGTCATTCGCGAATCGCAAACAATGAAAGGCGGGTGCGCTGAAAGCGGGAGTGGGTAAGGCCGGGCGGTGGGACCCGGCAGGAAAGCGAGCCGGTTTTCGGGCGTACCAGGAGAAGTACGGGGGTATGGGAATCCGGCAAAATCAGCGCTTTGGACGACGCCGGCGAAGGCCAGTTGCGCTTCGCGACCCGTCGTCATCTACACTCTGGCTCGTATCGACCAGAGGGATTTCCCCGGCGTGGCTGGAACGAAGTGTAAGTTGAACTGCAAGCCAGTCCGGCTCATTCCGCTTGCGTGCCGAGAGACCCCTTGTAATGAAAAGGCCCCAAGGAATATATGGAAAACCTGTCCCCCGCCGAACAGTATCTTCAGGATGCGCATCGCCGCCTGCCCGGTGTAACCAGCGCCATGTTTGGCGCGCTACCCGCTCGTACGCGGCACGCGCAATATGCATCGTCATACGCGCTTCTCACCTCCTGCGTACCCACTGCCGCTACCGCACAAACGGTCCTTGATCTCGCCTGTGGCGACGGATATCTGCTCAAGCTGCTGGCTGAGCGTCGGCGCTCACCGCTGCGGCTCATTGGCGTAGACATGAGCCAGAGCGAACTGGACGCAGCAAGTGCGGCGCTGCCGGGCGATGTCACTCTGTTAAACGAGCGTGCCCAGACCTTGTCTCTCGGTACAGGCTCGGTGGACGTCGTCATATCCCACATGGCCTTGATGCTCATGCGGGATATCGAGCAGGTGCTCAGCGAGATCCGGCGCGTTCTACGTCCGCGTGGACGGCTGGCTGCGATCGTCGGGCGAAGCTTCCTGCAAGGAGAGGTACGCGAAATTTTTATGGAGGTTTTCAGGCCGATCGCCAGGGAACATCTGTCACACCTGCCGTTTGGAGACCGCCGAACGAGCACTGAAGACGGCTGGATCGAACTCCTCGGTCGCGAGTTCCAGAACATCGAGTTTGAAGACGTTGAAATCGAATGGGCACCCAGTCCCGACGAACTGTGGAACTCGCTGCTCGGGACCTACGATATTGACCGGATGGCCGAAGGGCCACGCGAACGACTGCGCGAGGCGTTACTGCAAAGACTCTCTCGCTTACAGCAAAGCGACGGCACGATTCGCGCGGGTTGGGGTCTGCGATTGATTACGGCTCAGGCTGCCTGATTCTGTGAGCCTGTTCGGGACGAACTGAATTCGACCGACAACGACGCCGCGTTCACTCAGCCGCAGCCGCCTGCACAAGCGCTGCAACGGCATCAATGGGTTTCATCAGATCCGCAGCCAACCCATGCCGTTCCTGCAGATAGCTCGTCGCGTTATACGAGTACCAGACGCGGTGGTCGCCGTCCTGCCACACCAGCACCTTGAGCGGCAAATCAAGCGCGGCGGTGGGCACCGCCTGCATTAGCGGCGTGCCGGCTCGCGGATTGCCAAACACGATCAATTGCGACGGGTTCATCGTGAGCCCGGCGCGCTCCGCATCCGCCGCAAAGTTGATGCGCGCAAACAGGAGGATGCCCTTGGCTTCGATCAACGAAGCGAGTTTGTCGGCGGCTTGCTCCACCGTGCGATGCGTCGGCACCGTGACGATGCTGTTATCTGTTGCGGGTGTGGACATGATCGCTCCGAAGATCGCAGAGAAAGGGCGGACGCTATAGCATAGGCCGGATTTCCCGCCCGTTCTTCAGCATTCACGCATAACGCGCCAGAAACATATCCACCGCGGATTCCGCTACGTGCTTCTGTTCGGCCTTGCCAAGGGGCGGCTGCCCCATCGTCACCTGCGGCCAGAAAGCGAACGCTTTCACGAGACTCTGCAACTGGAGCGAGGCGAACACCGGATCCGTGGTCTTGAGACGCCCATCGGCCGCCGCTGCGCGGACCCATATGGTCAGGTCTTCTTCACGCTCGCCCATGCGCGCTACCATGTCGCGCGCGCGCTCCGGCGAATGAATGCCCGCCGCAATCGCCACCCGCGCGAGCGAGAGAAACGCCTCGTTATTCAGCAGGCTGAGCTTTTTCAGCAGCAGTTGGAGCAACTGCGGACGCAACGGCTCCGAGGCGGAATAAGCCGGTGCCGCGCCGGCGTCACTCGATTCCCACAGTTGCCGCATGATCGCGGCGAACAGCGCTTCCTTGCTCGGAAAATGGTTGTAGACCGTGCGCTTCGAGACGCCGGCCCGAGCAGCGACGCGGTCCATGCTGGTGGCGTCGAAGCCGGCCGCAAGGAATTCTTCGATCGCCGCACTGATGATGGCGGCGCGCTTGCGGTCGGTCAGACGGAGAGGCGTATCGCGGGTATCCATGGCCAAATTTTACACTATGCAGTTTACTTTTTTTCAGGATAAACTACACTGAACAGTCTACTTTTCGCCCACCTTCCGTATCGGGACGCCTTACATGACATCGTTCACCGGATCCATCCGCCGCGCTTTGGGCCTGACAGCCGCCCGTCGCGGACGAGAGTCGTTCGACTCCTCAGCCCAGCACGACGGCGAACGCTTTCGCAACGTCAAGCCGCGTCCTGTCGAAGGTATCGGCAAGACCTTGGGCATCGTCTGGAATATGTTGCTCAACAAGCCCGCCG
>Ga0302228_10000595_pt1 | contig 28983 bp, 26 predicted proteins | sample II_Palsa_N1_2_FD_193519 | JGI IMG/M metagenome (GOLD analysis project Ga0302228, IMG submission 193519) | Peat permafrost microbial communities from Stordalen Mire near Abisko, Sweden - II_Palsa_N1_2 | ecosystem: Environmental > Terrestrial > Soil > Palsa > Peat permafrost | place: Sweden... | reverse complement strand
GACCCGATTCACCGACCAGTCCACGGTGACCGTGGCCGGGCAGGTGTCTCATACGAACTATCGTTCGACCGAGGTATGGCAGAAAGAGGCTGCCGGCTGGCGCATGATTTCCAGCCAGACCATCGCGGTGCCACAGGACCCGCCGGCTATCACCTTGCCTACAACGGTGCTGGATGAATACGCGGGCACGTACAAGGCTGGCGCCGATTTCACTTTCGTGATTACCCGTCATGGCGACGAGCTCACCGGCGCCGTGAATGGCGGCAAGCCCTATGCGCTGAAGGCGGAACTGAAGGATGTGTTGTTCACGCCTGGCCAGCCGCGGCTACGCCGGATCGTCCAGCGCGATGCCGGCGGCAAGGTCATCGGGGTGATCAGCCGGCGTGATGGCCACGATGCATTGATATTGAAACGGACAAGTTGAGCTGTACTGAAGTGGCGCGTGGCCCTGCTTCGGGCAAGACCGCGCGCTTTTGAACATTCGATCACCAGGGGATTCGTGATGCACTATCGCCGTCATGCTGTCGTTGCATTGTTGTGTCTTGGGTTGCTGTCCGGCACGGCCATCGCACGGCAGGACACGTCTGCCGTTCCCGCTCATCGTTTCTTCCATGTGCAACTTGGTGCCGCTTCGGCGCAGCCAACTTCCGGTCGGCTGCTGCTATTCGCAATCGAGGCGAAGACCGCCGAAGTCGAAGCAAAGGCAGACTCCGACGGCAAGAGCAACGTGGTCGATGAAGTGGATGCCAATCCGTTCCGTGCCACCGAAACCAGCGTGGCTGCGCGCGAGGTAAGTCGCTGGACGCCGGGGCAGAGCATCGATGTCGACGCCGATCGGCTGGCCTTCCCGGCCGGCTGGTCACAGCTGCCGCCGGGCGATTACTACATGCAGGCCGTGCTCGACGTTGATCACAGCTACAACTACACCGGGCGTGGCGCCGGCGATCTGGTCAGCGATGTGGTGAAGGTCCATCTGCCAACGGCCAGCATTCCGACGCTGACCCTGGTCAAGGCGTTGCCGGCACGCGATCCGTGGGTGGTACCCGCATCGGCGCCAGCACCCATGCGCGAGGCGGTTGCAGCGGCGCGCCAGCATGCGACGCTGGTGGATTTCACCAGTCCTGCGCTGAGTGCATTCTGGGGACGTCCGATTCACATGCGCGGCTGGGTATTGACGCCGCCGGGCTATGACGCCAAGTCCAGCAAACGCTATCCCGTGGTTTATTACACACAGGGATTCGGCGGCAACAACGATCGCGTGATGGGGCCGCTGTCCAACGTCAATGCAGCGATGGCGAAGGGCGAGATGCCGCCGATGATCTGGGTATTTCTCGACGAATCGAGCCCGACCGGCACGCATGAGTTCGCCGATTCGGTGAACAACGGCCCGTGGGGTCGCGCGCTCACCGAGGAGCTGATCCCGCAGCTGGAATCGCAATACCGGATGGATGGTCGTCCGAACGGCCGTTTCCTCAACGGTCATTCCTCCGGCGGGTGGGCCACGCTGTGGCTGCAGACGCGTTATCCGAAGATCTTCGGTGGCACCTGGTCGACCTCGCCCGATCCCAGCGACTTCCATGATTTCACCGGCATCGACCTGTATGCGCCAAACGCCAATGCCTACCACCGGCCCGATGGATCGGCGTATCCACTGGTGCGCGATCACGCCAAGGTACTCGGCACGTTCGAGCAGTTCGCGAAGCTCGAGCGCGTGCTCGGCTCCTATGGCGGCCAGTTGGCCTCGTTCGATTGGGTGTTCTCGCCACGCGGCAAGGACGGTCAGCCCGAGCCGATGTTCGACCGCGACACCGGTGCCGTCGATCCTGTGGTGGTTGCCTACTGGCGCGATCACTACGACATCGCCTGGCGACTGCAGCGGGAGTGGCCACAGCTGAAGGCCGATCTGGATGGCAAGATCCACCTGTATGTCGGCACGGCCGATACGTTTTATCTGGATGGTGCCGCGCACAAGCTGCAGGCGGTCCTGGATGGCCTGCATGCGAAGTCCGAGTTCCATTTCCTGTCGGATCGCACGCACTTCGACCTGTACAAGCAAGGCGGGGATCGCCAGGGCCTGCTCAAGCAGATCAGCTGGGAGATGTATGCGGCGGCACGACCGGATTCGAAGCTGAAACCGCTGGCGGCAGCGACTCCGTGAGTACTGGCGGACGGTTGTTTCGCAAGTTCATGCGATATCGCCGTCTGTCAAATGAACGCCGGATGCCGGCTCTATCTTGTCGTCACAATTTTGCGGCATAGTCATGCGGCAGGCATTGCCGTTGCGGGTGCCTGGGTGTCGTCACAGGCAGTCGCATACCGCTTGATGCGGAAGGCAACGGGCATGGGATCGACAAAGCGGGATGGGTGATTCCTTACAAGCGGATCGTTACCTGTACCGCTGAGCGAATTCACGTTGGAGGGAGTCCGAAGATGAAATCGTCAGCTTTGTTTGCCGTGGCACTGGCCTGTCTGTTTGCCGGTTCCGCTGTTTATGCCCAGCAGGCCTCCGCGCCGGCTGGTTCCACCGGCCAGTGCAAGGACGGCAGCTACTCCAGTCAGGCCAGCAAGAAGGGTGCGTGCAAGGGGCACAAGGGTGTGAAGGAGTGGTACGCCGCAGCCGGCACATCAGCTGCGCCTGCCGCCGCCGCCCCCGCCGCCGCAGCTGCACCAGCCGCGGCGGCCGCCCCAGCTGCTGCGGCAGCGACCTCGAAGAAGGGCGCGTCAGCACCTGCCGCCACCGCAGCAGCGGGCGGTGGTCCGGGCCAGGTGTGGGTCAATACCGGTAGCAAGAGCAAGGCGTATCACTGCCAGGGCAGCAAGTGGTACGGCACCACCAAGGAGGGCAAGTACATGAGCGCCTCGGACGCGACGGCAGCGGGTTATCACGCAGCCAAAGGCGAGAAATGCTCGTAATCCGCGGTTTCGACCGCTATTAGCGGTACCCACAACGGGCCGGTTCATGCCGGCCCGTTGTCTTGGCTCACGACCCATGCCACGGATCGTAGCTGCCAAAAGACCATAGATGGCCTTCCAGGTCACGACAACTGTAGCCGGCACCGCCGTAGTCCTTCTCGGCGTAGTCGTTGACGATCACTGCACCCATGTCCTTGGCCTGTTGATAGTGCGACTTGCAGTTGGCGACGACGACATAAGGGCATTGCGTCTCGCGACCACCGACCTCTTCGGGCTGAACCATGTGCCGACCAAATTCATTGTCGCGCACATCACCAAGCATGATCATGCCGTTGCCATAAGAGAGTTGGGCGTGTTCGACGCCACCTTGCTCGTTCTCGTAGACGGCATGCTTTTCGAAACCGAAGGCCTTGCACAGCCAGTCGATCGCGGCATGGGCGTCGCGGTAGCGCAGGCCGGGGATGATCGTGCTGCCAGTTGTTGCGGATGTGGCCATGACGGTGACTCCGGTGGCGGGAACCGGACATCAGGCTAGCGCCGTGGCAGGTTGCCGGCATGTGAAACTGTTCTGGGAGTTACCAGATCATCATGCAGGTCGCACTCAATCCTTGTCGTCATTGCTTTCGGCAATCGGCGGCAGGTTGCGCACCACCATGCTCTGCGGGCTCGTCATGGGCAGTTTTGCATCGCGCAGGCGTTCAAGTGTCTCGAACAGCAGATCACTCTTCACGCTGCTGACATCGCGCGGACTGTTGACGTATGCCGTGCAGCTGAACAGCATCGAGCCGCCATCGAGGTTATCCAGCTGCACGCTCGGCGCCGGCATGCTGAGCGTGCCAGGGTGCATGCGCAGCACGTCCAGGATCAGCTCGCGCGCCTTGCTGGCATCGGTATCCAGCGGCATGGGCAGCTTGATCTGCACGCGGCCCTGCGCGTTGGCCAGGGTCACATTGCGCACATTCTGCGTGATGAACTGCGAGTTCGGCACGATCATGGTGGAGCGATCACTCATCTGAATCTCGGTGGCGCGCACGTTGATCCGGCGGATGTCGCCCTCGACGCCGCCGATGCTGACCCAGTCGCCCACCTTCACCGGGCGCTCGGCGAGCAGGATCAGACCGGAGATGAAGTTCTGCACGATCGCCTGCAGGCCGAAGCCGATGCCGACCGAGAGTGCGCTGGCCATCCAGGCAATGCTCTGCAAATCCACGTTCAGGCTGGCCAGTGCCAGCACGAATACCAGCACACCGCCGACATAGCCCAGCAGGGTGATCATCGAGTTCTGCATGCCTAGATCGAGCGAGGTCTTCGGCAGCAGCTGATCGCTCAACCAGCGCTTGAGGACGCGCAACACAATCAAGCCGAGCGCGAACACCAGCGCCGCATCGAAGATGTTGCCAGGCACGATCTTGAGCGAGCCCAGCGAGCCACCCGACAGCAGGGTGCCAACACGTCCCACCAGCTCCTGTGGCCCGGCACCAAACGGTGCCAGCACGATCGCCACGGCGAGGATCAGCAAGACGGCGCGGGTAATGCCGGAGAGCAGGGTGCCGGTCTGTTCCAGTGCACTGGCGGGCAATCCGAAGCTGCTCTGCATGCGCTTGCCGGTGCGTCCCTTGGGCGCGAACACCGTGTCGAAGATGTCATCGACCAGATGCATCAGCAGGTATAGCGCCGTCAGGATCACGCCGACCCACAGCATCTGCCGCGCGATGAAGAACGCGAAGGCGATGTAGCCCGTTGCCACGCCGAGCAGGGTGATGCCGACGCAGACGTAGGCCGCTGCCACCACGAGGCCAACCCATAAAGGGCGTTGCCCAGGCAACTCGCCAGCAGCAAGCACGGCGCGCCGCGACTGGCCCAGGCGCATTAGCGCGCTGCCGACCAGGAGCCCGGTCATCACAGCGAGCAGCCCGCGCGTGGTCACCGTGGTCGCGAGGCTGGCCCCGATCGCGCTGTTGATATGTTCGATGACCCCGAGCAAGAGGGCCCCGCCACCCAACAGCCACGGAAATGCGCGCAGCCGGTGCGCGGCATCATCGGACAAGGCCGACAGTCGCCATGACGGGCGATTGTTCGACAGCATGGCGCGGCCAAGGCCGGTCATGAAGGCGGCAAAAGTCACCAGTTGCACCAGCTTCCGCGCCAGCTCATCCAGATCGTCGCTGAGCAGATCGTTCCAGTTCAGCGCGAGGTAGGCGAAATGGGCGGTCAGCCCGATCGCCAGCGTATTGGCCAGCGTCACCGCGACGGCCAGCGCACTGCGTCGCAGCCGGCCAGCGGGCATGCGGTTGGTGGTCACGTTTACCAGTACACGCTCGATCAGCCAGCGCCCCACGCTGAGCAGCAAGGCAGCAATGATCAGGCAGAGCACGAACGGCGTGCGATTGGGTGGTTGCCAGGCCTGCCTGACAGCCGCCGCGGCGTCGCTGCCCAGTCGCTGGACACGTGTGGTGTCATCAGGAAGAGCCTTGATCGGGTCGATCCAGAAGGCTCTGCTGAATGGCGTGGCCGTGCGCGAGGCGAGCTGGGCCTGGAACTGGTCTGCTCGCAACTCGGCGACGTGCGCCGCCAACTGGGCAGCTTCCGTGCTGAGCGAATTGGCCTGCTTGATCTGGCCGTCCAGGTCATTCTTGGCTTTGCCCAGCTGCCGGCGTTGCGCACTGAGTTCGGCAGATTCGGCAGGTGCCCCCTTGGCTGGCGGCGGCCCGAGTACATCCAGCCGGGCCTGCAGGCTGGCGGATTGCGGTGACAGGGTTGCGCCCAACTGCTCCGCCTGCTGCTGCACGGCGAGCGCGTTGGCGCGCACGTCGGTCAGTGGTACATCGCCTTTGCTGGCATCTACCGTGGCCTTGATGCTGTCCAGTTGGGAGCGCAACTGGGTGAGTATCTGTGCGGGAGTTTGTATCGGCGCCGAAGCGGTTGCCGTGGCATTCGCGGTGTCTTGCGCCCACAGGCTGCTGCTGGACAAGGCGAACAACAGGATGAGGAGATAGCGGAACAGGGTAGGCATCAGTCGATGATCACGGCCTTGTCGCGATGGGTCAATCGAAATGACCGCCGGAGCGTTCGGGCTTTGACGCAGTGTTCAGGCTCAACGAATCATCGCATGGCAGGTTTGTTCGGCTTTTCAGTGCTGGCCGGAGACAAGCAGTGCCTCGCGCCGAGCAAGGCTCGCCGCAGGCCAGTACTCGCTCAGTTTGTAGAATTCGTCCACGGCCGGCGTGCCTGGTGGCAGCTGCACCCATGGTTGCTTGGTCGAGGTGAAGATGTGGATGTCCGGCGATAGCCGGCCCGGTTCCTTCAGTGTGCCCACGCGCACGAATGCCATCGCCTTGCCGCCGCCGGGATAGTGACTCCACAACGCGACATGGCATTGCGGGCAACGCGCGATCAGCTGCCCCTTGCCACTGTGGGACGGGGTGTTCACCAGTACTGGTTCGCCCTGCAGCAGCATGACGCGATCGGTTTCGATCACCGCATTCAGTGCGAATGATGCACCGGTTTCACGCTGGCACCAGGTGCAATGGCAGCAATGCACGAACATCGGTTCGCTGGTCAGTCGGTAGCCTATGGCACCGCATGTGCAGGCACCTTCCAATGCTTCGGTCGTCACGGTCGGCTCTCCCGTCTCGCGTCGATGAGGTGGTACATGGCGCGATATCGTCACACCGCTACGGGTGTGCTTCAAGCACAATGTCGGCCTACGCGAGACGGGAACGCCTGATGATCTTCCGCTGGTTCGAATCCTTCATCGATCCGTTCAAGGAGCCGGTTGACGACATGCCGCCGCGGTCGGTGACGGGGTTTTACCTGTTCTATCTGCGCCAGGTGTGGCCGGTGTTCGCGGCGGCAACCGTGGTGGGTTTTGTCGTGGCGATCATCGAGGTATCGCTGTTCGGCTTCATCGGCAGCATCGTCGACATGGCCAAAGGGGTGCCGGCACCGGATTTCTTCCAGCGGCATGGCCACGAGCTGCTATGGATGGGCTTCGTGGCGCTGATCGCGCGACCGTTGGCGATCAGCGCGCACGACCTGCTGGTGAACCAGTCGATCGCCCCCAGCCTGACCAACCGCATCCGCTGGCAGAACCACCGCTACGTGATCCGGCAAAGCCTGGGCTTCTTCCAGAACGACTACGCCGGGCGTATCGCCAATCGCATCATGCAGACCGGTGCTTCGCTGCGTGAGTCGGCGGTGCAGATCGTGGATGCGATCTGGTACGTCACCATCTACACCGGCAGTGCGATCGTGCTGTTTGCGCAAGCGGACTTCTGGCTGGCCGCGCCGTTGGTGCTGTGGCTGTTCGCCTATGTCGGTACGCTTGCGTTCTTCATTCCGCGCACCAAAGAGCGCTCATGGCTGGCCTCGGAAGCGAAGTCCAAGCTGATGGGGCGCATCGTCGACGGCTACAGCAATGTGCTGACACTGAAGCTGTTCGCGCATACGCGGCGCGAGGAAAGCTACGTGGCCGAAGCGATGGCCGAGCAGACCGGCAAGCTGCGTCGGATGACCCGGCTTACCACTGCGATGGATGCCAGCATCACCACGCTCAACGGCTTCCTGATCGTCGGCACTTCGGCGCTGGCGATCTGGCTGTGGAGCCAAGGCAAGGTGACGGTGGGCGCAATCGCACTATCGACCGGGCTGGTGATCCGCATCAACAACATGTCCGGCTGGATCATGTGGGTGGTCAATGGCATTTTCGAGAACGTCGGCACCGTGCAGGATGGCATCACCACGATCTCGCAGCCGCGGGCGGTGCAGGACCGCGAAGGCGCGATGCCGCTGGAAGTGGTCAACGGCGCAGTGCACTTCGAGCAGATCCATTTCCACTATGGGAAAAAGGGCGGAGTGATCGCGGGGCTCGACCTGGCAGTGCGCGCAGGCGAGAAGATCGGTGTGGTCGGACCGTCCGGCGCGGGCAAGTCCACCCTGGTCAACGTGCTGCTGCGGCTCTATGACCTCGAAGGCGGCCGTATCCTGATTGACGGCCAGGACATCGCGAACGTCACCCAGGAAAGCCTGCGCTCGCAGATCGGCGTGGTGACCCAGGACACCTCATTGCTGCACCGCTCGATCCGCGACAACCTTCTATACGGTCGCCCTGACGCCAGCGAAGCGCAGATCCTCGACGCCGTGCGCAAGGCACGCGCCGACGAATTCATCCCGCAATTGGTCGATGGCGAGGGTCGTCTCGGCTATGACGCCTTGGTCGGCGAGCGTGGCGTGAAACTCAGCGGCGGCCAGCGCCAGCGCATCGCCATCGCCCGCGTGCTATTGAAGGATGCACCGATCCTGGTGCTCGACGAAGCCACCTCGGCGCTCGACTCCGAAGCCGAGGCCGCGATCCAGGACAGCCTCGATATCCTGATGCAGGGCAAGACCGTGATCGCGATTGCGCACCGCCTGTCCACCATCGCGCGGATGGACCGGCTAGTGGTGCTGGACAAGGGCCATATCGTCGAGACCGGCACGCACGCGGAATTGATCGCGCGCGAGGGGCTGTATGCGAGGCTGTGGAAGCGGCAGACCGGCGGATTCGTGGCGGCAGAAGATGCGCTGGCCTGACGGCCCGCGCATGGGGTTATCGCGGACAGCCGGATTCATGTCGCGTGTCGCTGCAATGCTAGGCTACGCGTTTTGACGGAAAGGACGGGTATGCCGGAGGCTGGTCGAAAGCACGCTGTCCTGGTGGGAGCGGGCATCCTCTGCAGCCGCATTTTCGGCCTGGTGCGCCAGCGGGTGTTCTCGCACTTCTTCGGCCTGTCGGACGCCGCGGATATCTTCAGTGCGGCGCTGCGCATCCCCAATTTTCTGCAGAACCTGTTCGGGGAAGGCGTCCTCTCGGCTTCCTTCATCCCGGTCTACGCCAGGCTGCTCGGGCAGGGCAAACATGAGGATGCTGGCCGGCTGGCTGGCGCGATAGCGGCCATCCTCGCCTTGGTCATCTCGATAATCGTTGCTCTCGGTATCGTGGCCACGCCATCGCTGCTGTGGCTGATCGCACCCGGTTATACGGGTGAGAAGCGGGAGCTGACGATCCTGATCGTGCGCATCCTGTTTCCCGGTACGGGCGTTCTGGTCTGGTCGGCGTGGTGCCTTGGCATCCTCAACAGCCACCACAAATTCTTCCTGTCCTACGTCGCGCCGGTGGTGTGGAACCTGTCGATGATCGCGACGCTGCTTATCTTCAGGAACCTGCCGTCCGACAAGCTGATCGTGTATCTGGCTTGGGGCACCGTGCTGGGCTGTCTGCTGCAGTTCCTGGTCCAGTTGCCGTCGGTGCTGAAGTTGGTGCCCGACATGCAGTTTCGCCTCGATATGCGCAGCCTCCATGTGCGCCAAGTCGTCGGCAGCTTCATGTCCGTGGCAGTTGGGCGCGGTGTCGTGCAGATCAGTGCCTTCGTCGATCAGGCGATTTCGACCCTGCTGGGCCGAGGCGCGATGGCGGCGATGACCACGGCGGCCTCGATCAACATGCTGCCGATCAGCCTGTTCGGCATGGCCGTATCGGCCGCGGAGCTGCCTACCTTGTCGCGGATGGCCGGGCAGGAGTTCGACGAGGCCACCGCAGCGAGTCTGTCAGCGCGACTGGACAGTGGACTGGAACGCATCGCGTTCTTCGTGGTTCCTTCGGCCGTGGCATTTTTCGCCTTGGGCAATGTGATTGTGGCGGCGCTCTACCAGTCGGGCGAGTTCACCAGCAAGGATTCTTATTACGTCTGGGCGATCCTTGCCGGCTCGGGCGTGGGGCTGCTCGCCTCGACCTTTGGTCGTCTCTATTCGTCAACCTATTACGCGATGCGGGATACAACGACGCCCTTGCGCTTCGCGCTGGTGCGACTGGCCGTCACTGCGGCATTGGGTCTCGCCAGTGCGTTGTTTTTGCCTTCGATGCTTGGCCTGCCGACGCAGTGGGGTGCGGTGGGTCTTACCGCCTCAGCTGGCGTGGCTGGCTGGATCGAGTTCTATCTGTTGCGACGGAAGATGAACAGGAAGCTGGGGCCAACCGGTGTCCCGATCCCGATCATGTTCAAGCTCTGGTCGGCGGCGTGTCTGGCTGCCTTGGCAGCATGCGTTGCCGAGTACGCGGTGCCCAGCCACGGCCCGATACTGACCGCGATCTACGTGCTAGGCATTTATGGCGTGGCCTATTTCGCCGTGACTTATCTGATGCACATCAAGGAATGTGTGGAGTTGCTGGGCAAGCTCCAACAACGTCTGGGCAGGAGATAGCTGCTCGGATAATGGCCATCGGCCAGCACCGGTGTGGCTCACTCGCACGGGAGTGCCGGTGGCCGGACTAGTTGCGGTATGCGGCCGACCGGCTTGTGCTGTGGGGCTTTGCGCCCGTAAAATGGTCTGCTTTCGTATAAGGGAATCATTGACTTAGACGGGCGCGGCGAGTGCAGGCCAGAGTCAGTGGCCAGATTTGTGTGGCCGGATTGAATCGGTTTCAAATCATGCGGTTGCGCAAGTTTTCGGGGTATCAAGCGAGAGTGGCGGAATTGGTAGACGCACCAGATTTAGGTTCTGGCGGTTAACCCCGTGGGGGTTCGAGTCCCCCCTTTCGCACCATGCCCCGTTGGGTTCCTTGGATTTTTCGGCGGCAGTTGTCGCCATGGCGCCTGTGCCAGGCCCACAACATTCGGTAGTACCAGGAGACGTCATGCAGGTTTCGGTTGAGAACATTGGCACGCTCGAGCGCAAGCTCACGGTGAAATTCCCCGCGGAGCGGTTCGAGACGCAGGTGAGCGCGCGCATTACGGAAATGGGCCGCACGATGCGCCTGAAGGGTTTCCGTCCGGGCAAGGTGCCGACGACGGTGATCAAGCAGCGCTTCGGTTCGCAGGTGCGTGGCGAAGTGTTGTCCGACCTGATCGGCAGCACCCTGCGCGAGGCGGTGGAGCAGGAAAAGCTGCAGCCGATCGCGAACCCGGCAATCAATACCACTGGCCAGCCGGAGAATGGCGAGATCGCCTACACCGCCACTTTCGAGATCATGCCGGAGTTTCCCGCCGTCGACGTGGCTGCGCTTGAGATCGGCCGCCCGGTCGCAGTGGTGGCCGATGCCGATATCGACAAGATGCTTGAGACCTTGCGCCAGCAGCGCCGCAGTTTCGATGCGGTCGATCGCGCTTCGGCTGAAGGCGATTTCGTGATGTTCGAATATGCCGCCGAGGCAGGTGACTACCGCTTTCCGAGCGAGGGCCTGGAACGCGCAGGCAGCGTGATCGGTTCGGGCACCTTGTTCAAGGCGCTGGACGAGGCACTTGTCGGTCGCAAGGCGGACGAGAGCTTCGATACCGAGATCGCGTTTCCGGAAGATTTCCGCAACGACCAACTCGCCGGCAAGACGGCCAAGGTCAACTTCAAGATCATCAAGGTGCAGGAGCCGAAGCTGCCCGAGATTGATGCTGAATTCGCCAAGCTGTTTGGTATCGAGGATGGGGATCTGGAGACCTTCCGCAAGGAAGTTCGCTCGAATCTCGAGCGTGAACTGAAGGCTGCGTTGATGGGACGCCTGAAGTCCGAAGTGGCCGAAAAGCTGGCCGATGCGCACGCTGGACTGGACGTACCGAAACTGATGGTGCAGTCCGAGGCGCGCAACATGGCCGTCGCCAGCGTGCCGCAGGGTCAGCAGCCGCCGCCGCAGTTGATCGATGCAGCTATGCCGATCGCGCGCAAGCGGGTGATCGCCGGCCTGCTGATGGGCGAGATTGCCCGCAAGCAGGAGATCAAGATCGACCGCAAGCGTATTGCCGAGCAGCTCGCCGCGATCGCCTCGACCTATGAGGAGCCGGAGAAGGTCATTGAACTCTATAACGGCGACCCCCAATTGATGTCTGGGTTGCAGAATCGCGTGATGGAAGATCAGGTAGCCGAGTGGGTGGCGGAACATGCCAAGACCACCAACCTGGATCTGAGCTTCGATGACGTGATGCGCCCAGCCGGTGCCTGATTGATTCAGACACCGTGACAATCGGGCCTGATTCGATTTCAGGCCCGATGCCATACTGTCAGGCACATCAACCGGAGAGCTGCAATGGCCATGGATCAGATCCAGAACCTCAATTTGATACCGATGGTCGTCGAGCAGACCGCTCGCGGCGAGCGCTCCTATGACATCTACTCGCGCCTGCTGAAGGAGCGGGTGATCTTCCTGGTGGGCGAAGTCAACGACCAGGTCGCCAACCTGCTGGTCGCGCAGATGCTGTTCCTTGAGTCGGAGAACCCGGACAAGGACATCCAGTTCTACATCAACAGCCCGGGCGGCGCGGTCACCGCGGGTCTGGCGATCTACGACACCATGCAGTTCATCAAGCCGAACGTCAGCACCATGTGCATCGGCCAGGCCTGCAGCATGGGCTCGTTCCTGCTGATGGCCGGCGCCAAGGGCAAGCGCTTCGCGCTGCCGAACTCGCGCATCATGATCCACCAGCCCTCCGGCGGTGCGCAGGGGCAGGCGACCGACATCGAGATCCAGGCGCGCGAGATCCTGTATATCCGTGAGCGTTTGAACAAGTTGTATGTCCAGCACACTGGCCAGCCGCTTGAGAAGATCGAGCTGGACATGGAGCGTGACCGCTTCATGAGCCCGGTGGACGCAAAGGCTTACGGCCTGATCGACGAGGTGCTCGACAAGCGCGCCGGCGAAACGGTCAAATCGGCCTGATTTCCACGTTCTACCCACGAGCCGTGAAGCGGGCTCTGCGTCTGGATGCAGACGCGGAGCCCTGTGTTATTCTCGCGGCGCATCCAGATTTACCAGCGGGATCGAAAGTATGAGCGACGACCGGCAGGGGCGTTCCAGCGACAGCGGCAAGATTCTCTATTGCTCCTTCTGTGGCAAGAGCCAGCACGAAGTACGCAAACTGATCGCGGGTCCGTCCGTGTTCATCTGCGACGAGTGCGTGGAACTGTGCAACGACATCATCCGCGAGGAGCTGGAGGAAAAGGCTGCCTCCGGCCGTACCCAGCTGCCGAAGCCGCGTGAGATCCGCGAGTCGCTGGATCAGTACGTGGTAGGCCAGACCCGCGCCAAGAAAGCACTGGCAGTGGCGGTGTACAACCACTACAAGCGGATCGAGTCGCGCCAGAAGAGCGACGATATCGAGCTGGGCAAGTCCAACATCCTGCTGATCGGACCGACCGGTTCGGGCAAGACGCTGCTGGCCGAGACACTGGCGCGCCTGCTCAACGTGCCGTTCACGATCGCCGACGCCACCACCCTGACTGAAGCTGGTTACGTGGGTGAGGATGTCGAGAACATCATCCAGAAGTTGCTGCAGAAGTGCGACTACGACGTCGAGAAGGCGCAGTCGGGCATCGTCTACATCGACGAGATCGACAAGATCTCGCGCAAGAGCGAAAACCCGTCGATCACCCGCGATGTGTCGGGCGAAGGCGTGCAGCAGGCGCTGTTGAAGCTGATCGAGGGCACGCTGGCCTCGGTGCCGCCGCAGGGTGGCCGCAAGCATCCGCAGCAGGAATTCCTGCAGGTCGACACCAAGAACATCCTGTTTATCTGCGGCGGTGCTTTTGCCGGGCTGGAAAAAGTCATCCAGCAGCGTTCGGAGAACACCGGCATCGGCTTCTCCGCCGAGGTCCGCAGCAAGGAGCGCACCGAGAATCTGGGCAAGGTGCTGGCGGATGTGGAGCCGGCGGATCTGGTGCGTTTCGGCCTGATTCCTGAGTTCGTGGGGCGTTTGCCGGTGGTGGCTACGCTGGACGAGCTGGACGAGCCGGCGCTGGTGAAGATTCTCACCGAGCCGAAGAATGCGGTCACCAAGCAGTTCAAGAAGCTGTTCGAGATGGAAGAGGTCGAGCTGGAGTTCCGCCCCGAGGCGCTGCAGGCGATCGCCAAGAAGGCGCTCAAGCGCAAGACCGGTGCCCGTGGCCTGCGCACCATCCTCGAACAGGTACTGCTCGACACGATGTACGAGCTGCCCTCGCTGGAGCACGTCAGCAAGGTGGTAGTGGATGACGCCGTGATCGATGGCCAGGCCGAGCCTTACCTGATCTATCGTGGCAACCTGCAGCAGCGCGTGGCTGGTGAGGGTGGTGGCGACGCCGCCTGATTCCCTTCGCAGGCTTGTCATGGCAACGGCTCCGGTGATTTCGCCGGGGCCGTTCTGTTTTAAGCGCCGGCGCACCTTGAGTGAGCGTCCGGTTGCCACCACTTGACCTGATGATGTGCCCGGCGCAGTGTCGGGACGAAACTTGATTCGAATTCCGAGGAACCCTTCTTCCCATGGCCAAGAACGCCCCCCTTCCAGCTGCGTTGGACGCTCTTCCGGTATTGCCGCTACGTGATGTGGTGGTTTATCCACATATGGTCATCCCCTTGTTTGTCGGTCGCGACAAGTCCATGCGCGCACTTGAGCGCGCGATGGAGGGTGAGCGGCAAATCCTGCTGGTGGCGCAGAAGAGCCCGGACATCGATGATCCGGAGATTGCCGACCTGCACCAGATCGGCACGCTGGCCGGCGTACTGCAGTTGCTGAAGTTGCCTGACGGCACCGTCAAGGTGCTGGTCGAAGGCCAGTCGCGGGTGTCGGTCGAGGATTTCAAGGAAGAGGGCGGCATGCTGATGGCCCGTTCACGCCTGATCGAACCGGTCTACAACGCCAAGGAACGTGAACTTGACGTGGTCTCGCGCACGTTGATCTCGCTGTTCGAGCAGCTGGTCAAGCAGAGCCGCAAGCTGCCGCCTGAAGTGTTGGCCAGCCTGTCTGGCATCGACGATCCGTCGCGCGTTGCCGACTCCATCGCCGGGCACCTTTCCGTACGCATGGCCGACAAGCAGAAGGTGCTGGAAACGGCCGACGTAGGCCAGCGGCTGGAGTTGCTGATCGGCCTAGTCGATGGCGAGATGGACTTGCAGCAGGTCGAGAAGCGCATCCGCGGCCGGGTCAAGTCGCAGATGGAGAAGAGCCAGCGCGAGTATTACCTCAACGAGCAGATGAAGGCGATCCAGAAGGAACTCGGTGATAGCGAGGAGGGTCCGAACGAGATCGAGGAACTGCAGAAGAAGATCGAGACCTCCGGCATGCCCAAGGCCGTGCTGACCAAGGCACGTCAGGAATTTAGCAAGCTCAAGCAGATGTCGCCGATGTCCGCCGAGGCGACCGTGGTGCGCAACTATCTCGACTGGCTGGTCGGCGTGCCGTGGAAGAAGCGCAGCAAGGTACGCAAGGATCTGCAGATGGCGCAGGAAGTGCTTGATGCCGATCACTTCGGGCTGGAGAAGGTCAAGGATCGCATTCTTGAATATCTCGCCGTGCAGCAACGCGTTTCGGTGATGAAAGGCCCGATCCTGTGCCTGGTCGGCCCGCCCGGCGTGGGCAAGACCTCGCTGGGGCAGTCAATTGCCAAGGCTACCAATCGGAAATTCGTGCGCATGAGCCTCGGTGGCGTGCGTGACGAAGCCGAGATCCGCGGTCACCGGCGCACTTATATCGGTTCGATGCCCGGCCGCATCGTGCAGAACATCAACAAGGTGGGCGCCAAGAACCCGCTGTTCGTGCTGGACGAGATCGACAAGATGTCGATGGACTTCCGTGGCGATCCGTCGTCGGCCTTGCTGGAAGTGCTCGATCCGGAACAGAACCACGCATTCAACGACCATTACCTTGAGGTCGATCTCGACCTGTCCGAGGTAATGTGGATCGCCACGGCGAATTCGCTGAACATTCCCGGTCCGCTGCTCGATCGCATGGAAGTCATCCGCATTCCCGGTTACACCGAGGATGAAAAGCTCGGCATCGCGCAGAAATATCTGCTGTCGAAGCAGCTTAAGGCGAATGGTCTGAAGCCCGAAGAACTCAGCGTGGACGAAGAGGCGTTGCGCGACATCGTGCGCTACTACACGCGTGAGTCGGGCGTGCGTAGTCTTGAGCGTGAAATTTCCAAGATCTGCCGTAAGGTGGTCAAGGAGCTGACCCTGGGCGAAGTGAAAAAGGCCAAGGCAAAAACCTCGTCCGCAAAGACGGGCAAAGCCAAGGCCAAGCTGGGAGTAGGGCGGGTGAAGGTGGACTCGGCCAACCTGGATCATTACCTGGGTGTCCGTCGCTTCGATTTCGGCCGCAAGGAACTGCAGAACGAAGTGGGCCTCGTGACAGGGCTGGCCTGGACTCAGGTCGGTGGCGAATTGCTCAGCATCGAAGCCTCGGTGGTGCCCGGCAAGGGCCGACTGGTGAATACCGGTCAGCTTGGTGATGTGATGAAGGAGTCGATCCAGGCGGCGTTGTCGGTTGTGCGTGCGCGCGTCGATCAACTCGGTATCGACCCCGATTTCCATCAGAAACTCGACGTGCATATTCACGTGCCTGAGGGCGCCACGCCGAAGGACGGCCCCAGCGCTGGCGTCGCGATGTGCACGGCGCTGGTTTCCGTACTGACCAAGGTGCCGGTGCGCTCTGAAGTGGCGATGACCGGGGAGATCACCTTGCGTGGCCGTGTGCTGCCGATCGGCGGCCTGAAGGAGAAGCTGCTGGCGGCGCATCGCGGCGGGATCACCACGGTGATCATCCCGGAGGATAACAAGAAGGATCTGGCCGACATGCCAGCCAACATCACCTCATCGCTGGAAATTCATCCGGTGCGCTGGATCGACGAGGTGCTGGACATCGCGCTGGAGCGCCCGCTGCAGCCGAACGTGGCCAAGGAGGAGGAAGCTCCGGCTGCAGTTGCTGGTGAACCGACAGAAGTACACTCGCGCACGCATTGATCCAGCCTGCAGGCTGGTTCACCAAAAATGCCCTGCTTTGGCGGGGCATCTTTCGTCTGTTTGCCTGCATCGTTGGATGATCTTGCGTCGTAGCCCTCTGGCGCTCGTTTTGCAAGCGATTTCGTTTGTCGCTGATGTTCCGGAAACGTTGCTGTGGCTTGTGTTGCGGATTCCAGCAACGCACTGGTATAAAGGCGATACCGCAGCCCCGGCGTTATCTGTCCGCGCAGCGTATGCGGGGTTGCGTTAAGGCGCCTAGCAAGAGCCAACCATCCATGCCGGCGTTGTCTGGCTACACTGACCATGCCGACCGAAAATCGAATAAGGGAGTTTTTCAATGAATAAAACTGATCTGATCAATGCCATCGCCGAAAAGGCCGAGCTGACCAAGGCTGATGCAGGCCGTGCCCTTGAAGCCTATCTGGAGGCCGTGCAGAAGTCGTTGAAGAAGGGCGAGGACGTCTCGGTGGTGGGCTTTGGCACGTTTACCGTGCGCAAGCGCGCTGCCCGCACTGGCCGCAATCCGCGCACCAACGAAGCGATCAAGATCAAGGCCTCGAAAGTGCCTGCTTTCAAGGCTGGCAAGACCCTCAAGGATGCCCTAAACTAAGCGGCTGACGCTTGGTTTCGGGTGCTTAGCTCAGCGGTAGAGCGTCGCCCTTACAAGGCGGTGGTCGTAGGTTCGATCCCTACAGCACCCACCAGAAAAATGCGGAGTGGTAGTTCAGTTGGTTAGAATGCTGGCCTGTCACGCCGGAGGTCGCGGGTTCGAGTCCCGTCCACTCCGCCACAGTTCGCAAGGGCGCCCGTGTGGCGCCCTTGTCATTTGGGCAGCGCGCATCAGCGCGAGGCTTTGTGGTCGATCTGGGCGCTGTGCCTTGGCGACCTGTTTCGTCCATGTACCACGCGCTTCATGCGCCTCCAACCACATTGCGGGAAGATTTCAATGCTGCAGGCAATGCGTAACAAGATGCATGGATGGCCGTCCATCGTCCTTCTTGGTGTTTGCGTTTTTGCGATGTCGTTCTTCGGCATAGAGACCTACTTCATGTCGCATGCGGATTCGTTCGTGGCGAAGGTCGGCAAGCAAGAAATCAGTCAGCAGGATTTTCAGAATGGTCTGAACCGCGCGCGTGAGAATGCGCACAACAAGCTGGGGGATCAGTTTGATGCCACTGTATTTGAGAAACCTGAGGTCAAGCTTCAGGTTCTTGGCGATTTAATCGATCAGCAACTGTTGCTAAAAGCTAACGATGACTGGGGCCTGCGTGTGCCAGATGAGGCTGTGCGCAGTTCCATTGCGGCGCTCCCCTGGCTTCAGCAGAACGGTCAATTCGATCCGTCGACTTACCGCACATGGTTGGAAGGTCAACGCAAGACACCTGAGATGTTCCAGAACGATGTACGTTCATCATTGGCCATCAGTCTGCTGCCGGAGGCGATAAGCGACAGCACCATCACCAGCGATGCCCAGGTTGATCAGCTCCTGAGCCTGCTCGCACAGCGGCGTGATCTGCGTTACTTCCTGCTGCCGCGGCCTGCATTGGCTGACAATCAGGTCAGCGATGCGCAGGTTGAGGCCTATTACAAGGCACATCTGGCCGACTACATGAATCCCGAGCAGGTCTCGGTGAAGTACATCGAAGTGGACGGCAGCACTCTCAAGCTGGATGCCACGCCGAGCGACGACGATCTGAAGAAGCGTTACGCTGACGAGAAGCAACGCTTTGTGCAACCGGAGCAAAGGCTCGTTTCGCATATCCTGATCAACGTGCCTGCCAATGCCACGCCGGATCAGCAGAAGGCAGCACTGGCCAAGGCCGAGAAGATCGCCGCCGACGCAAATCCCGGCGACTTCGCCAAACTGGCCGCACAGGATTCGGAGGATCTGGGTTCCAAGCGTCAGGGTGGTGACCTCGGCTGGCTCGAAAAGGGCGTCACGAACCCGGCCTTCGACGCGGCCATGTTCGCGCTGCAGAAAGGCCAGATCTCCAAGCCGATCCTGTCGCCCGATGGCTACCACATCATTTGGTTGCGCGATGTTCGCAGCGGTGAGTCCAAGCCGTTTGCCGAGGTGCGTGATCAACTGGTCAAGGAAGCCACGGCCGCTGATCGTGATCGCAGCTACAACGACATCGCCGGCAAGATGTCCGACAACACCTATCAAAATCCAGCATCATTGGAGCCAGCCGCGCAGGCCCTGAGCCTGCCGATCAAGAGCACGGACCTGTTCTCCCGCAAGGGTGGCGAAGGCCTTGCTGCAAACCCCAAGGTGATCGCGGCGGCATTCAGCGATGACGTGCTGGTACAAAGCAACAATTCCAGCCTGATCGATCTCGGTAATGACCACTCGGTGGTGATTCATGTCGACAAGCATGTGCCTGCTGCTGCGCGTCCGCTGGCAGATGTGCGGGCGGACGTACAGAAGAAAATTCTTGACGAGCGCATCGCCGCAGCCGGGAAGAAACTGTCCGACGATGCTCTCGCACGGCTCGACAAGGGTGAGGCGATGCCGGCCGTGGCAACCGCGCTGGGTGCCCAGGTCAAGAGCGTTATTGAGGCGACTCGTCAAAGCACGGATGTACCGGCAGTGTTGCTCACGCAGGCTTTCCTGATGCCACATCCTGCCTCCGGCAAGTCGCAGTTCGCTGCGGTGGACATGAAGGACGGCACCTATGCGCTGCTGGCCGTGGACAAGGTGCAGGGAGGCGACCTGTCCAAGATCCCGCCGGAGCAGCGTGATTCGCTGCGCCAGCAGATGACTCAGGCCTATGGGGCCGAGGCGACGCGCGAGCTGCTTGAACTGCTCAAGGCAAACACCAAGATCAAGATCAACAACAGCCTGATGTAAGTATTCAGGGCTGGAAGCTATTCGTACGGGCAATTTGATAGACACAAAAAGGGCAGCCAAAGGCTGCCCTTTTTGTGTCGTGTCGCCGGATGGCTGACTTCGTCGTCAGTGATGGTCGCTGAGCTGCAGTACCTGGCCCGGCTTGACTATGCTTCCGTGCAGATTGTTCCAGCGCTGCAGCTGGGAAGTGCTTACCGAGTAATGATGGGCGATCTGCCACAAACTCTCGCCTTGCTGCACGGTGTGGGTTTTCATGCTAGCTCCGGTGACAGCAGAGGTGCTGATCATGGGTGCTTGAACGGGGTCGCTGTTCAGGGTGCTGGCGAGCGGAGTGCCTGTGCTGGCGGTGGTGCTGGCCGCCTGATCGAGCAGGGCATCGCGGAACTGCTGGGCGTGGCTGGCGGGCAGTAGCAGGTATGACGCGGCGGCGGTATCGATCATGTCGTTGCGGAAGGCTCCATTGAGATTCTTCAGAGCATCCACCGACATGCCGGCGTGGTCTGCAGCTTGCGCGATCGGCATGGAGCGGGGTATTTCCACCTGCACCAGATGTTGTTCACCCGGCAGCGTGGGCAAGCTGACGTTGAAGCGATCAGGTTCACGCACTACGCAGGCCATCGCCAGCAGTTTGGTCAGGTGTTCGCGGGTGACTTTGCGTACCGGCCAATTTGGAATCACTGGCTCATCAGCCGGCATGCCGCGGGTCTGGATCAGATGACGTATGTTGAATTCGCCAGTGTTGTAGGCGTAATCGGCTACTCGCCAGTCATGAAACTGGTCATGGTATTGCCTGAGCAGTTTCATCACGGCATTGGTTGCGGCGGGCGCATCAAGACGACCGTCGTAATGTCCGTCGACGCGCAGTCCCATCGCCCCGGCAGTGACCGGCATGATCTGCCACATGCCTGCGGGAAGGTTTCTGCGCCCAGGCACCGATTGGAAATGGCTCTCGATCCAGGGCAGCAGCACGAATTCGCCGGCTACGTCATATCTGGCGGCCACCTGCTGCACGTAGGCCAGCTGTGGCAGCACTTCATTCAGCTGGCTCTCGAACTGTCGCGGGTTATGGGTGTAGCGCCTAGCCCAGGTCATTATCTCTGGGGTGGCGTCGCAGTCGGCCATCGCAAAGCTGCCGCGCAGCTGATCCCATATGTCGGAGGTTGCTGCCGTCACCGCAGGCAGGTTGATGGAAGGTGCGCCGCCGGTATCCATCGGAATCACGACAGGTGACGTGATGGTCTGCCTGTGCGGCGCCTGCGAGGGCACGCCGGCGCAGGCGGACAGCAGGATCGACAGCCCCAGCGGCAGCGATCGAGGAAAGCGCACCCTCATCAACGGAATCCGTCCTTGGCTACGCGCACGGCGGCAAAACGGGCGACACGATCGTTGTCGGCACCGTGCTGCTGGCACCAGGCGGCAACCGCCTCGGTGTCGACGCGCAGGAAGGGATTGGTGACCAGCTCGCTGGCCAGTGACACTGGCAGCGTGGGCTGATGCATTGCACGCAATGCGGCGACTTCCTGCAGGCGCTTATGCAGCGCCGAGTTGTCCGGTTCGATGGTGCGTGCAAAGCGTCCGTTGGCTTCGGTGTATTCGTGGCCGCCACAAACCAGGGTGTCTCCCGGCAGCATCGACAGGCGATCCAGCGAGGCGAGCATCTGGGCTGGGCTGCCTTCAAACAGCCGACCGCAGCCCAGGCTGAACAAGGTGTCGCCACATAGCAGCAGGCCTGCTCCAACATAGGCGACGTGGCTGAGCGTGTGGCCGGGAATCGCGATCACATCGAAGCGAACATGCGGCGACGCCAGTTCGATTGAATCGCCGTCGCGTACCCGTTCGGTGGCCGCGTCGATGCGTCCGTCGACGGGTGCATATATCGGCACCGCATGATGCCTGCGCAGCTCCGTGGCGCCACCGATGTGATCATGATGGTGATGGGTCAGCAGAATCGCGCGCAATTGCAGTTGCCGTGCAGCCAGGGCTTGCTCCACTACCGTGGCATCGCCGGGATCAACGACGATGGCGTTGCCGTCATCGTCGTGCAGCAGCCAGATGTAGTTGTCGGCGAGCGCCGGTAACGGGACGAGGTGCAAGATTGAACTCCGCTGCGTTTAAGGAACATCTGGTGAATCAGATGTTGATTCCTTGGTGAACGACAGACGCAGCCATCCGGGGCACGCGTTAAGCGGTCGACTATAAAGAGGCTTTGCCGATGGATCGTTAGCGTAGCGTTAACTGGACGTGTGATTGTTCAGCCGCGTGCGGCAGTTCCGTTTGGCCTGCACCACGTGGTCGCCAGCCGTTACACTCTGGAAACAGATTGGGATCAGGCCTGTTGCATGCTTCAACGTGATCACGACATCTATGCCAGTGCGCCATTGCGCCGATTGCTGGATGACCAGATGCGTGTGATGGCCACTGACTTGCAGCGCTGTTTCGGTTCGCATGGGCTGCTGTTGGGCGCTGCCGTGGGTGATACACCACCCGCGTTGCCATTGCTCGGCTGCTGGACCCGACTGTGGGTGGACAACAGCCGTTATCGTGGAGATCTGCACGCGGCAACGGATGAACCGCTGCCGTTCGTGGATGATGCGTTCGACTTGGTACTTTTGCGCCATGCGCTGGAAGTCGTGCCAGCGGCACCAGCCTTGCTCGCCGAAGCAATGCGCGTGCTGGCACCAGGTGGCGTGCTGGTGGTAACCGGTGTGCACCCACTCAGTGGCTGGGCACCTTGGTTCTACTGGCGCGCGCGCGGCAAGCGACAGGCCATGCAGGTCCCGTTGTGGCTCAGCCACAGCCTTCAGCAAGCAGGGCTGGAGATCGAACGTGCACAGCGGGTGGGTTGCGCGTGGCCCATGGCGACAGGGGCCCCGATCGGCGTGAATGCCTGGGGCGGCGGTTATGTGTTGATCGCGCGCAAGCGACACCGCATGGTCACGCCGCTACGGATCAAGCCGGTGCCGGTTCGGGTGCCGGCCAGTGGCCGATTGTCGCCTGGTACTCGGCGCAGTTCGGCGCTGTAACTTTCTATGGGATACGTGGACAACGATGAGCGAAGTGGAAGCATTTACCGACGGTGCCTGCCTGGGCAATCCGGGGCCGGGTGGTTGGGCGGCGCTGTTGCGCGCCAAGGGCAGCGAACGCATGGTCGCTGGCGGTGACGCAGCGACCACTAACAACCGGATGGAGCTGATGGCAGCGATTGGCGCCTTGGAGGCATTGACGCGCCCCTGCCAGGTCACTCTCACGACCGACTCGCGCTATGTGATGCAGGGCATCGAGGAGTGGGTGCCGAAGTGGCGTCTGAATGGCTGGCGTACCGCGGACAAGAAGCCGGTGAAGAACCAGGATCTATGGCAGCGCCTGTCCGCGGCGGTCGGCATCCATCAAGTGCGCTGGAAGTGGGTGAAGGGCCACAACGGTCACGCCGAGAACGAGCGGGTCGATCAGGCCGCGCGTGAACAGGCCGAACTGATGAAGGTTACGGCATGAGACAGATTGTCCTCGACACGGAAACCACCGGCCTGGAAGTCCGCCAGGGGCATCGGCTGATCGAAATTGCCTGCGTCGAGATGTTCGAGCGTCGTCTTACTGGTCGGCACTACCAGACCTATCTCAACCCGGATCGTGCCATCGACGAAGGGGCGCGGCAGGTCACCGGCATCGCCGATGAATTCCTGCTCGACAAGCCGCGCTTCGCCGAAGTCGTGGATGAGTTCCTGGCCTTCATCGACGGCGCCGAACTGATCATCCACAACGCCAGTTTCGATATCGGATTCCTCGACGCGGAACTGGCGCGACTGGATAACGGCAGTGGCCGGATTGGAGACCGGTGCAGTGTGCTCGATACCCTGGCGCTGGCGCGCGAACGCTACCCTGGTCAGCGCAACAGCCTCGATGCGCTGTGCAAGCGCTTGGGCGTGGACAACTCGCGGCGTGATCTGCATGGCGGCCTGATCGACGCCCAGCTGCTTGCTGACGTTTACCTCGCGATGACATCGGGGCAGGAAGCCTTCGATCTGGGCTTTGGTGGGGCGGCCGAACAGCGCGATAACGCGATTGCCGCGCCAGTGGTATTGCATGCGCGTCCACTTGTCCTGCGTGCTTCGGCGGAAGAGCTGGCTTTGCATGAGCAGCGGTTGGATGCGCTGGACAAGAGTGCGGGTGGGATGAGTGTGTGGCGGGTGGGGTGATTTTGCTGGAGAGGTAAAACGCCGCATGTTCGATGCGGTGACGTGTGGAGTGGGATAGTTCGGCCCATCCTTGGGCCGAACCCCTTCGCTGCGGGACCAGGGGGCCAGCTATTCGGCTGTCCAAATTCGTTCCGGACGAATTGTCGACTGCGGAGGCAGGATGTGGGAGCGAACGTCGGCGCAGCCGACGGCTCGAAGGACGAGGCACAGGAGTGCCGAGTAACCCGGGTGGGTTCTCATCCCCGCCGTCACCATCAGAAAAGCAAAACGCCCCACTCGTGGGGCGTTTTGCTTTTCTGGCGGAGAGGGTGACTGTCCGTCAGACTACCCACCGAATCCCATAGCATCCCATTTGCGATTAATTCGCCTCTAGCGCTTGCAATCGCTCGCGTAACAGAGTCCCATACTGTCCAACGCCAGCCCACCTAAGCGCACCCATTTAGTATGGGACTGAAGTAGGGGCGAACCAGTTTGACGGACAGTTTATGGCAGCGCAGATCAACCGGCTTAAAACCACCAACATCAAGACGAAGCCACCCGGCATGCACGCCGACGGCGGGTCGCTGTATCTGTTGGTGAAGGCTGACGGCAAGAACCGCTCCTGGATCTTCCGCTACCGTGACCGGATCACCAGCAAGCTGCGGGACATGGGTCTGGGCCCGGCATGGGATGTCGGCCTGTCAGAAGCGCGCGAGCGCGCCAGCGAGCTGCGCCGGATGCTGCGGGACGGGCAAGACCCTATGGCGGTCAAGCACGCACTGAAAGCCGAGGCGCGCACCCAGCACGAAAAGCGGATGGCGTTCGGGCGCTGCGCCGAGCTGTACATCGAGGTTCACCGCAGCGGCTGGAAGAACCCCAAGCATGCCGCCCAGTGGGACAGCACCTTGCGCACCCACTGCGAGCCAATCTGGAAGCTGCCGGTGGATACGATCGACACGGCGCTGGTGATGAAATGCCTTGATCCGATCTGGACGACCAAGACCGAGACCGCGAGCCGATTGCGCGGCCGCATCGAGAGCGTACTGGCGTGGTCTACCGTGCGCGGCCTGCGCAAGGGTGATAACCCTGCCGCCTGGCGCAACCACCTCGATCAGCTCTTGCCGGCGCGCAACAAGGTGCAGAAGGTCGAGCACCGCGCCGCGCTGCCCTACGCCGACGCGGCAGCCTTCATGGCTGAGCTGCGCCAGCGCGACACCTTGGCTGCCCGGGTGCTGGAGCTGCAGATCCTGACCGCGACACGCCCCGGGGAGGCCGCAGGCGCCCAGTGGGCCGAATTCGACCTGCAGGACGCCGTCTGGACGATTCCAGGCGATCGCATGAAGGCTGGTAAGGAACATCGGGTGCCGCTGTCACCCGCCACAGCAGCACTGCTGCGCTCGCTGATTCCGAAGGTGAAGGGTAAGGGTAAGCCCATCGCGCCCGTCGGCAATGTATTTCCTGGTGTGAAGGATCGTTCAATCACCACCGAGGCCGCGATGAAGCTGCTGAAAGAGCTTCGCCCGGGACTGACCGCGCATGGCTTCCGTTCGACCTTCCGCGACTGGGCGGCCGAGCAGACCAGCCATGCGCGCGAAATCATCGAGCACGCCATGGCGCACCAACTGAAGGATGCCGCCGAGGCTGCGTATCAGCGCGGCGACATGCTGCGCCGCCGGGCGGTACTCATGAAGGATTGGGCCAGCTACTGCGCCAGCGTGCGCAAGGCTGACAACGTGACAGCGATCAAGCGCAGGGCTGGATGAGTCGCACGCGATGCGATGCCAGCATGAAGAATCGGGCCTAGCCCGGTAAGCGGTGGAACCGGGTGTGACAGCACCCGGCCCACCTTCCACACCGTTCCATAGGAGAGAACGACATGGCAAACGAGATGGTAACCCGAGAGGTGGCGTTCGGCGTCAGGCATGTGACTGAGAAGGAGTTGCTCACCGTAACCGCAGGAATCCCCACGGACCAGGTCGAGCAATTCGCGGGCTATTTGCTGCAATTCATTGAGGCACGCATGTGGGAACTCGGGGATACGCAACCCATGCCCGAGGAGTTCACTGTTCACCATTTCCTTTTGCGAACTGTTGAAGCGTTAAGGCAGTCTGCCCAAGCCGGCGAGCCGCGCGCGGCGAATGTCGAAGAGGTGACATCATGAGCGTGAATCTGCCATGGCGAGCGACCGTCAGCCGCCGCGTTCCGCGTTCAATGCTTACGGGGCCAAACTGCGTAACAGCGCCTGTGGGCAACGTTTACGCTCGCGGACGCCATTCGTATAAGGTCGGAGAGACGCTACTTGTCGATCTGGACGCGGTACCGAAACACGATGACTTCGTCATTGTTTTCGGCCAGAACGGTCCTTTCGGGCGTATCTGCCACATCGCGCCGCATGACCTAGCGCCCCGTGACGAGATGGTCATGGGCGTCCTAGACACCGACGGCGAATCGGTTTGCATGATCGATTTGGGTAAAGATGGGCGGCCATTTGGCGTAGTCGTTGGCGTAGTGCCAGGGAAAAGGACATGAGCGCGCAGATCATTCCTTTCCCGCCGCGTGGCACAGCCGCAAATCGCGCGGTCGGTGAAAACCGCGATGCTCCTTCTTGCGACGACGAAGAACGGTATCAGCGGATGGCTGCGAGTTTCGATAAGTTCCTAGTAAGGAGGGGCATAGTTACGCAAGAACAGATGGACGCGAATCCTCGCGTCGATCCACCCAAGCCGCGACGATGACCACCACCGCGCCAGCTCGCCCGGCTGGCGCGGCACCTCTTGAAGGGCGCAGAGGTGTGCGCGATGAAACGCAAACCAGCAACAAGCGATGCCGACCGCGCCGAGACTATCGAGGCGGATTGGACGGCACCATTTCGACACCAGGGCATCCGTGCCGTGATCAATGTGGGCAAGATGACCTCGCAGCAACGCGCGGAAGTCATGGCGCATGGCGGGCGCTTCACGAACCTGGGGAAGTTTGTGGAGCTGGGCGTGCAGACGTCGCAGACGCAGGCCAAGCGCGCCCGCAAATCGCGCCGCGACGAAGAGCTGGGGGCCATTGTGTGCAAGCTAGCGCAGCGCGAAGGCACCACCAAGGAACTGTGGCCTGAATTGCGGGACAAGCTTGACGCCGATGGCTGCGAGCCCGTGGAGCATACGGACGGCGAACAGCGCCAGTGGAAGATCACGTATACCGACGCGGGTGGTCGCGAGCGCGGCGTGAGCTTTGACGGGTTCCAAAGGATGCTCGGGAAAAACAGAAAACCGGAATAGCCGGGCTGCACCGGTTTCCATTGGTTTACTCGGCTCCAACAGGACACCAACGTGTCCCATTGGAGGCCAATCATGATCGAGAACACCCCGACCGCCGACCGCTTCATCTCTCTGCCGGAGCTTGAGCGCATCGTCGGTTTCAAGCGCAGCACCATCTACCGTCGCGCCGGCAAGGACTTTCCTGCACCGATCCGCACCGGCCCCAATCGCGTCGCCTGGCTCGCCTCTGACGTGGACCGCTGGATGGCTGAGATCGTCGCCACTTCGCGTGAGCAGCAGGCGGCTGCGTAATGAGTGCCAGCGCTCCGATGCCTTCGCAGCTCCTGCTGACACGTCTTGATGGCGTGATCACCAGCGGTAAAGGCTGGCGCTGCTTCTGCCCTTCCTGCGGCGGCCGATCACGCAAGGTCAGCATTGCCGAAAGTGAAAACGGATCACTGCTGATCCATTGTTTCGGTGGATGTGCTGTTCATGAGGTACTTGGCGCGGTTGGGCTCACTGTCGGCGACCTGTTCCAGCGCCGCGACCTTCGGACTATGTCAGCCATCGAGCGTCGCGAATATCGCCAGCACGCTCTGATTCCCAAATGGCGGGCTGCACTGGACGTGCTTAGCCATGAAGCCACTGTGCTTCTTATCGCTGCCAGCAAGATGGGCGACGGCGACCTGCTTGACGATGCCGAACTTACCCGGATGCGATTGGCTGCGGTGAAGGTGTTCGATGTCAAGGAGGTGCTCAGTGCACGCTGAGACCTTCAGCAGCAACATCGACGACCTGGCCGAGCGCGAAGCAAGCAAGTGGTGCGCTGGTGCAAATAGAGCAAATGCACCAATGCACCAGGACTATGAAGACGTCCTGCCCCCCGTCATTGTGGACGCGGCGGCGCTGCTGGCCCGCACGTTCAAGCCTCGTGTGCACCTGCTGAGCCCCTGGCTTACGACCCAGTCCCTGACCATGATCTATGCGCGGCGTGGCGTCGGAAAGACGCACATGGCGCTCGGCGTGGCCTACGCGCTGGCCGCCGGCGGCGAGTTCATTGGCTGGAAGGCACCCAAGCCTGTACGTGTGCTCTACCTGGACGGTGAGATGCCCGGGGCTGATCTCAAGGAGCGACTGGCGAAGATCATCACGAACAGCCAGGTGGAAGCGCCTTCCGGATATCTCCAGATCATGACCCCGGATGTGCAGCCCCTCGGCATGCTGCCCAACCTGTACGACCTGGAAGGTCAGCGCGCGATCGACGCGGTCATAGGCGACGCGCAGGTGATCATCGTCGACAACCTATCCTGCCTTGTACGGGGCGGTAAGGAGAACGAGGGCGAGAGCTGGCAGCCAGTAGCGGAATGGGCGCTGCGCATGCGCGCTGCTGGCCGCTCGGTGATCTTCATCCACCACGCCGGCAAGGGCGGCCAGCAGCGCGGCACCAGCAAGCGCGAGGATCTGCTGGACACCGTCATCACGTTGCGGCGTCCGAGCGACTACACGCCCGATCAAGGCGCCCGCTTTGAGGTGCACTTCGAGAAGGCCCGCGCCCTGTACGGCGAAGACGTCGACCCGATCGATGCACGCCTGCAGGCCATGCCGGACGGAAGTCAGCAATGGACGACCAAACGCGTGTCGGACAGCACCGACGAGCAGATCGTCGAGATGGCGGACATAGGCATGTCGAGCCGTGAGATCGGCGCCGAGTTGGGCGTGAATCACTCCACCGTTGTCCGCGCGCTGGCACGCCTTAAGGAGTGCGGCCGGTACACCCCGAAGCCCAAGGCGGCACGTAAGCCACGCGAACCTAGGCAGCACTGGAGCGATGGCAATGACTGACACGGCCAAGTGGTGCAGCGGTGCTTTGCCCGGTGGTGCACCAACGCACCAGCAGCACAAAAGCAGCTTGAAAGCCTTGGCTGCCAACGTTTTGCGGGAATCCGAGCATGCACCAGCAGCTCACCCTGAAGAAGTTTGTGGTGCACCAGATCAATGGTGCAGTGGTGCAGGTGGTGCGTCTGGTGCAGGTGGTGCGCAGTTCGGAATCAAGGCGTCCTTGAA
>Ga0302228_10000593_pt1 | contig 28998 bp, 22 predicted proteins | sample II_Palsa_N1_2_FD_193519 | JGI IMG/M metagenome (GOLD analysis project Ga0302228, IMG submission 193519) | Peat permafrost microbial communities from Stordalen Mire near Abisko, Sweden - II_Palsa_N1_2 | ecosystem: Environmental > Terrestrial > Soil > Palsa > Peat permafrost | place: Sweden... | reverse complement strand
CTTCCGCGTCAACGAATCGATCAGCGCCATGCGCGAAATGCTCGCCGCCGCCATCAACGTCAACCTTTCCCTGGTCACCTACGGCCAGAACGAAGTCATGAAAAAACTCGCCGGCTGGGCCGCCATGCTGGCTGCCCCCACCCTGCTCACCAGCTGGTACGGCATGAACTTCACCCACATGCCCGAACTCGCCCAACCATGGGCTTACCCCGCCGTCATCGTCGTCATGCTCATAGTCGTCGGCGGACTTTATGTTGCACTCAAACGGGCGAAGTGGTTATAGCAGCAACCTGCAGGAGCCGCCTCAGCTGCGACCTGCCCATCGCGACCATCCGCACGGTCGCGGCTAAAGCCGTTCTTACGGAACAGCGCTGTTGATGACAATGTCGTATCAATCCGCGCTATCCATCATCATGGAAATTCATGACAATCGAACGCCGTAACCATCACGCCACGAAAGGCATGGAACTGTCATTGAAGTCCACAAAAGGAGTCCATCCAAAGCCCACCATTGCCGTAGCATCACTTGTTCTGCTCATCACGGGTGCCGTCTATTGGCCAGTGCTGCATGCCGGCTTCGTATGGATCGATTTCACCGATTTTGTGGATATGCCATGGCTACGCCACGGTGATCTGTGGCAGCAATATATCTTCAAGAATTTCAATGGTTGGAATAACTACTTTCGCCCTCTCGTAGTCGGTCTTCTCGCTATAGAGGTTCGAATGTTTGGCAGCATGCCCGGGCCAATGCATGCGGTGTCACTGGGCTTGCATCTCGTCAATACCTTGCTGGTAGGCCTGCTTGCCCAACGCTTGCGAACGCTTGATCCACGGCTTGCGTCAAGAGATCGCCGTTGGCCGATCGGGGTCGCGATGTTGCTATATGGCTTGCATCCCGTTTTGATAGAGGCCGTTGTATGGATCAACTGCCAATTCGAGCTAGTGGTCGTGCTTTTCACTCTGCTCGGCCTGCTTGCCAACTTTTACATCCATGGACGTGTACTACGCGCGGTATTGGTCGGATGCAGTTTTTTTCTCGCTGCGTGTGCGAAGGAAGCCGCCACGGTCTTTCCGCTATTGCTGGTGAGCTTTGAGTGGATTGTCATGGCGCGCCAGTCACCCGACAGGCGCCAGCCTAGGTTAATTGATTTATTCAAGCGCAATGGGCTTACCTTCGCGGCCTGTTTACTGACAGGAATTGCCTACCTCGTATTCCGCCATTGGGCGCTTGACAATCTCATAGGCAACCACGCCGTCAGTTCCAGCTCGTTGCTTGGTCATATGCAGCAAATCTCGCGGCGCTACATGCAGTACTGGAAACTGCTGATCTGGCCAATGTCAGGCCAAGGTCCGATCCACCCTTACGATCAAGCGCAGTTCGAAGTCGTGTCATGGACGGCTGCCGCCGATCTAGCGATGACAGTGTTGATAGTAGCAGGCGGATTTTATTCCGCCATCCGTCGATCATCCGCGGTAGGGCATATGATTGTTGTAGCCACGGTTTCGTTGCTACCAGTGCTGGGCATCGTTCCCATCGAATTCGACTCCAGCCTCTACCATGAACGCTATATGCTGACCGCGCTGGCCATGATGTGTCCGCTGTCGGCAGTGGCTGATTTGCCCCAGGTGTTCAGAAAGAGTCAAACCGTCACCATGGCCGCCATAGTTCTGCTCGGCGTGTGGCTGGTTATTGGAATAATCAGCATAAGGGCAACAATTCCTCTGTGGTCTGACAATGTAAAGTTATGGGAGTGGGCAAGTCGCAGCTATCCAGCCTCGTCTTACGCGACGGACCTTCTCATGAGCTCATATCTAAAGGCTGGGGAGATAGGTAAGGCACGCAGCATCGGGGATCGGCTGTTGGCGGAAAAAACTCGCTGCATCAACTGCCTGCTTAACGAGTCTTTTGCCGCGATGTCTTCGGGTGATATCAGTACGGCGATCAAGGCTCTTGATCTGCTGCAGACTATTCCAACACTCGCAACCGACAAGAGTGCCTTTGAGTCTTACCTTGCCGCGCGCGGCCACATATCCCTTATGGAAAACAGGCTAACTGAAGCTGAGGGACTGCTACGCGCAACTTCAAAAATGGATCCCCTGGATGCCAAAGCGAAATACGACCTGGCACTTACTTTGGGGCTGCTGGGCAACGCCGAGGAAGCAAGAAGCACCGGAATGGACGCATTGGACTTATTACCTTCGACCACACGCGAAGAAAGCCGCCAAATGCTGGAGCAGACCATAAAAAAAGGCCAGAACCAGGCACCGATAAAGGTCACCAACCATGGCCAGCCGTAGCGCTGAGCGCCCACACCCGAAGCCACGGCAGATAGGGCGAGTTCAAGAATTCAGCCAACCCGGCGGCAACAGCCATGGGCCATCAGATCAAGGTCTGTCAGTACTGGACCGATCTGTCCACTGTTTTAGCCAGGCATTGACCGCATCGTGCCACTGCACACTGTTATGCGGTTTCAGCACCCAGTGGTTTTCGTCCGGAAAGGTCAGCAGCTCGCTGGGGATACCGCGACGCTGCAATGCAGTGAATGCGCCCAGCCCCTGGGTGATCGGAATACGAAAATCATCACCGCTGTGCACAACCAACATGGGCACGCGCCAGTCCTTGACGTGATTGACCGGATTGAATTTCTCGTAGTTCTGTGGCTGGTCGTATTGCGTGCCACCGTTTTCCTTTTCCTCGAACCACAGCTCTTCCGTGTCGTAGTACATCGCGCGCGCATCGAATACGCCATCGTGATCCACCAGGCACTTCCACGGCTGATTCCACACACCTGCGATCCAGTAAGTCATGTAGCCGCCGTAACTGGCACCGAGTGCGCAAGCGCGATTGCCATCAAGGAAACTGTACTTACCCAGTGCCGCCTTCCAGCCGAGCTTCAAATCATCCAGCGGTTTGCCACCCCAGTCGCCCGAGATCGCATCAGTAAACGCCTGGCCGTAGCCAGTGGAACCATGGAAATTGATCGTTACCACCGCAAAGCCCTGCCCAGCGTAAGTCTGCGGGTTCCAGCGATAGCTCCACTCGTTGCTCATCGCACCTTGCGGGCCGCCATGAATGATGAAGGCCACGGGGTAGGTCTTTCCCGGCTGATAATCGACCGGCTTCACCACATAGCCCTGTACCGTCTCGTTGTTCGAGCCCGCAAACTTGAAGAACTCGAAATCACCGACCTTGGCGTTTTTGAGATCCTCCGCATTGAAGTGTGTGACCTGCTTCGAATGCGCCCCCGTTGCCGATGCCAGATACAAGTCGACTGGCCGCTTCAGGTCATCGCTAGCCATTAGCAGCTTGCCTGCGGCCAACGAATAACCTTCTACCGCGCCGTCACCAGACAATCGCGTAACTTCACCATTGGACGTACTGATCGCGAATAGTGGATGCTGACCTTCATCATCGGCCGTGGCATAGAGCGTTTTTCCATCAGCGGAAATCGTCATGCTTCCCGGCGAGCGATCCCAGCGCGGATCAACTTCATGCTTAGTTCCCGTCGCCAGATCCAGCGCCATGATCGCAAAGCGGTCGGCCTCGAAACCGGGCGTCTTCATAGCCAGGTAGTAAAGCGTCTTGCCGTCTGGCGAAGGCACCGGATACGCATCCCAAGCCTTGTTGTCCACGGTGAGATTTTTCGGGGCGGACGAACCATCCACCGGCACCTGGTAAACATCGAAGTTGGTCGACCACGGCTCGCTGTTGCCCGCAATGCGCACATCGAAATAGACGCTCTCACCGTCCGGAGAAAATGCGAACTCGCTCTCATCACCGAACGGCTTGCTCGGAATGTCGCCATCGATACCGCGGCTCAGCAGAGTTGGTTCGACAGGCAGCTGTCCCTTGTTATCGAAGCTGGCGACAAACAGCTGATTACGCCGACCGTTGGCCCACGTATCCCAATGCCGCACGAACAGCTTGGTGTAAAGCGTGCCGCTGGCCTTGTCCTTGTCACGCGCGTCAACACGCTCCTTTGTACATGTCAGCGTGGCGCAATCCGTAAACACCTCATACGACAACAGCACACGCTTGCCATCTGGCGACAGATTGTACGCGCCCAGATCCAGCGGTGCGTAACTCACCTGCACCGGGTTGGCATGGGCCGACAGATTCAAGCCACTTTTGCCGCCAAGGTCCACCCGCCAAAGCTGAGCCACGCCGCCCACCGGTGCCACGTAATAGAGACTGCGTCCGTCCGCCGACCAGCGCTCCGAGCTCGCCTTGTCAAGCACCTTCACCGGCTTGCCACCACCCGCCGAATGATCGGCAAGATCCAGCACGTAAACCGCGTTCACACCCTTGTTCGCGGCATAGTCTGTGCTGCGCAAGCCGAACGCCGCATAGCGACCGTCGGGCGACAGTTGCGGATCACTCACCCGATCCATCATCACCAAGTCGCGGATGTTGAAGGGATGCGGGCCATGAGCTTTGGCGAAGGTGGTGTCCACGGCATTGCTGGCCACCGCAGGGGCAGCCAACAACGCGAATAGCAATACGGTGATCGAGGTTCTCATTGGAGCATCCTTCAGCTGATCAAGGCTGTCGACGGTAAGCCGGAGTCGAACAGGACGCAAGCAACGGATTGAATGCCGGCCGCTGTTGGTCGTGCATAATCGCGTACTGGGGAATTCGGATGACCAGCGCATGCTCACGACCAATACAGGCCGCCACAATCGCCAGCTCTGGCCCTTGGCACTTTTTATTCTGACGCTGTTTGCACTGGGGATGCGCTGGTATTACGTGAGTACTGCCCTGGTGCTGGGACCTGTCCGCGGCGATGCAATGCAATATGTTGCGTATGCCTGGAACCTGATGACGCACCATACCTTCGCCAAAGATTTAGCTGGATCGACAACGATCACACCGGACAACTATCGCGACCCGGGCTACCCATTCTTCCTGGCACTGACGATGAAAGGCTTCGGTACCGGCGATGCCTGGTACGTCACTGTTCTACTTTGCCAGGCGTTGCTCGGTGCATTGACCGTTATGCTGGTAACTCAACTAGGCAAGTGCTGGCTATCATCGCGCTGGGCATTCTGTGCGGGCATCTTGATGGCCGTCTGGCCACACAGTATCGCTATCAACGGATACCTGTTGACAGAAACCCTTTTCGGCTTTTTGTGCGCGCTTGGACTTTTCTTTTTCGTCCTGGCTTGCCGACGCGAATCTACCTACTTTGGGCTCATCGCCGGTATCACCTTGGGCGCGGCGGCACTGACCAACGCCGTACTCTTGCCCTTCGGCATCTTTCTCGCCGGATTTCTAGCTTGGCGCAAACTAGCATCACGCGCTCTTTGTATCGCACTGATCGCAGGCGCACTGCTGCTGCCCGGCGCGTGGGCTATTCGCAATACCCAACTTCCCAAAATTTCCAGCAGTTCGTCACTGGGCCGCGCCATGGAAAATTTTGCGCAAGGCGCGTCACCAGATTTTCACGCCGCCTATCGTGACTTGTTTTATGGCGGTGCTATCAGCGCAAAAGCCAAGGCCAAGGCCAGCATCACCATCCATGCGGTCGATACTGACTACGCACTTTTAAGAGCGTCTCCATTTGAAGGCGTAAAGGCATTTTGGCAGAAGATCGAGAAACAACCGTGGCGCTACGCCTTATGGTATCTATTCGAAAAACCCTATGAACTGTGGAGCTGGGATATCGCCGCCTGGCAAAGAGACATCTACGTCTACCCTACGACGAACTCACCTTTCATGACCAACCGTGGCTGGATGGCCTTGGAGGCTGCTTGCCAAGCTCTCAACCTGCCCTTGCTGTTGATGTCGGCTGCAAGCCTAATCTTTGCGTGGTCGCAGGACAACTTCAAAAAGTTTTTATCCGAAAAACCGGGGAGCCGAACGGCACTAATCTCTGTCTTTTTACTCTCGATTTTCATCACCATGGTTTACAGCCTTTTGCAGGCTGAACCGCGCTACTCAATACCTTTTCGACCTTTTGAAATTTTGCTCGCCTTTACAAGCTTCGTCGCCGCCCATCATTTTTGGTCCATGCGTAATCGACTAGCTGATCAAACGCCATTAATTTCACCGTAAAACGGTAACCACACTTGGAGCACTCACTACAACCGAGCGGCCCGATGTCGCAGGGGGGATTCAAATTCTACGCGCGACAGCCTATAGATCGCCCATGTTGGCTTGCTGACAAAGGCAGGCAGTCAACGCAAGCTCAAACCATATATATATTGCAAAATATATATTGCAAAGCTCAAGCAAGACAATACACATTGCCTATTCGCTCACCACTTAACCACCACTGTACCGAGCCATGAACCGCTGGAAAGCCGCCTCGATCCATCTGACGATCAGCCTCGTGCTCGCCGCGAGCGTAGCTGCGTTGCTGTATTTTCTGTGGTTTCCGTCGCCGTACTTCGTCGCGGCAGGCGCCAGTAGACTGATCCTGCTGCTGATGGGCGTGGATGTCTGCATCGGCCCGTTACTAACACTGGTGGTGGTCAACCCGCGCAAGGCCAGGAAATTATTGCGGCTGGACCTGTCCATCATCGGTTTGCTACAGGCTGTGGCGTTCGGTTACGGCATCCACGTGATAGCGTCAGCCCGTCCGGTCTTTATCGTCGCCGAAATCGATCGATTGGTGATAGTCTCGGCCGAACAACTCACCGATGCCGATCTGATCAAGGGCAGCCAACCTGCATACCGCAGCCGGTCGTGGACGGGCCCTGTCTTTGTAGGAGCCTTGCCACCCAAAGGAGACAAGGCCATCGGCTTCGCCATACAGGTCATGAAAGGCGGCAAGGACATCGACCAATTGCCGCAGTTCTATGTGCCTTATGACCAAGTTATCGATCGCGTATTGCATCATGCCAAGCCACTGGCTGCCCTGAAGAACGTCACGCCAGCACAGCATGAACGACTATTACGCCTTCAAACGGGCGCCGCGGGGCAAAGCCTGCTGGCGCTGCCCATTGTGCGTGGGGACAAGAGTTACACTGGTATCATTTTTCCAAGTAAGAAACGACCTGCGGTGGTCATATCGATCGACCCTTGGTTATAGCTCGATGCACCGAATTGGCCAGCGTCTCATGTAGAAGTTGTAGCATTTTACTCTCCGTGCGTATTCCTGTAGCCACTTGGTATAGAACCTGCTTTTAGGTACTCGAGGAGTGCGCTGTTAATAGCCAGGGGAGTTCAGTATGTTGTACCAGCGTGTTTCCGCCGGCTTCACTTTGATCGAACTGATGATCGTTGTGGCGATTATTGCCATCCTGGCCGCGATCGCCGTCCCGGCGTACCAAAATTACGTCATTCGCGCGCAGGTATCCGAAGGCCTCGTACTGGCCGACGGCGCCAAAGCGGCAGTGTGGGATTACTACGCCAACTCAGGACAGCTACCGCCCAGCAACCAGAGCGCTGGGCTCGCATCAAGCACATCTATTTCAGGGAATTACGTTTCGAGCGTCAACGTAACTTCTGGGGTGATCAAGGTGCTTTTTGGTGGCCCCAAGGCGAGCAGCCAGCTAAATAGCAGCAGCGAATATCTCGTCCTATCACCAACCGCAGGCGTAGGTAGTATTACGTGGACATGCACCCCAAGCACCGTCAATCCTGACTACCTGCCGACGCCATGCCGTCATTAGCATGGATGTCATCAAAACCGAAAAGCAGTCACGGGGAAACAGGCTTTGACAAAATTCGTCAGTTTGCGACCTTGACTGGCAGGTCATGCCCAAACTGCTTTAGATGTCCTTTTGATTTGGCAACTCGCCGCCCTATGGCATTTGAGACCAAGTGCACAATCAGAAAGTGATACTAGATGTTCAAATACATCTGCTGCGTCAATGGCACATAACCTGCTTAACAAAATACGAGCTCCTTAGTCGCTATAGACTAAAGAGTACGGGGCCGATCCGCCACACGGCGATCTAGGGTAGGGGCTCAGGGGCATCATTCTTAATCTTCCACGACCATAGTCATACAGGGACCACCATGAAGACCATGCAGAAAGGCTTTACTCTCATCGAACTGATGATCGTCGTTGCGATCATCGCCATCCTGGCCGCCATTGCGATTCCGGCCTACCAGAACTACCTGATTCGCGCGCAGGTCTCGGAAGGCGCCGTGCTGACTGACGGCGTCAAGACGGCAGTATCCGAATTCTATTCCAACACCGGAAGATTCACCGCCACCAACGCTTCTTATGGTCTGCCGGCAAATGACACGTCGATCTCGGGCAAGTACGTGAACAAGGTTGACATCGCCACCACCGGAATCATTTCTGCAACGTTCAGCGGCCCCTCGGTGAACCAAAAGATTGGTGGCGACGTGTTTGCCCTGTCGCCGACCATCAATACCGGCGCAATCGCATGGAGCTGCGCAGTTACGGCAACGACCATTCCCGATAGCTACTTGCCGACCAACTGCCGCCATTAATTGCCAGGCAGTTTTGACAAACGAAGGGCCACCCTGTGTGGCCCTTCGTTTTTGGTACCAACGCAAGCCACAGGCAAGTCGATCACGTGACTGAACGTTTCCGCCACAGCCTGTACCTGCCGGCCCTGATCCTGCTGTTAACCGTGACATGGCTGATCTATGCACCGGGTCTGTACGGTGGCTTCCTTTTTGATGATTTTGCCAACCTGCCCGCGCTCGGCATCACGGGGCCGATCGACAACTGGCCAGCTTTCTGGCGTTATATAACATCCGGCATCGCCGACCCCCTGGGCCGCCCGCTGGCCCTGCTGAGCTTTCTGCTTGACGCGCATGACTGGCCTGCCAACCCTTTTTCGTTCAAGCGCACCAACCTGATTTTGCATTTACTCAACGGCGTGCTGCTGGCGCTGTTGCTGCGACGCCTCGGCCAAACGCTTGCTGCAAGGGATAGCTCAATTAAAAGGGCATCCTCGGCCCGCGTGGATACGGCCTCCGTGCTGGGCGCTGGATTCTGGCTGATGCACCCGCTACTGGTGTCCACCACGCTATACATCGTGCAACGCGAAGCGATGCTTTCAACCACGTTTATCCTGCTTGGCCTGCTGGCTTGGCTTCGTGGGCGCAACGCACTGCATTCCGGGCGTACCTTCCATGGCCTGTACTGGATGGTACTTGGCCTAGCTGGTTGCACGCTGCTCGCAATGTTGAGCAAGGCCAACGGCATACTGCTGCCCGCACTCGCCGCGGTAGTCGACTGCACCATGATGCCCACGTTCAGCTCATCAGCAACGACTGATGCGCATCAGCACGGGAACAGGGGTACCTATTGGTACGTCATGGCGTTGCTGGCATGGCTGCCCACGGGACTGGTAGCTAGCTACCTTGTTTACCAAGGCTGGCATGGCCTGACACACGGTATTTCATCGGTCCGCCCGTGGACACTGGGGCAACGGCTGTTGACCGAGCCGCGCGTGCTGATGGACTACCTGCAGTTGTTATGGCTGCCTCGACCCTTTACACCGGGCCTGTTCAATGACCAGATCCATGCTTCGACATCGCTGTGGTCACCGGCAAGTACGCTACCTTCGCTGCTCGCTGTCGTGGGGTTGATCATCGGCGCATGGATATGCCGACGTCGTTATCCGGCATGCGCGTTGGCGATACTCTTCTATTTCGTAGGGCAGTCGCTCGAGTCCAGCACCATACCGCTGGAGCTCTATTTCGAGCACCGCAACTATTTACCGGCGATGCTGATGTTCTGGCCGTTGGCACTATGGCTATGCGGCGTAAACCTGCACGCGAACTCGATCGCGCCCCTCACTGACGATGGCCTCAACATTGCTGCAAACAAAACAGTTTCTGGTGCGCTGCCTGCTGCGGACTCCTTTACCAAAGAACAGCAGCCGATCGCGATATCGAGAGTTGCCAAGCCGCTAGTGGCCATTGCATTGCTGCTCGGGCTCGGCCTGATGACATATGCGCTTGCCTCGCTCTGGGGAAATACGCGGGATCAGACACTACTCTGGGCCTCGCTCAACCCGGACTCGCCGCGTGCACAGGCCGATGCCGCCGACACCGAAATGCGCGCCGGCCACCCGGCCTTAGCCGTCGCCCGACTGGAGCCAGCGTTGTCTAAGGCACCGGAGCAAGCACAACTGGCAATGAATCTGTTTGACGCGCAATGTCAGCTCGGCCATGTCGAGCCAGCTCTGCTGGTGAAGTTCAGCACGGCACTGCGCACCACCCGTGATATGGGGTCGCTGTTGCTCAACTGGTTCACCGGCAAAATGGAACAAATCGGCAAACCGGTTTGTTCAGAGCTGACGTTCAACACCCTCAGCACATTGTTGGATGCCGCTGCGGCCAACCCAAATCTGAACACTGTTTACGGACGTCGGCAAGATATTGGCTATCTGCGCGGTCGGCTTGCCTTGATGCAGGGTGACGCAAATACAGCACTGCTCGATTTCAATCACGCACTGGATGAAGATGCGCAGATCTCCATAGCGCTTCAGCAAGCGGCTCTACTTGGATCGATGGGATTTCCACGCCAGGGGCTCGCCCATCTGGATCACTACGAACTTGTTCAAAAGCATGTCGTCGACTCGGGGCTTGGCATGAAGCGACTGCATGCCTGGGTTTTGCAGCGCCAGCATTACTGGCCCAAAGAACTGGCGCATTTGCGCGATACACTGAACAAAGATGCAGCCCATCAGGTAAGTGCAATCAATGAGCCCTGCGAACCGACCGAAAAAAACTGTGCGCGCTAATCGTCGGAGCTGGTGTCTCCTGCTTGTCGCAATGCTTGTTACCGGCGTTATCTACAGCGCCGGTTTATCGGGCAACTATTTATTCGATGACTACCCCAACATTGTTGACAATCATGCTGTGCAGCCGACCAATGCCAGCCTGCCCAGCCTGGTAGGCGCCGCGCTCTCCTCATCGTCAAGCGAGTTCAAGCGTCCGTTGGCATCGCTGAGTTTTGCCGCCAACTATCTTGCCAGTGGGCTCAATCCATACTGGATGAAGCTCACCAATCTGATCATCCATCTGTTAAATGGTCTCCTGGTGTTTCTGCTTGCGGGATCGCTTTTACGGATAACCACCACATCCCACTCGCGAACAGATGATGCCTCACCATCAGAGTTGACCGGAATACCTCACACCGGCGTGGTTGCAGCTCTCATTGCGGCAAGCTGGATGCTGCTGCCGATCAACCTCACCGCAGTGTTGTATGTGGTCCAACGCATGGAGAGTATGGCCAATCTCTTTGTGTTGCTAGGACTGATTGGCTACGTCGCCGGTCGTCGACGCATGCTTGCCATTAAGGACCTACCAGAGTCTGGAAGGCGGTCTTCAGCCCTTGATCGCTATTTTATTCTTTGCGCAATCAGTATCACGATACCAACCGTGCTTGGCATTCTGGCCAAGGAAACAGCGGTGATGCTACCGCTTTATGCGCTGCTGATCGAATGGGTGCTGTTCCATTTTGCGCTACGTACTGGCAAACGAGATTGGCGCATCATTCTGCTGTTTCTGGTGGTATTGATCCTGCCGATGATTCTCGGCCTGGCTTGGCTGATGCCGGGTGTATTCAATCCGGAGGTTTGGGCGACACGTAACTTCACCCTGCGTACGCGCCTGCTCAGTGAAACACGCGTCGTGACGGATTACGTCCGCTGGACCCTGCTGCCCACACCAGATGCACTCTCCTTCTACCACGATGATTTCCGTATCTCGAGCGGACTGCTGACGCCGTGGACTACGCTGACGTGCATCTTGTTTCTCGCTGCACTGATTGCCCTGATGCTGTGGACTCGCCGACGCCAGCCGCTGGTGGCGTTGGGCCTTGCCCTATTTCTGGGATGCCAGCTGCTCACCGGCACCGTTCTGCCGCTGGAGCTGATCTACGAGCATCGCAATTATTTCGCCAGCTTCGGCTTGATGCTCGCCGTAATACCACTGCTGGCCGTACCGCTCTCACGCGTATTTTCGTTACCGCGGCATGCTTTGCTGGCAGGGCTTTTGTTCTGCTGGACGGGCCTGACTGCGATGACCGCTTATGCATGGGGTAATCCGCTACGACTATCACAGGACCTGGCCATCCGCGCACCACTATCGCCTCGCGCGCAATATGAATTGGGTCGCACTTACATCATCTACTCTCACTACGATCCGTCTTCGCCATTCACCCGGCTGGCCTATGCCCCACTGGAAAGATCTGCGGCATTGCCAAACTCCTCGATCCTGCCTGAGCAAGCATTGATCTTCATGAACGCACGCATGCATCTGCCACTGAAAGATGCCTGGTGGGACAGCATTATCAACAAGCTGAAAGCGCACAAACCCGGTGTCCAAGATGAAAGCTCGCTGGGTGCGCTGACCAGATGCGTAATCGACCATCAATGCCACCTTCCAACTGGCCGCATGATCGAATCGTTCGGAGCGGCACTCTCGCACCCAAACCCGAGTGCGCGGCTGCTTGCCAGCTACGGCGATTACGCCTGGAACGTGCTGGACGACTCTGAGCTCGGTGAGCGCATGATCGTGGCTGCAGTCGAAGCTGCCCCCAGCGAGCCCGCGTATCAGGTCACCCTGATCCGGATGCTGGCAGCGAAGAATCAAATAGCCGAGGCACGCGCTGCACTTGATCGACTGGAGGCGCTGAACATCGGCGGAAGTTTGAACCAGGAACTAACCCAATTACGCAACTTGCCAGGCTTAAGATGAGCGAGGTCCATTCTTCGCGCAGAGCGCCGAACGTGTTGCGTGTGCTGCTGGTCAGCACGTCATACCCGGCTGACGCAACGGACTGGCGCGGCGTGTTCATGCGGCATCTGGTGGCAGCGCTTGCCCGCCAACGAGCCATCCAGCTCGCAGTTTGGGCGCCGCCTGGTGAATTACCCACGACAGCCACGTCGATCGCAACCTCTCAGGAAACAGCCTGGCTAAAGCGACTGATGACCGCCGGTGGCATTTCCCACCTTATGCGCAGCGGCGGTTTGCGCACTTTATTTACGCCGGTGAAGCTACTGCGCATGATTGCCAATGCCTATCGCCGTCATTCCGCCGTGGATGTCTACCATGTCAACTGGCTGCAATGCGCCTTGCCGCTGCCACGCAACGGCAAACCAGCACTGATTACGGTGCTGGGCAACGACCTCAAGTTGTTACGCCTGCCATTGATGCGCTACCTGCTGCGACGAGTTATGCGTGGACAAAGGGTGGCAATTTGTCCAAATGGAGAGTGGATGCAAGCCCCACTCCTGGCAGCGTTCGGGGATGTCGCCAAGGTGATCCCGGTGTCCTTTGGCATCGACCCGGACTGGTACGCCATCAAACGCATACCCGGCACACAGATATCCAAGCGCTGGCTGGTTGTGACACGACTGACCGCCGACAAGCTTGGCCCCCTGTTTGAATGGTCGCAGGATTTTTTCCGTCATGCGGAGCGCGAGTTGCACCTGTTCGGACCGATGCAGGAGGGCGTAATCGTACCGGACTGGATTCACTACCACGGCGCGGCGACGCCCGAACAACTGTTGGTCGACTGGTTCCCCAGCGCCTGCGGGCTGATCACCCTGAGTTGCCATGCCGAAGGCAGACCACAGGTGATGCTTGAAGCCATGGCCGCCGCTCTACCGATCATTGCCTCGCGAATGCCAGCACACGCCGGTATCGTCGACAATGGCGTGACCGGCATCCTTTGCGACTCAGCGGAGGGCTACGGCGCTGCGCTTCTGCAACTGGAGGATGCCGAGACGAACCGGCGTTTCGGTGAAGCAGCACGCGACTGGACGCTTCGCGAGATCGGCACTTGGGACGACTGCGCACACCGCTACACTCGCATCTATCGAGGGCTACTTGGGGACGACAGCATTGAGTGATCCTATCCTGATCCTGGGCGCAGGCGGCTTTGTCGGGATGCAACTGATGCATACGCTGGCAGAGCAAGGCGAACAGGTGATTGCAGTCAGCCGCCAGCCCATCGACGTGCACAGGGCGAACGTCGAGGTCATCGTCGGCGAATTGGACGAACCCGAACATTTTCTACCACTGGTCAGGCGCAGCCGTGCCGTGATCCACACGGCGTCGCGCTCCACCCCCGGCAGTTCGGCCGGCCACGCAATAACAGAAATGCAGCACAACCTGCGCCCAACTCTGGCTCTGTTGCAGGCATTGCAACAGCACCCGCAGACGAATCTGCTTTACCTGTCTTCCGGCGGCAGCCTCTATGCCACCGTGCCGGACGAGCTTGCGACGGAAACATCTCCGATTAATCCACTCTCCTATCACGGCGCTGGCAAGATCGCCGCGGAGTATTTCATCGGCGCCTGGTGTAGCCAGTACGGCGGCTGTGCCACCATGCTGCGACCATCCAACATCTACGGGCCCGGCCAGCACGAACGCGCTGGCTTCGGCATCGTGCCCACCGGCCTGGGCAAGATCAGCCGCGCAGAAGTGCTGCCCGTGTGGGGCGACGGTTCAGCTGTCCGTGACTATCTGTACATCGCCGATTTCGTGGCGCTGTGCATCGCTGCTCTGGCCCAGCCAACGCAAGGCGGAGTGCGACTGCTTAACGCCGCCAGTGGCGTCGGCATCAGCCTCAACGAACTATTCAGCGTAATGGAAACCGTCACCGGCCTATCTCTGAAACGCAGCTACGACACAGGTCGCGCAGTTGATTCGCCGCGTGTGGTGATGGACGCCAGCCTTGCGTGGCAGCTTTGCGGCTGGAGCGCGACGACGTCACTGCAGGAAGGAATACGAAATACATGGGCATGGTTAAACACTATCCAGCCGTAAACCGTGCAGCCACGCCAGCCTGTTCGGTATGCATCGCGAACTTCAATGGCGCAGCCATGCTGGCCGACTGCCTGGATTCCGTGCTTGCCCAGCAAGGTGAGTTCAGTATTGAGATCATTGTGCACGACGATGCCTCGACCGACGATTCGTTGGCATTCTTGCGAGAGCGCTATCCGCAAGTCGAAGTTTTGGCCAGCTCAGACAACGTGGGTTTCTGCATCAGCAACAACCGGATGGCTGCACATGCGCGGGGCGAATACATCCTGTTGCTCAACAACGATGCCGCATTGCACTCCGATGCAATCACCACATTCCTGCGAGAAGTCGAAAGTCAAAAAGTACAAGGCATACTTACGCTGCCACAGTATGACTGGGAAACTGGCGCACTGGTCGACCGTGGTTGCCTGCTCGATCCGTTCTGCAATCCAATTCCAAACCTGGATCCGGCGTGTATTGATGTCGCCTACGTCATCGGCGCATGCCTATGGTGCTCACGCGATATGTGGCGTGCGCTAGGGGGGTTTCCGGAATGGATGGAGTCACTTGCTGAAGACCTTTACCTGTGCGGCGTCGCACGCCTTCGTGGCAAACCGGTACGCGCGCTCTCCGGCAGTGGCTATCGCCACCGGCAAGGCGCGACCTTCGGTGGCAATCGCGTGGCCAGCGGGGGCCTGCAGACTTCAATCAAGCGTCGTCATCTGAGTGAACGCAATAAAACGCGCGCGCTGGTAATCCTAACTCCTGGCCTCGCAATGTGGCCTTTACTCGTTGTGCACTTGCTGGCGCTGACGCTGGAGGGACTCGTACTGTGTGCTGCGCATCGCGATCCCACGTTGTGGCGCAAAATTTACGGGCCCGCGATCGCAACTCCCCTCCGCGATGTCGCCATGTTGCGTACCGAACGGCGTGCGCAACAAAGTCGCAGACAAATCCCGCTTGGCCGATGGTTCGCGCCCACTAGATGGTTCTCACGCAAGGTAACCATGGCACTTCGCTACGGCATGCCGAAGTTTCATTGAGAGTGGATGTTTGACTCGTAAATGATCTCCTTGCTACTCAAACTCCACATAATTTCATCAGGCGCTTGGCCGCATCTCAACTAAGCTGACGTATCAACATAGCTTAAGCTGAAAGTAACGTTGCTGATCAACCTTGATGGGACGTAAAGCTGGGAGTTTCTCGCGCGCAAGCGCTCAGAACGATCTGAATCGCGAACAAGCTCGGCCACACGCGCCCCAAAAAACGCAGTGGTTCGCGCACGATCCACGGATGCCTGTGCAAGCCAACGTAGCCGTCGACGCGCATCACATGCAGGTCGACTCCTTCAAGGAGCTCGATCATTGTCTGCTTCGTGAAGAAGCGCAGGTGCGTGCGATCAAGTATGCCGTAGTCCCCGTAATTCCAACGACCGAACAGATGGCTTAGCCGGTTGCCCACGAACGCGATGTTCGGCAAAGAAACCAGCACGCTTCCGCCGGGCTTTAGGCGTCGCGAAATGTCAGCCAGCGCCGTACTGGAATGCACAAGGTGTTCGAGCACGTCCCCGAACAGGATGAAATCGTATGAGCGACCGCCTGCATCAGGCATCTCGCGGTCCAAGTCGGCGACGTCAACAACGCGATAACCGTTTGCACGGGCCGTAACCGCCTGGTCCGCATCACGCTCGATGCCATCGACGATCGCACCGCACTCGCGGATCAAGGTGCGTCCTAATGTGCCGTTCCAGCACCCGACATCGAGAACAACCGGCATGGCACCGCGGCTTACGATTTCTCGCACAAAAATGGGATTCGCGTGCGAATAAACATCCGGCGTTTCAACCGTCACTTATCTACTCCCGTCCGTGTCGCGCAAGCACTCCGTAAAGCTGCCCGCGTCGCTTCAAGAAAAGCCAGGCCGTGACGCTGATCCGGTTCAAGATGGCAACCCTCAGCCCACTCATTCCAAGCGTTGATAAAGACCAGCCGCATGTCGGGCGAACGCGTTTCGACACGCGAAATGGCGTCCGCAAGCCATCGTTGGTATTCTCCGGGATCATGATTCTCGATGATCGTAGCTGACGTCCGCCGCACAGTGTTGTCCCATGAGGGAAACACGCATGGGAAAGTCGTGTTATCCAATTCCGGGCTCACGCGCGAATGAGCAACGTAAGCCGCGTAATCAACTACCGTATTAAGCGTCCTGCGCTTCATCAAACTGTTGCGCAATATGTCGTAGAGACGCTCCGGCAGGAACCGTTGCGCAATCGCAACGGCATGACCCGTCACGTTCTTCGCTGTGGGAAAGTGCTTACGATTGGGCTCGAATTCAACGACACCGTCAAAGCCCAATGCGCGGATACCCGCTGAATCGAGCGTCGAAAATCCCGTGCGTACCGCGCAAAACCAAGGCTCGACGCCGATCTTCTCGGCAGCCGTCTTGCGCCACCCCGCCAAAACGGAAGCAACATTCGGAATGTCTTCCGCCATGTAGACAAGGAATAGAGGCCGACCATCAATGCAGATGTAACGCGGATCCTTGAACACTGTCGTAAGCCAATCGATGTGGGTGGCGTGGTCGACAGCGGTATATTCCTGCTGTATCAGTACGTCGTGGTCGCGTCCGCTCCAAGAGCGCGACCACGTCTGATTCGCCCAGCACAGACAGAAGGGGAAGTCCGGCTTGCTAGAGGCCAGCATGTCGTCAAGCGGACGACCAAGAAGGCGCTTCCCCTTGAACCAGTAGTGGTAATAGCAGAATCCCTCAATGCCGTAGCTACGCGCGAGCTCCGCCTGCGCGATGCGCGTTTCCTCCACTCGCAAATCGTAAAACCCAAAATCTGCCGGCAAGTGTGGCTGGTAATGGCCGGCGAAACGCGGGCGACCATTAGCGACGTTAGTCCACTCCGTAAACCCCCGTCCCCACCAGCGATCATTTTCGGGAATTGGGTGGAATTGAGGTAAATAGAAGCAAATAGCTCGCACAATCTCAGCAGCAGCGGCTACCGGCGCGCCTCCCACAGGCGAAACGACTTGGTTAGAACGATCTTTGGTCACAACCGAAACCTAAACTGTCCGATAGAGTCAGCATTCAAAAATTCTTGCCCCACCTGACTTACACTTCCACCGTCAGGAACACTATGAATTCAACCCGCTCATTTCCGACTAATACCAAGCATGTGAGCGGCTGTTCTGGCAGCCCATGTCGAGTTGACGCTCCGAGCCAAATCGTACACATTTGTACGCGCACGTCTCGCAAACAACAAACAATAAATGCTTGCCATCGCATTCGCCAGGCCAGCCGGAATAGCAGCCACAAATAAAGGCAAAACCTTGCTAAAGCCAAGCGCTTTTGCTTCAAGGAATTTCCGATACTCCTCCAACCCATAGCCACCGATCGCTCGGTAAAGTAATAACTTTCTAAACTGACGCCAAGGCTCGGGAGCGGAAACAACCAATTTGCTTAGCTCTGCGATGTGAGTGAAAGACCATATCAATTGCGGCCACTTGATCATCCATATCTCAAAGCCACGCGGCGTCCACATAGCATTGCCATAGCGAATAGAAATTAACGGATCGGCGATAAGCAAGACACTATCTAGCACAGGGGGCTGGAAAATTACGCCAAAATGAACAAATAAGGTTCCGTAATAAGGAACGCGTAAACGGGACAACCACAGAGAGCGTCTGATGACAACACAACCGATGAAGCTTAGTGTACCCGCCGCATCAACGAAGAGCCCGTCGATATCTTTCGCGCTATACTCCCTGTCCACGTTGACAGTCGCAAACCGTGGAGTAAGCAATGTCGAATAATCGGTGTTCCAAACCTCCGAATTCAAGATCACTAGATCATGGCTGTCATTAATGGCGTCGATCACAGCCCGGATGGCCCCCGGCTTCAATAGATCATCGTCAGTCATCAGCCAGCAATATTCTCCATTTGCATATAAAACTGCTTTATCGTAGTCACCATCAATACCAGAGTTGACATTTTCTCTGATGTATCGGATGTTGGAATTACTCTCCACATAGCGAGAAACTATCTCATCTGTATTATCAGGTGACGCGCCATCAACTATCAGCAATTCCACCCCAGACTCCATTTGATTCAATATGGAATCAATCGTTTCGCCGATAAACTTTGCACGATTGTAGGTAGCTATGCATATAGATAGGCGCACCTTCTCAACCCGATCTTCCGGTCGCAGGCTATGCACGCTTTGGTCCGAAAATTTCTCAGGCTCAATAGTCACAGATGTCATATGGAGGTGAATTTCTGATCAGCTATTAGCGAAAATTGTTCTTCTGATGGCATGTTGAATCTCAGAAATTGTGCGCGATTTTCGGCAAAATTCAGCCCATGAATTCCGTCAAGAAATTTTGATTCGAAACAATTTTCATCAACAAAAAATGCGTTTACACCATTCTGATCAACCGTGACAAATCGGTAATTTTGACTCTCTAGGAATTGGCGCCATCCAGCGATAGAGACCCCATAATATAATCCGGAAGGGTGAGCCCGCTTAATCGAGAAATCCGATTTATAGAGGATACTCAGCTTGCGCTCAGGTCCATATGCAGAATTGTATTCGGCAACGAGAATTTTTGGCCGTAGCCCACCATCCATGAGAGCTCGTGCAATATGATAATCGTTGCCATCGATGTCGAGTGAAAAGACATCTGGCGTCTTGCTTTGAATCGTGCCAAGAATCGCGGGAACTGTTTCGAGGGTAACAAACATGGATTGGCATCGTGTGCCAATGCTGTAAACCACCACATTTCGCTGAGCGCGCTCTACGAGTCTTGGATTACCTTCGATCATCAGGCCATGATACCGCTCCGCCACTGCCAACCAAGCAGAGTTATTCTCCACACCATTGGCGGATCCGATCTCCAGAAAGTCGCGATTGGGTGACCGCAGTTGTCTACGCAATACCTCAATGATGCCATCTTCCCCATTCTGACTGAAGCCAGAAAATTCCCATGTTGCTGGATTGGTAAGATCAACCCGACGCACTTGCATCATTGCCGCACCTTTCGCCAGAGCTATGGCGATCCGCTGGCGATCTCTACTATCGACGAGATAGTTGACAATACTCTTCAACACGCTATTCACACTCCCTGGGACTCATGTTCTGTTCTTTTTGAATTGAAGGCTTTCATACAGGGAAGTGCGCAGGCCGGACGCGAAAGAAAGCGACAGTAACGCAGCGGCTGTCATCGTAACACCTGTCCAGATCAAGGCTTTGATACCAACCATGCCCGCTGGCTCGACCTCACTGACAACCCAAGCTACGCCCAGAGATATACATAACGGGATGCCAACGTCCATGATCAGCCAGCGACCGGCATGTCCCGTGAGCAGATACCGCTCAGTAATAAATGTGCCTAGCCCCAGATAGACACACTGCAATAGGAGCCACGCTATAGCAGCACCTGATCCAGCATGTTCAATCGTCAGGAATATTGACGACGGAACGTAGATGATCAAAAGAATGAGGTTCAGGAGCAGCGCTACTCTGGCTTTGCCATAGGCTAACTGCAGCGCATACTGAAGAAATAGCACCGCATGTAGTGCCGCGGCTAGAATTAAGATCGACGCGATCGGCGCTACTTGAGCAGAAAGCAATGGATCATGCGTCCACAGGCGGATCAATGCCTCAGTGTGTATGGCCACCGCAAAGGCAAGAGAAAACGCCAGCGTGGCAAGCAACCGCGTGGCGAGCCCATATAACTCCAATAGCCGTTCAAACTGACCGATTGCCACCAGCGCTGAAAACCGCGGATAAAGTGCGTTGAACATCGGTGTCGCAATGAGATAGAAGCCACTCGCCAACAATGTGGCCAGCATATACCGGCCGTATTCGCTGAGGCCGACTAGCCTGCTGAGCAGCACCTTGTCGAATTGCATAAGGATTACTCCGGTGACTGCAATGGCACCCACTCCCGCTGAGAAGCGCCAGATACGATGGAGTTCAGCAAGCTTGAAGCTTGCGCCTTTGCTCCCCCCGACTGCATTCCAGGCGAACCAGCGAATGAGAACCACGTGAACGAGACTGACCAATAACTGCCATAGAAAAAAAACATTGACGCTGGGCGAAATAAATGCGAGCAAAAAAATGCTGCCCAACGCTCCGAACGTCACCATGACGATACTCAGTCCACTCACGAGCGCCAGCCGCTGCGCACCCATCAAACACGAGGCATAGAGACCTGTTGGCCAGCGTGCGGCGGCAACCAGGCCCATCAGCATCACGGCTTGAACTACATCAACTACAGCCAGATGTTTTGAATGCAGCCAGTTTCGCCCTAGCCAACCCGCTGTCAGCAGCAGCGCCATTGCCATCGTAAGTGCGACGATCCAATACAACAACTCAAGTGACCGAAGCAAATGGCGCAGTCGGGGCGCATCGACTGCCGAGACATGACGCGCCACTTCTCGATTCATTGTGGGAGATAGGCCAAGGTCGAGCAGCTGCAGCAGGGTTAGCAGTGTGGTGAAGAATCCGATGAGCCCGTAAGACTCAATGCCGAGTAAGTGGATATAGAACGGCGTCACCAGCACGCCGACGACTGCTGTCCAACCGGATCCAGCCAAACCTGCCACAAGGTTCCAACCTAGCCTCACCGCGGCACTACCAGCAGAGCTGATTGGTGTGGGAAACGTGGCATTGAACCCGAGCGCGACACGGCGCAAAACGCAGCTCTTGATTTATCAATTTTGGCCACCGGTTCCCCAAACACAACGAAGCGCGATGTTTGATGGCATGTACTTCATAGTCCTTCTCGGGCAGAAACTCAGCTAAATGGCCGCCATGCTATCTGGTAGCCCAGCGACCAAATGCTCGCTTCATAAAAAAGCGGTTTTCAGGTGTCACGACGATAAGTAAGAGCAGTGATCTGTTCGGACACCAGTCCGATCAAGAACACGATCACCGCCGCACTCCACAACAGCGTGCTGCCGTTTGTGAGGCGGCCGTAATGCATGAAAGTCCAAGCGTAATTGGCGCAACCAAGCATAAAGAACAGTGCACTGGCCGGTACAAACAATTTCAACGGCGAATACAAAGTTGCGATCTTGAAAATAATCAGCAGGAAACGCACACCATCGCGCAACGGCCGGATGTGGCTCTTGCCAATACGCTGGGCAGCCTTGATGGGAACGTAGGCCACCGGATAGGCACTACGGAAGAATGCCATCGTGCTAGTTGTGGGGTAACTGAAGCCATTAGGCAACAAATGTATGAATTCACGAAATTTATTGGCACGCACCACGCGAAAACCGGAAGTGAGGTCGAGAACCTGATGACCTGTCATACGTGTGGCTAACCTGTTATAGAGAGTATTGGCAAGGCCACGTCCCACACCAGCTTGGCTACCCCAATCACGGGCACCGACTACCATATCGTAGCCTCGCTCCAGTTGATCGGCGAGACGAGCGATATCAGCAGGATCGTGCTGACCGTCACCGTCCATGAATACCAGGATGTCGCCGGTCGCAGCACGTGCGCCACGTTTAACCGCCGCGCCGTTGCCCATGGAGTACGGCGATGACAGACATTCAACGCCGCTAATACGGCAGATACTGCGGGTGTCATCGATGGAGCCATCATCGACCACGATGATTTCGGCACTGGGATGAGCTGCGCGTAGCCGGGGCAACAGTGCCTGTAGCGCTGATGCCTCGTTCTTGGCAGGTAGAATAATGCTCAAGTGATTCAAAGATGCTCCCCGATTTTGGCGAATCATAGCGTGAAGCCAGGAGGCGCGTTGACTCGATGATTTGTAACTCAATAGGTATCTAGGTGCTGTCCAAGGCTTCCCGCTGCAATCCAAATAGCCCGATCAACCCAAAATGACTACGTCGTCAGAAATGAGAATCACGGGCACCTCATAATCTTGCGAACAGATTTTGACCTTCTCGACAGGCCTATAGATAAACAGCTTTACGCCGCAGATGGAGTTCCCAAGGTCAGAGTGTAGGTCAATAGGTAATGGATGACCTGACGACCGAACTGCGGTAGATTCAACCACATACGGGTAAGGGGCCAGAAATCATGTCATCACAATTGCAGCCGTCACTAGTGGGCCTGTCAGGGATGGCTCGCCGACTGGTTTCAGAAGGCATGTTGCCTGAAGCCGATGTACGCAAGGCGATGGCCGACAGCGTCCAGAACAAGACTGCCCTCGCCTCCTGGTTGCTCGATCACAATCTTGTCGAAAGCATTCAGCTGACGCAGATCGCTTCGGCTGAGTTCGGCATGCCAATGATCGACGTGGCGTCGCTCAATCCTGCCAATATGCCGCTCGATCTGATCAGTGAGGCTTTGATCAGCAAACATCAGGCGCTACCGTTGTTTCGCCGCGGCAAACGTCTTTTTGTCGGCATTGCCGATCCCATGCAGTCGCATGCGCTGGATGAGATCAAGTTCCACTCCAACTGCATGGTCGAGCCGATCCTGGTCGAGCGCGGCTCGCTGGTACGCGTAATCGAAAGCCTGCTTAACAATATGCGGGACACCATGCCCGATCTGGGCGGCGGCGATTTGGAGGGCCTAGATCTCGAGGGTGGCGATGACGAGGCAGAACAGACGGGCATTGATGCGAATGCCAATGACGATGCGCCGGTCGTCAAGTTCATCAACAAGATTCTGGTGGACGCCATCCGTCGCGGCGCCTCGGATATCCACTTCGAGCCGTTTGAGACGCAGTATCGGGTTCGTCTACGCATGGATGGCATGCTCAAGGCTGTCGCCAGCCCGCCGATGAAGATGGCCAATCGTATCTCGTCACGCTTGAAGGTTATGGCACAGCTGGATATCGCTGAAAAGCGCGTGCCGCAGGATGGTCGCATCAAGCTCAACCTGTCCAAGACACGTGCAATCGATTTTCGCGTGAGCACCCTACCAACGCTGTTCGGCGAGAAAATCGTGCTGCGTATCCTGGACGGCTCCTCGGCCAAGATTGGCATCGAGAAACTTGGCTACGAGCCGGAACAGCAGAAGCTTTATATCGACGCCATCCACAAGCCCTACGGCATGGTGCTGGTGACCGGCCCGACCGGCTCCGGCAAGACAGTATCGCTGTATACCGGGTTGAATATGCTCAACACGGCCGAGCGCAATATCTCAACGGTGGAGGATCCGGTCGAAATCCGCGTCGAGGGCATCAACCAGGTTCAGCAAAACGTCAAACGCGGCATGACCTTCGCCAGCGCGCTGCGCTCGTTCCTGCGACAGGATCCCGACGTAATCATGGTCGGCGAAATTCGTGATCTGGAGACCGCCGAGATTGCGATCAAGGCCGCACAGACGGGCCACATGGTGCTGTCCACCCTACACACCAATGATGCGGCGCAGACCATCGCGCGTCTGATGAACATGGGTATTGCGCCTTACAACATCACGTCCTCGGTCACGTTGATCATCGCGCAACGATTGGCGCGGCGCTTGCACGAGTGCAAGAAGCCACAGGAATTGCCGCCCGAGGTACTGCTCAAGGCCGGCTTTACCCAGGCCGACATTGATTCCGGTATGGTCATTTATCAAGCTGTCGGATGCGATGGCTGCAACGAAGGCTACAAAGGCCGGGTAGGTATCTACCAGGTGATGCCGATGCTTGAAGACATCCAGAAGATCGTGCTCAAGGGTGGCAACGCCCTGCAAATTGCCGAAGTGGCCAAAGCTGCGGGTATCAATGATCTGCGCGCGTCAGCGATGCTTAAAGTCAAAAATGGTTTTACGAGTCTTGCGGAAATTGATCGCGTGACCAAGGATTAAATTAAACTGTAAACCGCCCCGAATATTGCGATGAACTTGCGCACGCGACCACGGTTTACAGTCGTGATTTGATATAAATTGGCTAAATACCTTGTCAGCGGCATGCTGCTGACGGGTCTGAGCTAGACCACAGGGGAAAACGGCATGGCCACGGCTAACACAGCAGCAAACAAGGCGCGGGCACTCGGTGTTCAGCGCGCTGAAGTCAGCAAGCAAACGACTTACGAATGGGTAGCGCTGGACAAGCGCGGCAAGCGCATGAAAGGCGACATGCCGGCAAAGAACGCCTCATTGGTCAAGGCCGAACTGCGTCGCCAGGGCATGAACCCGCAAACCGTACGGGAACGCGCAAAGCCGCTGTTTGGAGCCACCGGCAAAAAGGTCAAGCCGGGAGATGTGGCCATCTTCAGCCGACAGATCGCGACCATGATGGCATCAGGTGTACCGATGGTGCAGTCGTTTGACATCATCGCCGATGGTCAAAAAAATATCCGCTTCAAAAATATGCTGCTGGATGTGAAGCAGAACATTGAAGGCGGTGCAGCGCTTCATGAGGCGCTAGGCCAATATCCACTGCAGTTTGATGAGCTTTACTGCAATCTGGTCCACGCGGGTGAAACTTCTGGTGTACTGGATACCGTGCTTGACACGGTTGCCACTTACAAGGAACGTACCGAAGCGCTCAAGAAAAAAATCAAGAAAGCGCTGTTTTACCCGATGATGGTGCTGGCAGTGGTTTTTGTGGTCATCCTGATCATGTTGCTCTTCGTGGTGCCGGTATTCGCCAAGACCTTCCAGGATGCCGGTGCTCAGCTACCCGCTCCGACCCAACTTTTGGTCGATGCATCGGCATTCATGCAGAGCTACTGGTGGGTAGTTATTGGAATTATCGGCGGCAGCATCGCAGCCATCGTCATCGCAAAAAAACGCTCTCCAAGATTTGCGCATTTCATGGATCGGGTTGCACTGAAAATGCCGGTCATGGGCGACATTGTGCGTAACTCTGCTGTCGCCCGCTTTGCGCGCACGCTGGGCGTGACTTTTCGCGCTGGTGTCCCCCTGGTCGAGGCACTGGACGCCGTGGCTGGTGCCACCGGCAGCATTGTTTACGGTGACGCTGTCCGCCTTATGCGCGAAGACATTGCTGTGGGCCATCAACTGCAACTGGCGATGAAGCAAACCAACCTGTTTCCCAACATGGTGGTTCAAATGGTGGCGATCGGTGAAGAATCAGGCGCGCTGGACAACATGCTGTTCAAGGTTGCCGAATTCTATGAAAGCGAGGTCGAAAACGCTGTCGATACCCTTTCCACCCTGCTTGAGCCACTCATCATGGTGGTTCTCGGCACGCTGGTCGGCGGCATCGTGATCGCTCTGTATCTGCCGATCTTCAAGCTAGCCGGCACATTCTAAAATTCGTTGTTCAGAGACGCCGCAGAGTTGCCACTACCTGGCAATGAAGCGGCGTTGTGTTTAGCTCAGGAATAAGTCATGCCCGAGATGCCACTGGTGGTCTGGATCGCCTTTGCCGGTGTGCTTGGATTGGTGGTGGGCAGCTTTCTCAATGTGGTCATTCTGCGCTTGCCTGAGCGTATGGCTGCATCGTGGGAGCAGGAGGCGCGCGAAGTACTGGCGCTGGAAGCCGAGCCAGCAGCACCGTTGCCCCCTGGTATCGTGCGCGAACCATCACACTGCCCGCAGTGCAAACACAGGCTGTCGGTGCTAGACAATATTCCTGTGTTTGGCTGGCTACTCTTGCGAGGACGTTGCCGCTACTGTCAGGTAAAAATTTCCATCCAGTATCCCTTGGTGGAATTGTTGAGCGGCGTACTCAGTGCCGTCATCGTGTGGAAATTCGGTCCATCATGGCCAGCCCTCGCCGGACTGGTGCTTACCTGGTCCCTGATTGCGCTTTCCGGCATTGATTTCCGCACACAGCTATTGCCTGATCAGCTGACCTTTCCACTGCTGTGGTTGGGATTGTTGCTGGCGCTTTTGCCTATGTTCGTCACTGCGCCATCGGCCATCATTGGGGCCGCTATCGGCTACCTGAGCTTATGGAGTGTCTACTGGCTTTTCAAACTGTTGACTGGCAAGGAGGGCATGGGCTATGGCGACTTCAAATTGCTGGCTGCGCTCGGTGCGTGGATGGGGCCGATTTCCTTGTTACCGATTGTCTTGCTTTCCTCTTTGATCGGCGCGCTAGTGGGGGTCAGCTTGATCGTGTTGCGCAAGCGGGATAGCCAGATCCCCATGCCGTTTGGGCCATTCATTGCTGCGGCCGGCTGGGTGTGGTTCGTGGCTGGCGACAGCCTGCTACAGGGCTATCTGCACCTGTCCGGCCTGGGGTAAATATGCAGGTAAATACGCTGATCATTGCGCTAACGGGCGGCATCGCAGCGGGCAAGACTGCGGTAACGCGCCGGTTTGAGGCGCTAGGCGTACATGTGCACGATGCTGATATCGCGGCGCGGGAAGTGATTGCACCGGGTACGCCGGGGCTTACCGCCGTAGTCGAGGCTTTTGGTGCGGATGTGCTTGATGGCACAGGCAAGTTGGACCGCCGAGCCATGCGAGAAAGGGTATTCACCGACCCAATGGCCCGACGCAAACTGGAGGCGATCATTCACCCCCTCGTTCGCGACTGGTTGCGCGATCGTGTTGCCGCCGAGACCGGGCCTTATTGTCTGCTGGCCATTCCCTTGCTGGCTGAGAACCTCGCGCACTACCGGTGGATCAAACATGTGCTGCTGGTCGACGCGCCGGAGTCGATACAGCTTGGCCGACTTATGCTACGCGACGGTATTGATGAGACATTGGCTTACCACATGCTCGCTCAGCAGGCCAGCCGCGCCGAGCGACTGGCGCTAGCGGATTACGTCATCGACAACAGCGGCGACGAGGTCGCGCTCGATGTGGCTGTTGCTCAGCTGCATCAGAGATTTCTGGCGCTGTCGCAACGAGACCAGTAATGAACGCGTTGTGCCTTCGCTGAATGGCCAGACACACGATCCTTCGCCTACTCGGATAACACTCTTCAAGTCTGCAAGAATCCAAGAATACCCACCACGCCTTGGGCACCCATCTGCTTTGCGTACGTCAGGTCCCATGAGCCGAGTACGCCCACGGCATACACCGGTAACGAAGCTTCTTCCGCCAGTAACTGCAAGTCTGACCATTCCGCTCGCAGGGCATCCGTGCCGTCGACTGAAGCCGTTTTCAAAGGCAAGGTAGCGAAGTCCGCTCTTATCTCGGCTGCTTTGGCCAAGTGCGACGCATCGCGGCAACCGACACTAATCAGTTGATGCCACGGCAAAGGCCGCTCCGACGTGTTCAGCAACTGTTCGCTGGTGAGATGAGCCCCCACACCAAGTGCCTGCGCACCCTCAATATCGCCATTGAGCAGAAGCTGCGCGCCGTACTTGCGAGTGGTCGGCAACAACTCCGCTGCAAGCGAACGAACAGCCGTGACCGGCCAGAGCGGCAGATGAAGCTGCAACAGCCGCACCCCGTCTTGAATTGCCCGACAGATTCGCTCGCGCCACTCATCATGCTGATCGAGCATGACATCGGCAGGCGTGATCACATACATGGACGGTAGACGCAGCGCCTGCAGGATCGGCCGATCAGCGGGCGTCATGCTTTCCGGATCAATCTGCGCGGGATCGCACCATTGCAGCGCCTGCCCTTCCAGCGATTGCGGCGTACCGTCCCATCGATCCACATGCCAAGCATCCAGCACCAAGGTGCGGTCATCGTAGGTCCACGGCACACGTATAAGTGGCGTGGCCGACTTGAGCTCGATGCCAAGCTCCTCGCGCAATTCACGGGCTAGCGCTGCGAATGCCGACTCGCCCGGCTCAAGCTTGCCACCGGGGAACTCCCAGAATCCGCCAAGATGCTTACCCTGCGGACGCTCCGCCAAGAGCACACGTCCATCCGTGTCAACGATGAGACCGGCCATCACATGCATGGCGGGTGGGACTCGGTAGCTAGAGCGTGTCATCAAATACCAGCGGCCGCGACGGGTAGTTTCGTCAGTTGCTGCGCAGGTACTCGACCATATCGAAGTCGTAAGCGTGCTCGGCATCGGCCTTGTGATGTACACGGGAAACTTCGGTCCAGTCGCTGAAATGCGTGCCGGGAAAGAAGGTATCCGCACCGTTAATCGCTGCGCTGACCCAGGTCAGATACATGCGACGGGCAATCGGCAATGCCTCGGCAAATACCTGACCGCCGCCAATCACCATCAGACCGGTCTGATCGGTACGCGCTAGCGCTTCTTCCACCGAGCGCACGGTAATCTGACCCGGAAATGGTGCTTCGTGACGGCGGGAAAGCACCATGTTGACGCGATCCGGCAGCGCACGGCCAATGGATATAGCGGTGTTGTAGCCCATCAGCACGTTCTTGCCGGTGGTCAACTGCTTGAACCAACGCAAATCATCCGGCAAATGCCAAGGCAATTGCCCCTTGAGGCCAATGGCAAAGTTCTCATCAAGCGCGGCAATCAGCGAAATAG
>Ga0302228_10000592_pt1 | contig 29011 bp, 24 predicted proteins | sample II_Palsa_N1_2_FD_193519 | JGI IMG/M metagenome (GOLD analysis project Ga0302228, IMG submission 193519) | Peat permafrost microbial communities from Stordalen Mire near Abisko, Sweden - II_Palsa_N1_2 | ecosystem: Environmental > Terrestrial > Soil > Palsa > Peat permafrost | place: Sweden... | reverse complement strand
GCGCTATGCCCCTGCTTGACCACGAACAGGCTGTTGAGTCCGAGGATGATCAGCAGCGCAATGACAGCAGCAATAATGATTCTGTTCATGGCTGCTTGCCCTTGTCGTCGGTTACCGGTGCATCGACGGATGCCGGCACAACCGCGTTGACGGTGGCCGACGTCGCTGGAACCGTGCTGGTGGTATCGCCACTGACCGCCGGCAGATTGATGATGTTGTGCCCACCGGAGCCGTCGACGACCTTGGTGTTGTTGGCCATCACCTGCTCCATGGTTTCCAGGTACAGACGGCGGCGGGTGACTTCGGGCGCGCCCTTGTATTCCTTCAGGATCAGGTTGAAGCGGGTGGTATCACCCTCGGCGCGGGCGATGCGCTCGGCCTTGTAGCCTTCGGCGTCGGCCGCGATACGCGAGGCGTCGCCGCGGGCGATGGGCAGCACTTTGCTGGCGTAGGCCTGGGCGGCGTTTTCGCTGCTCTGCTTGTCTTCGCGGGCGTTGTTGACGTCGTCGAAAGCGTCTTTCACGTCCTTCGGCGGCGCCACGCTCTGGAAGCTGACGTCGCTGACCTGCATGCCGGCGCTGTAGGCATCCAAGGTTTTCTGCACAGCCTGCTTGGCCTGCCCCACCAGCGGCGTGCCGCCGCCAGAAAGAATCTGATCCATGGTGCTGCCACCGATCACGCTGCGCACGGCGGCTTCGGCTGCCGCCTGCACGGTGCCGTCCGGATCGTTGAGCGAGAACAGATATTTCTGCGCATCGGTCACCTGGTATTGCACGGTGAAATCCACCGCGATGATGTTCTCGTCGCGTGTCAGCAGGGTGACCTTGTCATTGACCGAGCGCACGCGGGCGATGTCGACCTTTTCGACCGACTCGAACGGCTGCGGCAGCTTGAGATGGAAACCCGGGCCGAGCGTGCGCGAGTAACCGCCGAAGCGCAGCACCACGCCAACCTGGCGGGCCTCGATGACGGTGTAGCTGCTCAGCAGCAAGCCCACAACCAGCAGCACGATGACACCCGTGATGAGGTTGCGCGACATCTGCTTGGGTGAGCCGAGCAGCTTTTTGGCCTGCTTGAACAGATCGTCGAGCGGCGACTTGCCGTCCGGCTTGCGGTTGTTCTTGCCCCACGGATCACGCTTCTGCCCGTCGCCGGGTTCATTCCATGCCACTGTCAGTCTCCTTGGAGTCGGGAGGCCGGCAACCACGGCCGGAACACACGTTGAGGGGGATAGCGCATGTGAGGTAGCCAATACTGTCGAAACGGGGTGCTGCCCGAAAGGTTTTTGGCCGCACAAACACCGTGGATTCTACCAGAGTGTATTGCCGTCGTCCGCGACCTTGGGGCTCAGTGGCTTACGGCGAGGGTGCCTCGGCCAGCAGTTCACGCAATAGCTGGGTCTCGGTGGCATCGCCGCCACTGAGCGGAGCTATAACGCTGCGCGGGGCATCGATGCGCAGCTGCCAGCCATGCTCGTCCACCGTTTCGCCGGTGATCGCCCCGGCTGCCTTGAGCCGAGCGTGCAAGCGACCCGCGGAAAGCGGCAGCTGCAGCCCAGACTGAATACGCGCGCCACCGAGCAGTTCGCCCAGCGCCTGCCGCAGCAGCTCGAGGCCCTCGCCCGTGGCGGCGGACAACCAGACCCGCGTCGGTTTACCGGCGGCGTCGCGATCGATGCGCGGTGTGATGCTTGACGGCAAAGTACGAGCCACCGCCTGATCATCACCCGCGGAGTCGCCAGGCTGACCTTGTACCAGGTCGATCTTGTTCATCACCTGCAGCTGCGGCAGGCCGCCGGCATCGATTTCTTCGAGCACGGTATCGACCACGTGATGCAGGCGGTCGCGCTCGTCATCAGAGGCGTCGCACACGTGCAGCAGCAGATCGGCATCGCGCGCCTCGGCCAGGGTGGCGCGGAAGGCGGCAACCAGATCGTGCGGCAGCTCACGGATAAAGCCGACCGTGTCGGCCAGCACAGCCGGGCCGCAGGTCAGGCCTTCCAGCTTTCGCACGGTGGGATCGAGTGTGGCAAACAGCTGATCGGCGGCGTAAACCTCGCCGGTGGTCAGCGCATTGAACAAGGTGGACTTGCCGGCGTTGGTATAACCGACCAGCGCGACCCGCGGCACGGTGTTGCGCAGACGCGCGCGGCGCTGCTGGGTGCGCTGGGTCTGCACTTTTTCCAGCCGCTTGGTGAGCATCTTGACGCGCTCGGCGAGCAGCCGGCGATCGAGCTCGAGCTGGGTTTCACCCGGGCCGCGGTTGCCGATAGCGCCGCCGCGCTGGGCATCAAGATGGGTCCAGCCGCGCACCAGCCGTGTAGCGATGTGCTTGAGCTGAGCCAGCTCCACTTCCAGCTTGCCTTCGTGCGAACGCGCCCGCTGGGCGAAAATGTCGAGGATCAGGCCGGCGCGATCGACCACGCGAATGCCCAGGTGCTCTTCAAGGTTGCGCTCCTGCACCGGCGTCAGCTCGTGATCGACCAGCACCAGATCGGCACCGACCGCCCGCGCAGCCTCGGCTACTTCGTCGGCCTTGCCGGTGCCGATGAAATAGCGCGGGTTGGGATTCTCGACACGGGCAGCGATGGTACCGAGCACCTCGGCACCCGCCGACTTCACCAGCTCGGCGAATTCTTCGCCGCGACGCACCGTATCGTGCTCGGCACGGGAGTGCGGCAGCACAAGCAAGGCGCGATCGCCTCTTTTCTGTCTATCAAACACGTCTGGGTGTGGCCTGATGGAAACCTACCCACTTCATGCGGGCTGACGCCCCGTCAATCAAGCGTCGGAGTCAGCCGAGGACGCATCGGCATGGCCGTCGTGACCATCCGGGCCATCATGGCCGTTGCCGATCTTGACGTTGCGACTGGGCACCACGGTAGAGATGGCGTGCTTGTAGACCATCTGGCTGACTTGGTTGCGCAGCAGCACCACAAACTGGTCGAACGACTCGACCGTGCCCTGCAGCTTGATGCCGTTGACCAGATAGATGGCTACGGGCACGCGCTCGCGACGCAACGCGTTCAAAAACGGATCCTGCAACGATTGTCCCTTGGACATTTCTTATTCTCCCCTTGGTGCGACCAGGTCCGAGAAAAAACGCCAAAGGCGCCTCGGCCCAACATGACCTCGATCTTAACCGCTTTTAAATGCCTGATGAAAGGGGCTTTTTGCGTAGGGCACCGCAGACTGGGGAACTGAGACGCCTGCGGATTTTCACGATGCTCCCGATTGAGCCAAATTACCTAGGGAAGCTGGCCCAGAAAAAGCTGCACGGCATCGGCCGCGCGGGCAAGCAGATGCGGTCGATCCGGATCGAATACGCGGGCACCCACATCGCTGCGCAGCCAGGTGATTTGTCGCTTGGCCAGCTGGCGGGTGGCGAAGATCGCACGGTCGCGGAACTCGGCGGCATCAATGGCCCCCTCCAGGTGCTCCCAAGCCTGCCGATAGCCGACGGCGCGGATGGCTGGCAGATCGGCGTGCAGGTCACCGCGGGCACGCAGTGTTTGCATCTCGTCGAGAAAGCCCTCAGCCAGCATCGTGTCGAACCGCTGTGCGATGCGCGCGTGCAGCACGCCGCGATCCTCCGGCAGCAGCGCCAGCTTGAGCACGCGCCAGGGAAAGCGCGTATGGCCGCGTTGCTGGAGTTCGGATAGCGGGTGGCCAGTGATTTCGATCACCTCCAGCGCCCGCTGCAAGCGTTGCGCATCGTTGGCGCCGATGCGCAACGCGGCCGCTGGATCGAGCGTGGCCAGACGCGCGTGCATCGCCGGCCAGCCGATCTGCTGCGCTTCGGCGAATAGTCGTGCACGCACAATCGGATCGGCATCGGGTAGATCGGAGAGCCCCTGCTGCAGGGCGCGGAAATACAGCCCCGTGCCACCGACCAGCAGCGGTACCCTGCCCCGCGCGCTTATCTGCTGCATCACCGGCGGCGCATCGGTGGAAAAGTCGGCGGCGGAATATGGCTGCGATGGATCGCGGATATCGATCAGCGCATGGGGATAGCGCGCCAGCGTGGCTGCATCCGGCTTCGCCGTGCCGATATCCATCCCGCGATAGACCAGTGCGGAATCCACGCTGATCAGATCAAGCGGAAAGCGTTCGCTCAGCTCGCACGCCAGCGCGGTTTTGCCTGAGGCGGTGGGACCCATCAGAAAGATGGCAAGCGGGCGCTGATCGATGGGCATCGACGCATTGTAAAGGTCTGTTACGCAATCGATGCACCGTCAACGGATGTCCCGGACCGGGCGTTTGCATGCTTTGCTATACGTTCGTACTTAATCGAGGCGCACGCCACGCCGGCATCAGGCGTGACGGGAACGATCCGACACCATCATCACGAAGCCGCCCATGTCATTGTCGAAGTCGCTATGCCTCTCTTTTTTGCTACTTGCCGGCACCATGCTTGCCGTGATGGAACGTGCGCGGGCTGCATCGCCGGCCCCGCCTGATTTCAGCGGCATCTGGCGATTGAATGATCAACAGAGCGATAGCCCGGAGGACATAGCCGCACGCCTGCGTGTCGAGCGAAAACGTGAAGAAGCCGCCGCCCAACTGCCGGCCAGCGCCTCGTCAAGCAGCACCCCCGCGGCAAGCACTGCTTCCAATTCGCAGGGCGGCCGTGGCGGCGGCGGACACGGCATGGGAGGTGGTGGTGGCATGGGCGGAGGTACGGGTGGTGGCGGCCACGGCCACGGCGGCAACCGCAACCAGAGCAAGGCAAGCAGCGACGGCACGTCGCCGATCGTCGATACACCACCGCCCCTGCTTGCCAACGACTCCATACTCAACGTGCAGCAGGACGCGAAGCACGTGCAGGTGGCGCTGAGTGACAGCGATCGACTGGAGGCCAGGCTCGATGGGGTCGCGCAGCAATCGCTCAATGGCGGTGCGGTGGTGCAAACGCGTAGTTACCCTGATGGTCTGCTGATTACCATGCAGTTCGATGGCGGCACGCATCTGGACCAGTACTGGGTGAAGTCGTCCGATGGCCATCATCTGACGGTGACCGAGCGATGGACCACGCCAACGGTGAAGCAACCCATCGTGTTCAAGCGCAGCTACGACCGCCTGGATATCTGAACCTTCGCAGGATTTGTTGACCAATGATGCGGCGCATCAGGGCGCCGGAAGGTCGAGGCGATCTATAATTCGAGATTGCCTTCACTCCCATCCCTGGATCTCCCATGCAGCAGCAGACAATGAAAGCCCTGGTCAAGCGCAAGCCCGAACAGGGTATCTGGATGGAAGAGGTGCCAATCCCCGAGATCGGCCCCAACGAAGTACTGATCAAGATGGAAAAGACCGCGATCTGCGGCACCGACCTGCACATCTATAAGTGGGATGAGTGGTCGCAGCGTACGATTACGCCAGGCCTGACCATCGGACATGAGTTTGTCGGTCGCATCGTCGAAATGGGTCCCGGCGTCACTGGCTACAAGATTGGTGACCGCGTTTCGGCCGAGGGACATATCGTTTGCGGCCATTGCCGCAATTGCCGCGGCGGGCGCACGCACCTTTGCCCAAACACTGTAGGCATTGGCGTGAATCGCAACGGCGCATTCGCCGAGTACATGGCCATGCCGGCCTCGAACTTGTGGCCGATTCCGGATCAAATTCCATCCGAGCTGGCCGCGTTTTTTGATCCCTATGGCAATGCCGCACACTGCGCGCTGGAATTCGACCTGATTGGTGAGGACGTGCTGATCACCGGCGCCGGCCCGATCGGCATCATCGCCGCCGGCATCGCCAAGCATGTCGGCGCACGCAACGTCGTCGTCACTGACGTCAACGACTATCGCCTGAAGCTGGCCGCCGATATGGGCGCCACACGTGTGGTCAACGTCTCCAAGCAGTCGCTGAAGGAAGCGATCGCCGACCTGCATATCGAAGGTTTCGATGTCGGTATGGAAATGAGCGGCAACCCGCGAGCCTTCGGCGACATGCTCGACTGCATGTACCACGGTGGCAAGATCGCCATGCTCGGCATCATGCCGCGCGGTGCGGGCATCGACTGGGACAAGGTGATCTTCAAGGGCCTTACGCTGCAGGGTATCTACGGCCGTCGCATGTACGAGACATGGTACAAGATGACTCAGATGGTGCTGACCGGCTTTCCGCTGCAGAAGGTGCTGACGCATCAGATCACCATCGACGATTTCCAGAAGGGCTTTGACCTGATGGATGCTGGCGTATGCGGCAAGGTGGTTTGTTCCTGGCACTGAGTCCGGCGCTTTAATCCCCAACACAACACCCCGCCTTGACGGGGTGTTGTCGTTTTGGCTTTAAGAAAAAGCGCACTGGCAAGCGGACGAGCAACACGCAGCGGGCGTAGAGTTATCATCAGGATGTCAGGGAGCCGTAGCGAAGGGACAAGGTGCGCCGCCATGCCGGCCGCGCGCGACGACTCGCAAACAGCTGGAGCACGGTCAAATGCGGAAATGGAAGCTGCTCTCATGGTCACATCCCACCGCCTGGCGCGAGCCAGCCGGCAAACTCTATCGATCCCATCGGGCACGCAAGACAGTACGCATCATTGCCATCGTGCTGGTGGCGTTCGGCCTGCTCGGCTTTTTTGCGGCACCACCGCTGATTCGCAGCCAGCTGCAGAGTCGACTGAGCATTGCATTGCAACGACCGGTCACCGTGCAGCAGGTGCATCTGAATCCGTTCACGCTGCGGCTTGCGTTGGACGGTTTGCATATCGGCGATCGCGATGGTCACAGCCGTTTTGTCGATGTCGATCACCTGGTCATCAACGCCTCGTGGAGTTCGCTGTTTCGGCTTGCGCCGATTCTCGATCAGCTGCAGCTTGATCGACCACAGATTCTGCTGTCACGGGATGCACCGCAGCACTTCAACTTCTCCGACCTGATCGACAGGTTTGCGGGCGGTCCCGCGAAACCGGACGCGTCGCCGGCGCGATTCGCTCTTTACAACATCAGCGTGCATCAGGGCGATATTGTTTTCGACGACGGTGTACTGAAGGCGCATCACGAAATCGCCCAGCTGGAGCTGGGCATTCCGTTTATCGCCAGCCTGCCCAGCGACACCGATATTTTTGTGCAGCCGCTGCTGGCCATGACGGTAGATGGCAGCGCAGTCAGGTTGGCCGGCCAGATCAAACCATTCGCCAGCACGCGCGAGTCGGTGATGCATTTCCATATCGATCATCTCGACCTGCCCAGCTACCTCGGTTATGTACCTACGCCGCTACCAGTGGCAGTGGCAAAGGGGCAGCTGTCGGGTGAACTGGATCTGCACTTCATCGCCGATCCGAAGACACCGCAACTCAGCCTCACCGGCACACTGCAGCTGGATCAACTGGCCGCGAACAGCAAAGACTCGACGCCCTTGCTCAGTCTGCAACAGGCGCAGGCGCAGCTGACCGACGTGCAACCGCTGTTATCGCGCTACACGCTTGGTACGTTGCGGCTCGATCAGCCGGAACTGCACTACGTCAGCCTCGCCGGTGGACACAGCAACTTCGATCCGTTGCTCGGCGGCGGCAAGCCAACGGATGGCAGCACAACCGCCGTACGCATTGCGCGGATGGACTTGACCGGTGGTCACCTGGTCTACGTCGATCGAACAGGCACGTCACCGACGCAGCTGAACGTGGAAAATCTGCACGGCAGCATCAGTGGATTGTCGACCGTAGCAGCACCGGCGGCCACTATCGATATGGCCGCGCAGCTCAATGGCGGCAGTCTGAAAGCGAAGGGCACGGTCGATATTGCAGCCAGCCAATTCCACGGTGCCGTAAGCCTGGATGGTGTGGATATTGTGCCGCTAGAAGCCATTGGCGACCCCACGCTGGCCGCCAGCATTAGCGGCAAACTTGCTGCGCACGGCCAATTACAAGCGCAGTGGAGTGGCCCATTCGATGCACAACTGAGCACCACGCAGATCACGCTGAGCGATGTCGCGCTGATGCCGAAGAAGCACAAGGATTCGGAGGTTCACTGGAAAAACCTGCAACTGGGTCTCGACCAATTCGACTTGATCAAGCAGCAGGCAAAGCTCGGTACGGTGAGCATGCAGGGACTGACGCTTAACGCGCAGCGATTGGCCAATGGAAATATTGATCTGGCCGAACTCGCTTCCTCGACGTCGGGATCCTCCACCTCAGCGTCATCGGCACCTGCTGCTGGCCATAAAAAAACACCCAAGGGAACCAAAGCTTCCGGTGTATGGCATTGGCATATCGACCACTTCACTCTCGATGACGGTGCGGTAGCTTTGACTGATCACAAGACTCCGGGCAAACCACAGACGTTGAAGGTCAGCAAGATCAGGCTGAAGGCCGACGGTCTGTCCGACGATATGCATCAGCTGCTGAAGCTCGACACATCGGGCACGATCGGCAAAAGCGGCAACTATCAAGTCAGCGGTACCGTGACGCCGCAACCGCTGAATGCACAGTTGCAGATCAAGACCACACGGCTTGACCTGGCACCGTTTGAGAATTACGGCAGCGTGCCACTCAATGTACTTGTCAGCAGCGCGTTGCTTAGCAGTGATGGGCGCGTGCGTTATATGGAACACGGCGACCAATCGCGAGTGAACTACCGCGGCCGCGTCACACTGGGACGCGTGCGCGTGCAGGACAAGGTTAGCGGCGACGATTTTCTGCGCTGGCAGGCGCTCACACTGAGTGGCCTGAACGTGCAACTTGGCGATGGTGCACCCAAAATTTCCATCGGTACGCTGGCGCTGGATCAGGTCTACGCACGACTGATCATCAACGCCAATGGACGGCTGAATACGCAGGATGTGATCACCAATCCCGCTGCCGCCGCGCCGGTGTCGGTGACCCGAGCCGAGACCGTGCCGGCGCCAGCAGCGAGCACACCCAGCCCGGCAATCGCGGCCAACATACCAGCGCCACAGGTTCATATCGGTGCCATCACCGTAGCCAACAGCCAGCTCAACTACACCGACAACTTCATCAAGCCCAACTACACCGCCAATATCACCCAGCTCACCGGCAAGATCGGTGGCTTTGGTACCGATGCCGGGCCGCCAGCTGACCTTAGCCTGCAAGGTCAGCTCGACGACAACTCGCCAGTGGATATCGAGGGTTCGATCAACCCGCTCGCGCCGGTGGCGTTTCTCGACATCAGCGGCAAGGCCGAGGGCATCGAGCTGACGAATCTCAGCGCCTATTCGGGTAAATACACCGGTTATCCCATCACCAAGGGCCGGCTCAATGCCGACGTCCACTATAAGCTGGACCAACGCAAGCTTTCGGCCGACAACCATATTTTCATCGATCAGCTGACCTTCGGTGATCGTATCGAGGGCAAGGGCATCAGCCACTTGCCCGTCAAGCTGGCGGTGGCACTGCTGAAGGATTCACAGGGTCGCATCGACGTACATCTGCCGGTATCCGGTTCGCTGGATGATCCGAAGTTCAGTATCGGCGGGCTGGTCTGGCACGCGTTCGTCAACTTGATCGGTCGGGCCGTGACTGCACCGTTCCGGCTGCTCGCTTCGGCATTCAGCGGCAGCTCCGGGCAGGATCTCGGTTATGTGGAATTTGCTCCGGGCAGCAGTGAACTAAGTGCAGACGCCCAGAAGAGGCTGACCCTTATCGTGAAAGCGCTGACAGACAAGCCCTCGTTGAACCTCGACATCATCGGCCGTACCGACCCGACTAAGGACGAAAGCGGCCTGCGCACCGTGACGGTCGACCAGTTGGTGAGAGCCGAACAGCGCGACGACGAAGGTGACAAGGATGATGCCAAGGCGCCCGCTGCCGAAGCGCCACTGAGCCCCGATGACTACAACAAGTATCTGGCGAAAGCGTACAAACATGCCAAATTCAAAAAGCCACGCGACCTGATCGGCCTGACCAAATCGCAGCCACCCGATACGATGAAAAGCATGCTGGAAGCCAATGTTCCGACGGATACGGATGCGATGCGTCATCTGGCCCAGCGGCGTGCAGATGCCGTGCGCAGCTGGCTTCGCGGCAAGGTTCCCGACAAGCGACTTTTCGTACTGGCACCGAAACTCGATGCAAAAGGCATTGACGACAAGGGGCTTACCACACGTGTGGATTTCGGCTTGCACTGAGGTTTGATAAGCGTTGCCGGACGATACGAACGCCTGAGGTTTTCCGATGGGCGCCGAGGGCTCACAATGGGCGCTTTCTCACCGTCGGAATTCCCCATGAGCTACCCCGGCCAGGCGCGCTACCAGAGCGAACTCGAATCCATCCGCGAACAGGGCTTGTTCAAGGCCGAGCGCATCATCACCTCACCGCAGTCGGCGGAAATCACTCTGGCCGATGGCCGCAAGGTGCTGAATTTTTGTGCCAATAATTATCTTGGCCTGGCGGATCATCCCGATGTGATCCAGGCTGCCAAGGATGCCTTGGACACGCACGGCTTCGGCATGGCGTCGGTACGTTTTATCTGCGGCACACAGGATCTGCACAAACAGCTGGAAGCGAAGATCGCCGAATTCTTTGGCACCGAGGACACCATCCTCTATGCCGCCTGCTTCGATGCCAACGGTGGCCTGTTCGAGCCGCTGTTTGGCGAAGAAGATGCCATCATCTCCGACGCGCTCAACCACGCCTCGATCATCGACGGCATCCGCCTGTGCAAGGCCAAGCGCTTCCGCTATGGCAACTGCGACATGGCCGATCTGGAAGCACAGCTGCAGGCCGCTGACGCCGCTGGCGCGCGCACCAAGCTGATCACCAGTGACGGCGCGTTTTCGATGGACGGCTTTATCGCGCCGCTGGATCAAATCACCGCGCTGGCGAAGAAATACAACGCACTGGTGCATATCGACGAATGCCACTGCACCGGTTTTCTTGGTGAGCATGGCCGTGGTGCGGCGGAAGTGCACGGTGTAATGGACAAGATCGACATCTTCACCGGTACCCTTGGCAAGGCACTGGGCGGTGCACTGGGCGGTTTCACCACCGGCCGCAAGGAAGTGATCGAGATGCTGCGCCAGCGTTCGCGTCCGTACCTGTTCTCCAACTCGCTGCCACCCCATGTGGTCGCCGCTGGCATCAAGGTGTTCGAGATGCTGGCTTCCGCTGGCGATCTGCGCACCAGGGTGCAGGACAACACACGCTACTTTCGCGAGCAGATGAGCGCGGCGGGTTTCGATATTCGCCCTGGCGTGCATCCGATTGTGCCGGTGATGATTTACGACGCACCAAAGGCCCAGGCCATGGCATCGGCGCTACTCGAGGAAGGCATCTACGTCACCGGATTTTTCTTCCCGGTAGTGCCGCAGGGCAAGGCCCGCATCCGTACGCAGATGAGCGCAGCGCATACGCGCGAGCATCTGGACAAGGCGATTGCCGCATTCACCAAGGTTGGAAAGCAGCTGGGCGTGATCGGCGGATAACCTTTACCGCGGAACAACGTTTACTGTTATCGCCGTGTATCCAGCTCACGCACTTCCTGGGCAGTGAGCTGGCGCCACTGACTTTTGGCCAAGTCGCCCAGCACGAGTGGGCCGATAGCGACGCGGATCAATCGCAGCACGTCAAATCCCAGTGCGGAGAGTAGACGACGAATGTGGCGATTGCGGCCCTCGTCAAGCACGACTTCGAGCCAGGCGTTCTTTTCACCGACACGAAGCAAGACCGCGCGTTTTGCTTTCAGCAAATCGCCCGACTCGTTGACACCCGAGAGCATTTTGATAAGCACTGAATCATCCGGTTGCCCGGCCACCTGGACGTGATACGTCTTGTCCAGGTGGGTCACTGGATCGGTAATACCGGACGCCCATGTCGTGTCATTGCTGAGCAATAGCAAGCCTTCGCTAGCCTTGTCCAGTCGCCCGACCGGCCCAAGCCACGGCAAACCCGCCGCAGCCAGTGCGGTGTAGACGGTGTCCCGACCGCGTTCGTCAATGGCGCTGACGACCAACCCGCGCGGTTTGTTGAACATCACATAGACATGTGCGGCAGCTTTGACGTCGACCCCATCCACCGCAATCACGGATCGATCGATCAAGGTTGGAAACTGCGGGTCGCGCTCTACCCGACCGTCAAGGCTTACCCGACCTTCGCGTATCCACTGTTCGGCCTGACTGCGCGAACAGACACCCATTTTGGACAGCACACGCGCCAAACCGTGTCGCGGTGATTTGGCGGGTACGGTTGTCTGCACGGAACGAGAAATGGGGCGAGGCATCCAGGTAGCGTATCGGCGTTGACTGCGGCACTACAAGGATTGATCAACGACACTCCCCAGACAGGGACCTCATAAACGAATTTTTGGCAATCGCGCATAAAAAAAACCCGGCCGAAGCCGGGTTTTTTTACTTACTTGCTGCGGTCTATTACTGCTTGACCTGCAGTTCGGTACGACGGTTCTGGGCGCGACCGGCATCCGTGGCGTTGTCGCCGATCGGATCGTTCTTGCCGTGACCAATCGGGCCGTCGAGGCGGCTAGCATCGATACCGTGGCTGGTCAGGTAGTCGTACACGATCTGCGAACGACGCTCCGACAGGCTCTGGTTGTACGCATCGGTACCCTTGCTGTCGGTATAGCCAGCAACGGTCACGTGCACCTGCGGGTAACGCTGCAGGGTATCCACAGCCTGGTTCAGCACTGCCAACGAGTCAGCAGTCGGAACGGCCAGTGCCTTGCCGATTTCGCTTGCCTTCACGTGGCCCTTCTTCGGGAAGTCGAACTTGAAGTTCACGCCGCGCAGGTCGATAACAACCTTCTGCGGGCAACCGTCAGGTCCAACGATCGTGCCTTCCGGCAGGTTCGGGCACTTGTTGTCGCACAGGTTCACGCCGTTGACGACGGTCTTCGAGCAGTCAGGTGCTGGCGGCGGCGGAGCAACGGCCGGAGCCGGAGCGGCCGGCGGAGCGCCAAAGCGCGAGACGATGCTCAGTCCAAGGAATGCGTCGCCATAACCGTTGCGGTTGCTGTTGTTGCCGGTATTGGCAAAAGCAGCGTTCTCGCTGGTCTTGTCATCCCAGTCATAGCGGTAACCGGCTTCGACACGAATATCTGTGCTGTCGGTAACCGTCTTGGACACGCCAACGCCGAGCTCAGCTGCCGGGGACCAGCCGCTGGCATATGTGCTGTTATGGTGGCTGCCGAGCACACCGGCCAGCAAGTACGGACGGAACGCGTTCCAGTCACCGACATAGTAACGAGCGGCAACGCCGACGTTGTTATTGGCCCACGAATTGCTGCTCTGACCACCACCGTTTGCCGGACCGTTGTCGATCTTGCGCTTGGTGCGGTCAACGAACAGGTCGATCGACAGGTTCGGGGTGAAGAATTTGCCAAAGCCCAGACCGTAGTAGAACTGACGGCTGTTGGTGTTGCGCTTGTCATCGTTGTAGTAACCGCCGACGGTCGGCGCGATGTACCAACGGTCATCAAAGCTCGAGACCGGAGCTGTCGAGGCGGAGCTGTCACCGGCTGGAGCGGCTGCGTCTTGCGCATGAACGGCACCTACGCCGCCCAGGGCCAGCGCGATCAGAAAATATAAGCCCTTACGATTCATCAGGTGTCTCCTCATTTTTAGGTTTTTTTTCGCGTCCGTTCAAATCAAACCGGAAATCGCGTATCGGAACTAAAGTACGTCATTCAGGGTTTCAAGCCCGTGCCTGGCGTTCATGCAACAAGCGGTGGAGAGTGTAGCAAATTCGTTAAGTGGTTGGCACGTTAACACATTGGCAACTTAATCACCCCGGTGAGACTTCATTCAGGAAACCTCGATGGCTTTCATATTGACAACCCACCGAGATAATCCCTCAAAACCACGCCAGCGCTAAACCAATTCATTCAACCCAGCGAATCAAGTCACTGATTCCCTTCGCACACGCTTAATATTCCAGTCACCTCGTCTTTACAATGTGAAGAGGCCGAGGAAATGATGTAACGGCATAGCGTCCAACGTTTCCGGGGTCTTGGTCGCCTCGAGAATGGCCTCGACACGATGCGCTGGTAAATGGTCACGCATGGCCGATTCGAATTTCCGGAGCAGCACCGGAATACCTTCCGCGCGACGTTTGCGGTGCCCAATAGGATAATCGATCGATACCTTGTCTGTGCTGGTGCCGTCCTTGAAGAACACCTGCACCGAATTGCCGATGTAGCGCTTATCCGGGTCGAAGTAGTCCTTGGTGAACTGCGGGTTCTCGCTGACCACCATCTTGTCGCGAAGCGCATCAATGCGCGGATCCGAGGCAATTTCGTCATTGTAGTCGCTAGCCACCAGGCGGCCGAAGATCAGCGGCACGGCGACCATGTACTGGATGCAGTGATCGCGGTCAGCGTAGTTCGCCAGCGGCCCGGTCTTGTCGATGATGCGGCAACCGGCTTCCTGGGTCTCAATGACAATCTTTTCGATCTGGTCGATTTTCCCGGCTACCTGTCCATGCAGCTCCATCGCACATTCCACTGCCGTCTGGGCATGGAACTCGGCCGGATAGCTGATCTTGAACAACACGTTTTCCATCACGTAACTGCCGAACGGACGCTCGAATTCGAACGCCTTGCCCTTGAAGGCCACGTCGTAGAAGCCCCAGGTCTTGGCTGACAGCGCCGAGGGATAGCCGGCAACTCCGCGATACACAGCATTAATAGCGTGAGTCACCGCGCGACGGCAGGCATCGCCAGCAGCCCAGCTCTTGCGGGGGCCGGTATTTGGTGCATGACGGTACGTGCGCAGTGCACCATTGTCGATCCAGCTGTGCGAGACGGCGGTGACAATCTGCTCCTTGCCGCCGCCAAGCATCGCCGTGGCAACAGCCGTCGAGGCAAGGCGAACCAGAATCACATGGTCCTGCCCCACCCGGTTGAAGCTGTTCAACAGTGCGTAGCAGCCCTGGATTTCGTGTGCCTTGATCGCATAACCCAGGACGTCACGCACGGTAAGCGGCTGGCCACCCTCGCGCTCCGCTTTGCGGCTGAGGTAATCACCAACGGCCAGGATGCTGCCCAGATTGTCAGAAGGATGACCCCACTCCGCGGCAAGCCACGTGTCGTTGAAATCCAGCCAGCGGATCTGCGTGCCGATCGCGAACGCCGCCTGCACCGGGTCCAGCTCGTGGCTGGTACCCGGCACACGGGCGCCGCCGGGCAAGGTTGCGCCCGGTACGACCGGACCCAGATGTTTCACGCATTCGGGAAACTTCATCGCCAGCATCGCGGTGCCCAGCGAGTCGAGCAGCATATAGCGCGCCGTGTCGTATGCCTCTTTTGAATCGACCGCGTGATCAATCACGTAATCGGCGATGTCGACCAGTGGCTGGTCCGGATCGGGACGTACGGCAGAACGGATATCGTGCGCACTCATGAACTGTTCTCGCGGCAGGGAAAGCCGCCATTTTAGCCGACTGTCGCACGCCACAGCATTCTTGCCCGCCAGACGTCGAACGCTTGACCCTGACGGTATCCACACCGACAATCGAACCGCACATCCCAAAAGGGAGTAGTTCCCGACGCAGTCGTCATCGCGTCAGTGCAGTGATCGTCAACACGAGCAATGCCTTGCTCCGGTCACTGCGGCAGCCATGTTGCGAACGAGACTTTTGCGGTGAAAACGGGTCGCGCGCACTCGTTTTCGCCGCATTGTCTGACGCGCATGGAAACGCTCATGGAACTGACCGGCACCGACTTTCTCTCTGGCCTGATGGCCATCATTCTGCTCGATCTCGTGCTGGCCGGTGACAACGCCATTGTCATCGCGATGGCCGCACGCAGCTTGCCCAAAGCTCTGCAGAAACTGGCGGTATTCTGGGGCAGCTTTGGTGCCATCGCCATACGCCTGCTGCTCACGGCGGTAGTGGTTCACCTGCTCGAACTACCGGGACTGATGCTCGCAGGCGGTCTTTTGCTGCTTCCCATTGCATGGAAACTGCTGCAGCAGAACGATGATGCCAAGCATGAAATCAGCGCGTCGAAGAGTTTCTGGGGCGCGCTGCGCACCATTATCGTTGCCGATGCACTCATGGGCATGGATAACGTACTCGCGATCGCTGGCGCCTCCAAGGGCCACCTCGGGCTGGTCGTGCTGGGACTGTTGATCAGTGTGCCCCTGATTGTATGGGGCTCGACGATGATCCTGAAACTGATCGAGCGCTTCCCCATCATCATCTACTTGGGCGCAGCAGCCATCGCGTGGACTGCCGCACATATGATCGCTGGCGACCATCTGATTTCCGGATGGTTTGATGCCCATGACTGGGCAGCATACGGCCTGCAGGTCTTGCTGGTGGTGAGCCTGTGCAGCGGTGGCTGGTTGATGCAGCGTTGTCGACGGCGCATCACTTCGTGCTGATTACTGCATGTTGATCACTTCAAGGCTGATCACTTCAGGCTGAGAAATCTTCGGCATTCAAGAAAGGTCACGGTCAGGAAACCGTGACCTTTCGAGGTCAATCATTCAGCGGTAGCCATCAGAAGCGGAATTTCACGAACGCCGACGGACCGTGCAGCTTCAAGTCCAGGTTCGCGTTGTAGCTATCCTGCTCGTCGTTGAGCTTGATGCGGGTATACGCGTATTCCGCACCAAATCCGAGATTTTTCCAGGGATACCATTCCAGGCCCAGGGCGGCATTATATATATGGCCGTTGAGATCGCCGCCGTTTTTCTTGACGCCCGACGCGTCGAAGTACATGCGCAAGCTGTCGTTGAAAGCATGGCGCCAGCCTAGCTGTAGCAGAGGCGCTCCAGCGGTTTCGCTATAGCTGGTCGAAGCCTGGGCGCTTTCGCCATCCAGCGTGGCAATGCCGCTAATGCCGGCGCGCACACGGTAATAAGCCGCACCGATGCCCAGGCCAAAGACATCGTTGCCACTGCCAAACCACCAGCGATACGCCGCGCTGCCGAAGTCGAAATCGAGTTTGCCGCGAACCGAAGCCGAGGCGTCGTAGTCGTTGCCGCCGTAGCTGATATCGTCGCTGAGCGTCTTGGTTCTCGAACGATTGATGCTGAAGTAGTCGAACGAAAACCCCTGATGATCACCGATGAGAAAATCGAGCTTCACACGCGGAACGGTTTTGTGGTCTTCGAAGCCAAGATCGTGCTCGAGATTCACATTGCCCTTGAACTGACCGCTTTTGTCGCCGGCACCGATCGTTGTATCGGTGTTGGCGTAGTAGCCGCCGAATGAAAGGTCGAAGCGATCGAGGGCTGGCGACACGTCGGCGAACGATGCGGAACTCGCCAAAAGAAGGGGCGCCATCAAAAGGTGATGGCGGCGCAAACGAGGCCGTGAAGGATTAAATTTAAATAGTGAACTCATTGGGCGTTTCCGTACTGAGCAGTGCAGGAAATGCCAATTTAAAGAGAGCCGTGTGCAGACTCTGTGGAGGAGCCGATTTCCTTTCGTTGCGCGCGATATCTGCACGCAGTTCTGCAGAATCGATGCCACTCGCGCACATGCAGAAATCCATTGCAGCACATGTAAAAGGGGAGCCGATGGGCTCCCCTTTTATACGTCTGCCGATCAATTCAGCGCTTGTCGATCGGCACGTAGGCCTGGTCTTCCGGTCCGATGTAATTCGCGCTGGGACGAATGATCTTGCCATCCTCGCGCTGCTCGATCACATGCGCACTCCAGCCCGAGGTACGGGCAATCACAAACAACGGCGTGAACATCGCCGTGGGCACGCCCATCATGTGGTAGGCGCTGGCAGAGAACCAATCGAGGTTGGGGAACATCTTCTTGATCTCACCCATCACTTTCTCGATGCGCTCGGACACCTCGAACAGCGTGGGATTGCCACCATCCGTGCACAGCTTGCGCGAGACTTCCTTGATGATCTCATTGCGCGGATCGGACACGGTATACACCGGATGGCCGAAACCGATCACGATCTCCTTGCGCTCGACGCGGGCGCGAATATCCGCCTCCGCTTCATTGGCATTGCGATAGCGCGCGATGATTTCCATCGCCACCTCGTTCGCGCCGCCATGCTTCGGTCCGCGCAGTGCGCCGATGGCACCGGTCAGTGCGGAATACATATCCGAACCAGTACCGGCAATGACGCGAGCCGCAAACGTCGAGGCATTGAACTCGTGCTCGGCGTACAGCACCAGCGACTTGTCGAGCGCATGCGCATGCAGATCGCTGGGCTTCTTGCCGTGCAGCAGGTGCAGAAAGTGCGCGGCAATCGAGTCATCGTCGGTCTGCGTTTCGATGCGTTTGCCGTTATGGCTGAAGTGATACCAGTACAGCAGCATCGAGCCGAAGCTTGCCATCAGGCGATCGGCAATCTCGCGAGCGCCCGTGACGTTGTGATCGTCCTTTTCCGGCAGCACCGTGCCGAGTACCGAGCAACCGGTGCGCATCACGTCCATCGGATGCGTAGCGGCCGGCAGCAGCTCCAGCGCACTCTTTACCGGCGCCGGCAGTCCACGCAGCCGCTTCAAGCGCGCGCGGTAGTGATTCAGTTCGGTCCAGTTCGGCAGCACACCGTGAACCAGCAAATAGGCCACTTCCTCGAAACAGCCTTTGGCCGCCAGATCATGGATGTCATAACCGCGGTAATGCAGGTCGTTACCGCTGCGGCCGACAGTGCACAGTGCCGTGTTGCCTGCCGGTACGCCGGAAAGCGCGACGGATTTCTTGGCCTTTGGCACGGTTTGCGTGGTTTCGCTCATGGATAAACCCTCGATCGATGAAACTGCGCCGGTAGGCCGGCGAAGCAAGAAGGAAAAGCGCGTTGTGCAATCAGTCGCCGGATTTGCCGTCGGCAAAAAGCTCGTCGAGCTTGCGCTCGTAAGCGTGATAGTCGAGATAGTCGTATAGCTCTTCGCGAGTCTGCATGGTCGTTACTGCAGCCTTCTGCGTGCCATCGCGACGCACCGTCTCGTAGAAATTCAGCGCCGCCTTGTTCATCGCCCGATAGGCGCCGCAGCAGTACAGGATGATGTCAACGTTCGCGCCGGCCAGTTCGTCGCGCGTAAACAGCGGAGTCTGTCCAAATTCGGTGATGTTGGCGAGAATGGGTACCTTCACAGCTGCCTTGAACTCGCGATATTGCTCGAGTGTGTAGATAGCTTCGGGGAAAATCATGTCTGCGCCCGCTTCGACGCAGGCCTGCGCGCGTTCGATCGCCGATGCCAGACCTTCGACTGCAATGGAGTCGGTACGCGCCATGATGACAAACTGATCGTCGGTGCGTGCATCTACTGCAGCCTTCACGCGATCAACCATTTCCTCTTTCGAGACGATGGCCTTGCCGGGACGGTGACCGCAGCGTTTGGCCGCAACCTGATCCTCGATATGCAACGCACCTGCACCGGCCTTGATCAGCGATCGAACGGTCCGCGCAATATTGAACGCCCCGCCCCACCCCGTATCCACGTCGACCAGCAGCGGCAGTTCGCAGACATCGGTGATGCGGCGGATATCGGTGAGCACATCTTCCATCGTGCTGATGCCGAGATCGGGCATACCCAATGAATTGGCAGCGACACCACCGCCGGACAGATAAATTGCCTTGAAGCCAGTGCGCTCGGCCATGCGTGCTGCATAGGCGGTAATCGCACCGACAACCTGCAGCGGCTGTTCTTCAGCGACTGCCGCGCGAAAACGGGCGCCGGGAGATGCGTTCTTCGTCATGGCTGCTTTATCCAAAATGCCATTTTAGCGCACCGGCAAATTACACGCTCCCGCACTGCGTCAGCGGCAATCGATGAGCTCTTCTCCGGGTCCCTTGTGACATGCAACAAAAAAGCGGGCCGACTGAAAAGCCGACCCGCCGTGCTTCAAACTAAACGCTGCGCTTACTTCTTGGCAAACAGATGCTCGACGCCGGCGCGCTCTTCGCGCAGTTCTTTTTCGGTGGCGTCGATGCGTGATTGCGAGAAGGCGTTGATCTTCAAGCCCTGCACGATTTCATATTTGCCGCCCTTCACCGTCACCGGGTAGCCGAAAATCACGCCCGGCGCGATACCGTACGAACCGTCCGAGGGGATGCCCATCGAAACCCAGTCACCGTCGACGGTGCCCAGTGCCCACGTGCGCATATGATCGATCGCAGCCGACGCAGCAGATGCAGCCGACGACGCACCACGCGCCTTGATGATGGCCGCGCCGCGCTGCTGCACGATCGGGATGAAATCGCTTTCGTACCAGGACTGGTCAATCTGCTCCAGCGCCGATTTGCCCTTCACGGTGGTCTCGTGCAGATCCGGATACTGGGTGGAGCTGTGATTGCCCCAGATGGTGACCTTCTTGATGTCGGTAGTGTGTGCACCGGTCTTCTCGGCCAGCTGGCTCAGGGCACGGTTGTGGTCCAGGCGCACCATCGCGGTGAAGCACTTCGGATCGAGATCCGGCGCGTTCTGCTGGGCAATCAGCGCATTGGTGTTGGCCGGGTTACCGACCACCAGCACACGCACGTCGCGCTTGGCGTGATCGTTCAGCGCCTTGCCCTGCGGACCGAAGATCGCGCCATTGGCTTCCAGCAGGTCTTTGCGCTCCATGCCAGGGCCGCGCGGACGGGCACCGACCAGCAACGCGTAGTCGACATCCTTGAACGCGACGTTGACGTCATCGGTAGCAACCACACCGGCCAGCGTCGGGAACGCGCAGTCGTTGAGCTCCATCACCACGCCCTGCAGGGTTGGCAGCGCAGGCGTGATCTCCAGCAGGTGCAGGATCACCGGCTGATCCGGGCCCAGCATGTCGCCAGCAGCGATACGGAACAGCAACGCATAACCGATCTGGCCAGCGGCGCCGGTGACGGCAACTCGAACGGGTGCTTTCATGGGGTTGGCTCCTTGAGTGAGCGATGAGTGATTACGGGGGGAAGACACATCTAGTAGGGACGCGCGCAGGTCACGCAGCAGGTATCGAGGCGCTCAGACCAGTTCCGCAAAGAACTGCTGAATGCGTTGCAGGCCGGGCTCGAGCTGGGTCGTCGGGCAGGTGTAGGAAATGCGCAGCGCCCGCGGCTCGCCAAATGCAGAACCCGGCACGCAGGCGACGCCCTTGGCTTCAAGCAGCGCAGCGCAGAATTCCACGTCGTTGCTGATCAGCGTTCCGTTGTGGCGCTTGCCGAACGCCACCGAAATGTCCGGGAACGCGTAGAAAGCCCCTTGCGGCCGCGGGCAAATGACACCGGGAATCGCGCGCAGCGCGTCGACCACCACATCACGCTTGCCGGCAAATTCGGCGCACTTGGCCTGCGGAATGTCTTGCGGTCCGCTAAAGGCGGCAATCGCGGCGGCGGTGATCACTTCCGGCAGGCTGGTGATGTGATTGGAGTTGAGCGTAGTGACCGCTTTTGCCACCGACTCTGGCCCGGCAATCAGTCCCACGCGCCAGCCTGGCATGCCATACGTCTTGGACACGGAGTCGATGAAGATCAACCGCTCGCGCAACTCGGGCTTTTCCAGCACAAAGTTGTGATAGCCGATACCGTCGAAGACCATCGAGTTGTAGATATCGTCGGTGACAATCCAGGTGTCCGGATACTTCGCCAGCACGTCAGCCAGCGCGGCGATTTCTTCGCGCGTGTAGACCATGCCGGTGGGGTTTGACGGGTTGTTGAACAGAAACATCTTCGGCTTGCGCTGCAATGCCGCTTCCAATTGTGCAGGCGCAAGCTTGTAGTTCTGCACCGAAGGGCATGGCAGCACGTTGACCCTGGCACCGACGATGTCGGCGATGTCGTGGTACGTGGTCCAGTAGGGCGCCGGAAAACAAATCTCGTCGCCTTCGTCGAGCAGTGTTTCAGCAAGGTTGTACAGCACTTGCTTGGCACCGATGCCAATCGAAACATTCGTGCGGCCATAACCACTGAAACCCAGCGCCTCGATGTGCTTGAGGAACGCATCCAGCAAAGCATCGGGACCGCGATTGCTGCCGTACTGTCCACTATCGTGCGATAAAGCGTCGCGCGCCGCGGCATACACATGCTCACCTGGCAAAAAGTTCGGCACGCCGATCGAGAAGCTGATGATGTCGCGGCCGGCAGCCTTGAGCTGCTTTGCCTTTTCCGCAATGACCATGATCGCGCTGGGTTTGGCACGACCGACACGTTGGGCAAGTTGGGGCATGACTTTCTCTGTTCCTTTTAAGGATATGAACGCAGAAAACCTGAGAATTTTAGCATGCGGCAGCGCGTCATCCGTCGACTACCGAAAAGCCGGTGTGCGCCAACCGGTGCATTCCTCGGGTAGCCCATGCATGATGCGCACGCCACCAGCGCTTCGACACGTCCCAGCCCGGGGGCACCGGCCGGCGAAATGCAGGCCAACCAACCTCAGAAAGATCTACCCAACTCTCGCGGAGGACACACGGATATGTTTCATCTGATCTGGTCCATCATCGTTGGTTTTTTCATCGGTCTGATTGCCCGCGCGCTGATTCCCGGCGCGGAACACATGGGATTCTGGATGACTGTGGTTGTCGGCATCGTGGGTTCGCTGATCGGTGGCGTGATCGGCAATCTGATAAGCCGACCGCCGCCGGGCAGCAAATTCCACCCCGCCGGTTTTCTGATGTCCATCGTTGGCGCCATCGTGCTGCTGTTGATTCTTCGCTACGCCTTCCACATGTAATTTATTGGAAGTTGCAGATAAGCACTTCGCTTGAAACAAAGCGGCGGAAATGATCCCGCCGCTTTGCAAGCCAACCGAGCAAGCCAACTAAGTCAGGCTGCCGAACCGCCGAACAGTTTGCCGGCCAAGCCTTCCAGTGCTCCCAGATTGAAACCACCGCCCTGCGAGGCGTCTGGCACTTGCCCATCGGGTGTCAGATGATCGACCGCATGCGGCAATACCTGTGAGAGTTTGCCGAGCAGTTCATTCGGATCCACACCCAGTTTGGCCGCCTGTTCCTGTACCACCGAGCCGAGGCCGCCGTTCTGCAACGCCTGACCGAGCTGGTCGCTCGAAATCGGCTGATTCGCGCCAGTACCCACCCACGACTGCACCGCACCGCCGAGTCCGTGTTGTTGCAGGGTGCTGACCAGGCCCTGCACGCCGCCGGCGCGATCGATCAGCTGACCAGCCGCCGAAATCAATGACCCTGCACCCGCCTGTTGTCCCTGACCACCGAGCAAATCGTTGAGGAATGACATGGTCGTTCTCCTTCAAGAGTGGATGATGTCTGTTGCCCGCCGATCATAGGCCGGCGCCGCGGTCGCCGCCATGACAAGCGCGCAAAAAAACCGCCGGCTGAACCGGCGGTCTGGGTGACTCGTTTGCTGCATGGCGGCTATCGCAAAGATCTAAATGTCACAGATCGGACAGCAACGGAATCAGGCGCGCTTGTCGAGCACTGCGTTCCATTCCTTCACGCGGTCGGCGTGCGCAGCCAACAAGGCATCGACGTCGCCTTCCACCGTCACTTTCTCCACCGTGTCGCCCTGCTGGACGGCATTGACCACCTTCTGGTCTTCCGCGCCGATCACTTCACCAAACACACTGTGCTTGCCATCCAGCCATGGCGTGGCGCCATGGGTAATGAAGAACTGGCTGCCATTGGTGCGCGGACCGGCGTTGGCCATCGACAGCACGCCGGGCTTGTCGTGACGCAGCGACGCGTTGAATTCGTCTTCGAACTTGTAGCCAGGGCCGCCGCGACCGCTGCCTTCGGGGCAACCGCCCTGCACCATGAAGTCCGCGATCACGCGATGGAACGACAGGCCGTCGTAGTAGCCGCGCTTGGCCAGATTGACGAAATTGGCCACCGTGAGCGGAGCCTTGTCATCGTGCAGACGCAAATGGATCGGGCCGCGGTTGGTGCTGAAAGTAACGTTGATGGTCATCGCAAATCCTCGGGGTTCCTTGACAACATCACCGTGTCCGGCACGGCGATGGGGCGGGAAGAATACCGCAGTCGCGTGAAGGGTCCCATAAATGCCCCGGAATGAGGTCGGGCAACGGTGGTGAGAGCTGACCAATCGACGGACCACTCCTGACCGGCCCAGTGACGCAGCGCGGCACCGCCAAAGCCACCGAATGAACGAATTGACGAAACCGCAGGCAAGCTGACACATAAGTCCGTATAATCGACAAGTTAATCCTTCTGTTAAACCATCAGGCGGCCCATCCGGCGCCGGCCGAGTCTTTTATGTCTATCGAAAAACTGCGCAATATCGCCATCGTCGCCCACGTCGATCACGGCAAGACCACCCTCGTCGATTGCCTGCTCAAGCAGTCCGGCACGTTCTCCGATCGCACGGTGCTGGCTGAACGCGTGATGGATTCGAACGACCAGGAAAAAGAGCGCGGCATCACCATCCTGGCGAAGAACACCGCGATCCAGTGGCGCGACAACCGCATCAACATCGTCGACACACCGGGACATGCTGACTTCGGCGGCGAAGTGGAACGCGTGCTGTCGATGGTCGACTCGGTGCTGATCCTGGTCGATGCGATGGACGGCCCGATGCCGCAGACACGCTTCGTGACGCAGAAAGCGTTCGACATGGGCTTCAAGCCGATCGTGGTGATCAACAAGATCGACCGCCCTGGCGCGCGCCCGGACTGGGTGCTGGACCAGACATTCGATCTGTTCGATCGCCTCGGCGCCACCGACGAGCAGCTCGACTTTCCGGTGGTCTATGCCTCGGCCCTGCACGGTTACGCCAGCCTCAGCAGCGAAGCGCGCGAAGGCGACATGACCCCGCTGTACGAAGCGATCATGCAGCACGTGAGTGCGCCGAACGTCGATCCGGACGGCCCGTTCCAGATGCGTATCAGCCAGCTCGACTACAACAGCTACGTCGGCCTGATCGGCATCGGCCGCATCCAGCGCGGCAAGATCAAGACCAACCAGCAGGTCTCGGTGGTCGATCGTCACGGCAAGAAGCGCACCGGCAAGGTGTTGCAGGTGCTGGGCTTCATGGGCCTGGAACGCCGCGAAGTGGCCGAGGCCGAAGCCGGCGACATCGTCGCGATCTCCGGCCTGGAAGGCCTGAGCATCTCCGACACGGTCTGCCAGCTTGATACACCCGAGGCGCTCGAAGCGCTGACCGTTGACGAGCCGACCATCAGCATGACCTTCCAGGTCAACAACTCGCCGTTCGCCGGCAACAAGGACAAGAGCGGCGGCAAGTTCATCACCAGCCGCCAGCTGCGCGAGCGCCTCGAGCGCGAAACGCTGCACAACGTGGCGCTGAAGGTCGAGGAAGGTTCGGATCCGGACAAGTTCCTGGTCTCCGGTCGCGGCGAGCTGCATCTGTCGGTGCTGATCGAGAACATGCGCCGCGAGGGCTACGAGTTGGCCGTGTCGCGTCCCGAAGTGATCATCAAGGAAATCGACGGCAAGATGATGGAGCCGATCGAACAGCTGGTGGTCGACGTCGAAGAGGTTCACCAGGGCGGCGTGATGGAGCGCTTGGGCATGCGCAAGGGCCAGCTGAAGAACATGGAATCGGACGGCCGCGGTCGCGTGCGTCTGGACTATGAAATCCCGGCGCGTGGCCTGATCGGCTTCCAGACCGAGTTCCGCACGCTGACCCAGGGTGGCGGCCTGCTGTTCCACGTATTCGACCATTACGGCCCGAAGGCCGACGGTGCAATCGCCAAGCGCCAGAACGGCGTGATGATCTCCAACGCCACCGGCTCCACGCCCGCCTATTCGCTCGGACCGCTGCAGGATCGCGGCAAGCTGTTCGCGGCCGAAGGCGACGAAGTTTACGAGGGCCAGCTGGTCGGTATCCATGCCAAGGACAACGACCTCACCGTCAACGTCATCAAGGGCAAGCCGCTGACCAATATGCGCGCGTCGGGCAAGGACGATGCGATCCAGTTGTCACCGGCGATCAAGTACTCGCTCGAACAGGCGCTGGAGTTCATCGAGGACGATGAGCTGGTGGAAATCACCCCGAAGGAAATCCGCCTGCGCAAGCGTCACCTCACCGAGAGCGATCGCAAGCGTTCTTCGCGCAGCTGAGTTGTCGCGCAATCCATAAAAAGGCCGCCGAAAGGCGGCTTTTTTATGTCGTGGACTTCATTACGCCACGTTCCAGCATTTCAACCAACGCATTGAAAAACTCCCCGCCGCCCGAAGGTCAGCGAGGACAAAGACAACGCCGCCAGCGGCCAATCAGAGTGCGCGGCTGAAACCAACCAGCACGGAGCTTCCGTGGCTGCCATCGATCAGCGGACTATTGCTGATCTTGTCCGGCAATACGCTGTATCTGGCACCGATCATCAGCGCCCACTTTGCGCCGATGGGCCGGGTCAAATTGACGCCCACTTGCGGAATCAACGCACCGCCCGGTTCATAGCCAGGCACACCGCGGCGTACTTCGTCCGGATGGATGCCGTAGTAATAGTCGGCAACCTTGGACGACAGGAAAGTGGCACCGACCGTCGGGGTAATCCGGAAGCCGCCCCACTGCAGCGGATAGCCATATTCCAGCGAATATTCCGCGCCTTCGCTGCTGCCCGATATATCGGTCTTGGCCACCGCCTTCAGCTGCCCGAGGCGACCGGTCCATGACGCGGCGAAACCGGCATCGATGCTGCGATCGCGATCCTCCAGGTCATTTCGGTTGATGCCACGGCGAGCCAGAGCGGCCCGGTCGAAATCGGATGCATCGATGTTGTTGAAACCGGTCGTGATGATGGCATCGACGACAAAGCCGTCGGACTTCAACAAATGGATACCACCGGTAATCCCGCGGAAGAAAAAGCGGTCACCCTCATAGTCGACCAGCGGAAACGGCGTCACCTTCGAGCCCTGCCCGATATAGGCATTGTCGGAAACAGCCACTCCCAAGCCAAGCCGCCAGCGCGAGGCTGTTGCCGCATCCGCCTGATCGTCCGACGCGGTCGTCGATTGAGCCCATACACTTGCCGGCATCAGCATGATCAAGAGGCAGGAACATAGTTTTTTCATCGGACAACTTTCCTTGAGTAATCGCTGTAAAGGTTGTTTCGCGAGCACGGAACGTCTCGCAATATCAGCGATCACGGTGACCGCTTCGAATCGTCACCAGCATGTCCAGCAGCCGTGCCGTGGCGCCCTCCTCGACCAGTTGCTGAGCTGTCTTGCCGCCCAGCTCGCAGATCACGTCACTGCTAAACCAGTGCATGACCTTGTCGGCATCCGGTTCGATGCCCCTGGCAACGGAAAGCACGACTGCTCGCTCCCACTCGACCCGGGTACGCGACGTCGTCATGCTGCTCTTCATGGGCGCGGGAGGCGGCACGTCGCCGAGCAGAATGGGCGGACGTCGCTGGAGCAAGTTGCGGAATGTCGCAGGCATCGGGAGTGCCATGGCGGCTGGGGAGGTAGCGCATACTGACAATGCGATATGTCCCGCGTTTGTCCCGAAAAATATCCTACCGCAACAATGTTTCATCACTGAAATATGTGCTTATCTGCTGGTGTTGCCGTATAACAGCGGGCATCAGATCCAGGGGAAGCAAGGTGATCGCCGTGCCCAACATCCTAGTCGTCGATGACGACGAAGAGCTTCTTGCATTAATCAAGAAATTCCTTGAGCGATACGATTATAAAGTCGAAGTCGCAGGCTCGGGCTCGCAGATGGATACAGCGATGGCCAGCAGGGATTTCGACGCGCTGATTCTCGATGTAATGCTGCCTGGCGAAGACGGCTTCAGCTTGTGCAAGCGGGTAAGAGCCGCATCGAGCAGCCTGCCCATCATCATGCTGACCGCAGTGACGGAAACCACCGACCGCATTGTCGGCCTTGAGCTGGGTGCGGATGATTATCTGGCCAAGCCCTTCGACGCGCGCGAGCTGCTGGCACGGATCCGTGCTTTGCTGCGCCGGGCTACGCTGCGCCAGACCAGTGCCGATCATCACCCCGGCCTGCTGTTCGGAAGCTGGCGACTCGACCTGGCCAAGCGCGAATTGCGTTCCAGCGACATGACTCTGGTGCCGCTGTCCAGCGGTGAGTTCGAGCTGCTGCTGGCCTTTCTCGAACATCCACAGCGCTTGCTGACGCGTGAGCAACTGATCGACTACGCGCGAGGCTCAGCCCACGAAGTGTTCGATCGCAGTATCGACGTCCAGATCAGCCGCATCCGGCGAAAGATTGAAACCGATACGCGCAATCCGGAAATGATACGCACGGTGCGCAACGCCGGTTACATCTTCACCATGCCGGTCGAACACGCTCAATGAAACGCCATCACGTATTCGACAGCATTGCCTGGTGGTTTGCGCTCAATGTAGCCGCCGCCATCCTGATCGCACTGTTGATGTGCATGATCATTGTGCAATTCGCCGGCGTCTGGGCGCAGCCCTCAGTCGAGAGCGCAGGGTTGATCGAACAGGTAGCAGGCATTGCCCGCACGATCGATAAAGTCCCCGCCACCGAGCGCTCGCAGCTGGCCCTGAAGCTCGCTTCAGCCGCCTACGATATGCATTGGTATCCACACCGCGACCAGGTTCCGATATCGACTGATCATGATAAGAAAGAACACGATGCCCGTTGGACCAAGCTCACCAGCATGCTGGGCCGACCCGATGCCGGCGTGCTGGCCTCCAGTCCCGATGACGTCGCTGCGAAAGCCGAACCCGTACTGCGCAAATATGCCATCGCCATCGAGCTGTCCGACCACAGCTGGATCATGTTCGATACGGCCCAGCGCAGTTGGGGTATCGCTCGCGGTTTACAGATATTGCTAACCATTCTGTTCCTTCTGCTTTCGAGCGGCATCATCGCCAGTGCAGCTGGCCGGCGGCTGGCACGGCCCGTGCAACGATTTGCCGATGCCGCCGAAACCTTCGGCGCCGGCTCGCGTGCCGAGCCATTGCAGCTAGTCGGCCCGCTGGAAATCCGCGAGGCAGCGGCAGCGTTCAACGCCATGCAGGAACGCATCCAGCAGTTGATGGACAGCCGCACCGAAATGCTCACGGCGATCTCGCATGATCTGCGCGCACCGCTTACACGCATGCGCTTGCGCGGCGAGTTCATCGAAGATAACGAGCAACAGCGAAAACTGTTTCGCGACGTCGACGAAATGCAGGCCATGGTCGAGGCCAGTCTGGCGTTCTTCCGACTTGATGGTCAGCAAGAGGAAATGACCCGTTTCGAGCTGGGCGAACT
>Ga0302228_10000589_pt1 | contig 29125 bp, 27 predicted proteins | sample II_Palsa_N1_2_FD_193519 | JGI IMG/M metagenome (GOLD analysis project Ga0302228, IMG submission 193519) | Peat permafrost microbial communities from Stordalen Mire near Abisko, Sweden - II_Palsa_N1_2 | ecosystem: Environmental > Terrestrial > Soil > Palsa > Peat permafrost | place: Sweden... | reverse complement strand
AACGGCATGGCGCAACTGGAGCGCAATGCCCGCGATCTGCAGGAAGCGGTGATGTCGATCCGCATGATGCCGATGGATTACGTCTTCAGCCGCTTCCCGCGTCTGGTGCGCGATCTGGCGGCGAAGCTCGGCAAGGAGGTCGAACTGGTCACCTTCGGTCAGGCGACCGAACTCGACAAGAGCCTCATTGAGCGGATCATCGACCCGCTCACCCATCTCGTGCGCAACTCGCTCGACCACGGTATCGAAACCGTGGAAGCGCGCCGCGCCGCAGGCAAGGATTCGACCGGCCAGCTGGTGCTGTCGGCAGCGCATCACGGCGGTAACATCGTCATCGAAGTGAGCGACGACGGCGCCGGTCTGCGCCGCGACAAGATTCTCGCGAAGGCGGCCAAGCAGGGCATGCAGGTCAGCGAAAGCATGACCGACGACGAGGTCTGGAACCTGATCTTCCTGCCGGGCTTCTCGACCGCCGAGCAGGTGACCGACGTGTCGGGCCGCGGCGTGGGCATGGATGTGGTGAAGCGCAACATCCAGTCGATGGGCGGCCACGTCGAAATCAGCTCGCAGGCAGGCAAGGGCAGCACCACGCGCATCGTCTTGCCGCTCACGCTGGCGATTCTCGACGGCATGTCGGTGAAGGTCGGCAACGAAATCTTCATTCTGCCGCTGAACTTCGTGATGGAGTCGCTGCAGCCGCAAGCCGAAGACATCTACACGGTGGCCAACGGCGAGCGGGTGGTGCGGGTGCGCGGCGAATACCTGCCGCTCGTCGCGCTGCATGAAGTGTTCTCGGTGGAGGACGCCAAGTCGGAACCGACCCAGGGCATCGTCACCATCATGCAGACCGAAGGACGGCGCTTCGCCATGCTGATCGACGAACTGGTCGGCCAGCAGCAGGTGGTCGTGAAGAATCTGGAAACGAATTACCGCAAGGTGCACGGCATTTCCGCCGCGACCATCCTCGGCGACGGCAGTGTCGCGCTGATCGTGGACGTGGCGGCGCTGAACCGCGAGACGCGCAATGCGCACGGCGCAATGAGCCTCGCTTAAGCCGCGCGCAAGCTCGGGCAACTTTTTACTTAACTTATTTCATCCCAACCGTTTGGGGGCTAACGTGGCAGAAGTCCAATCCATCAATTCGAGCGTCGGCCGCCGCGATGCGCTGCAGGCAGATGCCGGCGGTCAGGAATTTCTCGTCTTCACGCTCGGCGCGGAAGAGTACGGCATCGACATTCTCAAGGTGCAGGAAATCCGCGGCTACGACAGCGTGACGCGCATCGCCAACGCACCGGATTTCATCAAGGGCGTGATCAATCTGCGCGGCATCATCGTGCCGATCGTGGACATGCGCATCAAGTTTCATCTGGGCCGGGTCGAGTACGACCACCAGACCGTCGTGATCATCCTGAACGTCGCGCATCGCGTGGTCGGCATGGTGGTGGACGGCGTGTCGGACGTGCTGACGCTGCAGATGGACCAGATCATGCCGGCGCCGGAATTCGGCGCCACGCTCACCACCGAGTACCTGACGGGTCTCGGCACGGTCGACGGCCGCATGCTGATCCTGATGGACATCGAAAAGCTGATGACCAGCCGCGAAATGGCGCTGATCGAGTCGCTCGGCGGCTAAAGCCGCCAGCGTGCACATGACGGGACAACAGGGAGCATCAAGATGCTAAGCAGGTGGTCGATTCGTACATCGTTGACCATGGTCGGGATCGTGCTGGCCGCGCTGACGATCGTGGTCGGCGCACTCGGCCTCACCGCGCTCAATCGCGCCAGCCAGTCGCTCGACGGGATTGCACGCGGCGATCTGGTGGCCATTCATGCGCTCGACGATGCGTCGGCGTACCTGTTGCGCTCGCGCGTCGCCATCGACCGGTACAACACGCTGATCGCCGCCGGCAAGGCCGACGAAGCGAAGACGGTGCTGGACCGGGGGCAGGAACTGCTCGGCAAGGGTAACGAGAGCTGGCAGACGTTTGTGGATGCGCCGAAGGCCGGCATCGACCAGGCTCTGCTCGACGATCTGTTGGCGCGCCGCGCGACGGTGATGAACGACGGCGTCAATCCGGAATTCGCGGCGCTGCACGCGGGCGACTCAGCCGCTTTTCACGCGATTGCCGACACTAAGATTAGCCCGCTCTTCATTGCCTACGACACGTCCGCTTCGGCGGTGGTGAAGGCGTTGCAGCAGCGCGCGGCCGATCAGCAGACGGCGGCGCAGTCGAACGTCACGCTGATGACCTCGCTGATCGTCGCGGTGGGCGTGTTCGCGCTGGTGATGGTGGTGCTGATCCGCTTCGCGCTGCGCGGCCTGATCGTGCAGCCGCTCAACGACGCCACCGAATGCTTCGAGCGGATCGCCGCGGGCGACCTGACGCATCCGGTGAACGTGTTCAGCACCAACGAAATCGGTCGCCTGTTCCGCAGCATCAAACAGATGCAGGACAGCCTCTCGACGATGGTGAAAGCGGTCCACACCAGCACCGAATCGATCGACACCGGCGCACGCGAGATCTCGATGGGCAACACCGATCTGTCGCAGCGTACCGAGCAGCAGGCCGCTTCGCTGCAGCAGACCGCCTCGAGCATGGAGCAACTGACCGGCACCGTGCGGCAGAACGCCGAGAACGCGCGCCAGGCGAGCCAGCTCGCGGTCAACGCGTCGGACATCGCCACGCGCGGCGGCGACGTGGTGGGCCAGGTCGTGCATACGATGCAGGACATCGCCACAAGCTCGAACAAGGTGGTGGACATCATCGGCGTGATCGAAGGCATCGCGTTCCAGACCAACATCCTCGCGCTGAATGCGGCGGTGGAAGCGGCGCGCGCCGGCGAACAGGGCCGCGGCTTTGCGGTGGTGGCCGGCGAAGTGCGCAGTCTCGCGCAGCGCAGCGCCAGTGCGGCGAAGGAAATCAAGGAGCTGATCGGCGATTCGGTGGACAAGGTGCAAAGCGGCTCGGTGCTGGTGGGCCGGGCAGGCACGACGATGGAAGAGATCGTCCAGGCCGTGCGCCGCGTGACCGACATCATGGGTGAGATCAGCGCGGCCTCGGAAGAGCAGTCGACCGGCATCGAACAGGTCAACCGCGCCGTGGTGCAGATGGACGAAGTCACGCAGCAGAATGCGGCGCTCGTCGAAGAAGCGGCCGCCGCGGCGGCTTCGCTCGAAGAGCAGACGCGTCAGTTGCAAACGGTGGTGGGCGGCTGGCGCGTGGAAGGCGGTCAACGTGCGGCTCCGGTTTCGGTTTCTGCTACGCGCGGCAGCGCGTCGGCGGCGCGCAGCAAGAGCGTGTCGCGTGCATCCACTGCGGCGGCGCCGAAAGCAGCAGCTACGCCGGCAAATGCAGCGGCCCATGCAGCGGCTCAACCCGCGGCCCATGCGGCAGCACCGGCTGCGCCGAAACAGGACGGGGCACGTACGGCCGCGCCGGCGCGCACCGAACCGGCGCTCAAACCCAGATCGTCGGCCGGCGCCGAACCGACCGTGCGCCCGGCTGCGGCAGGCGCAGCGGCGGTCGGCTCGGACGCGGACTGGGAAACGTTTTAAGGAATGGCAAGCAGATATGCAGGCTTTCGGCACCTCGCCCCGCCATGGGCGATTCATTGAAGGACGCTCACAAGGCGTGCTTCGTGCCGTCGGCCGGTTGGACACCGAGCTGGAAAAAATCGCGGGCGGGCGCGACCCCGCGATGCAAGTCCCTGCTGGGGACGCTTCGTATCGCAAGCAGGAAACCTCATGATGGCAACGCGCGCACAGCTTCGCCCCGACAAGGTGGAACCGGCCAAGGCCGGCGACCAGGGGCGTGATTTCGAATTCACTTCGGCGGACTTCGCTCGCATACGCGAGCTGATCCATCGCGGTGCCGGCATCTCGCTGTCGGACCACAAGCGCGACATGGCCTACAGCCGGCTCGCGCGGCGCCTGCGTGCACGAGGCCTCGACAGCTTCCGCGAATACCTCGACCTGCTCGAGTCGGAAAACGATCCGGCCGAGTGGGAGGCCTTCACCAACGCGCTGACCACCAACCTGACCGCGTTCTTTCGCGAGGCGCACCACTTCCCGATTCTCGCGGAGTTCGTCGCGAAACGGCCGGCGCCGGTCTCGGTGTGGTGCTCGGCGGCGTCAACCGGCGAAGAGCCGTATTCGATCGCGATGACGCTGATCGAAGCGCTCGGCGACAGCGCCGCGCGCCAGGCCACCGTACTTGCCACCGACATCGACACCCAGGTGCTCGCCAAAGGCGAGGCCGGCATGTACCAGTTCGACCAGGTCAAGCATCTGTCGCAGGAGCGGCTCAAGCGCTTTTTCCTGAAGGGCACCGGCGCGCATGCGGGGATGGTGAAAGTGCGTCCCGAAGTGCGCGCCATGATCCGCTTCCAGCAACTGAATCTGACCGATCGCGATTACGCGTTGCGCTCGCAGTTCGACGCGATTTTCTGCCGCAACGTGATGATCTATTTCGACAAGCCGACCCAGGCGCAGGTGCTGTCGCGCTTCGATCCGCTGATGAAGCCGGGCGGCCTGCTGTTTGCCGGCCACTCGGAGAACTTCACTTACGTCACGCAGTCGTTCCGCCTGCGTGGCCAGACCGTCTACGAACTGACTCGCGACGGCGGCGGCGCACGCGCCCCGCAACGCAGCCAGACCCAACCGGCCCATTCGTCGACTAGCGGGGTGAGCGTATGAGCAGCGCTCTGCCGATTGCCACCAATCTGTATTTCGACAACCACTTCAAGCGCCCCGGCGTGAAGCTGTTGCCGAACGAGTTCTATACGACGAACGAAGACATGGTGCTGGTCACCGTGCTCGGTTCGTGCGTGGCGGCCTGCATTCAGGACCGCACGGCGGGCATCGGCGGCATGAATCACTTCATGCTGCCCGACGACGGCGCCGACGTCGGCCAGGCGGCCTCGGACTCGATGCGCTACGGCGCCTACGCGATGGAAGTGCTGATCAACGAGCTCATCAAGGCGGGTGGCCGGCGCGAACGCTTCGAGGCCAAGGTGTTCGGCGGCGCGGCGGTGCTGGCGGGCATGACGACGATGAACATCGGCGACCGCAACTCCGAATTCGTGCGCCGTTATCTGGCGCTGGAAAAAATCCGCATCACCGCCGAGGACCTGCAGGGCGGTCATCCGCGCAAGGTGGCCTTCATGCCGCGCACCGGCCAGGTGATGGTGAAAAAGTTGCGTCTGCAGCAGGAAGCAGGCGTGGCCGAGCGCGAACAGGCGCTCGCACGGCAAACCTCCGAACAGCGGGCCGAACGGCTCGCGCGGGCCCGGGAACGGGTCGAGTTGTTCGCCGCGCCGGCTACCCAGGCTGGGCGGCCACGTGTCGAACTGTTTGGCGCAGGCTCGACCGCGAATGCAGGATCAGGGACGAGCGCCGCTGCTGCCAAGCCGCGCATCGAGCTATTTGGCGCGAGCCCGCGCCCGATTAATTCAAACAACGCCAGAACCGCAGAGGAGGCGTGAGAGCTGTGCAAAAGATCAAAGTGTTGTGCGTCGACGATTCGGCGCTGATCCGCAGCCTGATGACTGAAATCATCAATGGCCAACCGGACATGACCGTCGTAGCAACCGCGCCCGACCCGCTCGTCGCGCGCGAACTCATCAAGCAGCACAACCCGGACGTGTTGACGCTCGACGTTGAAATGCCGCGCATGGACGGCCTCGACTTCCTCGAGAAGCTGATGCGCCTGCGGCCGATGCCGGTGGTGATGGTGTCCTCGCTGACCGAGCGCGGCAACGAAATTACGCTGCGTGCGCTGGAACTGGGCGCGGTCGACTTCGTGACCAAGCCGAAGGTCGGGATTCGCGACGGCATGCTCGACTACTCCGAGAAGCTCGCCGACAAGGTTCGCGCCGCTGCGCGCGCCCGCGTGCGCCAGGCCGCACCGGTGCAGCACGCCGCGGCGGCCGGCCAGGCGGCGGGCCATGCCGCCACGCCGGCGCCGAACTTCAACAATCCGCTGCTGAGTACGGAAAAGCTGATCATCGTCGGCGCCTCGACGGGCGGCACCGAAGCGATCCGCGAAGTGCTGGTGCCGCTGCCGCCCGACGCGCCCGCCGTGCTGATCGCGCAGCATATGCCGCCGGGTTTTACGAAATCTTTCGCGCAACGCCTTAATGGCTTGTGCAGAATTACCGTTAAAGAGGCTGAGCACGGCGAACGTGTGCTGCCGGGACATGCTTATATCGCCCCTGGCCACGCTCACCTGTTGCTGGCGCGTAGCGGCGCGAACTATATTGCACACCTGTCCGACGACCCGCCGGTGAACCGGCATCGTCCGTCCGTCGACGTGCTGTTCCGCTCGGCTGCGCAGCATGCCGGCAAGAACGCAGTGGGCGTGATCCTCACGGGGATGGGCCGCGATGGTGCGGCTGGACTGCTGGAGATGAAAAAAGCAGGCGCGTATACGCTTGCGCAGGACGAAGCGAGCTGCATCGTGTTCGGCATGCCGCGCGAGGCCATCGCACTGGGCGCTGCCGACGAGATCGCCTCGTTGCCCGAGATGAGCCGGCGTGTCATGGCGCGCCTCTCGTCGATGGGCGAACGCGTACAGCGGGTATGATGCGCGGGCCTGAACGCAAGCGTCTTACCTGGGACCGCAGTAAGCGCCAAGGGCGCGCGCTCCGGTCGACACCGCACCACCTGGGATAAGGGTTAAGGGAAAGGGAATTGAAATGGATAAGGGAATGAAGATTCTGGTCGTAGATGACTTTCCGACAATGCGTCGGATCGTGCGCAATCTGTTGAAGGAACTGGGCTACTCGAACGTCGACGAGGCGGAAGATGGCGCAGCGGGTCTGGCGCGTCTGCGCAGCGGCAAGTACGACTTCGTGATTTCCGACTGGAACATGCCGAACCTCGACGGTCTGGCCATGCTGAAGGAAATCCGCGCCGACGCAAGCCTCACGCACCTGCCGGTGCTGATGGTGACGGCCGAATCGAAGAAGGAAAACATCATCGCGGCGGCGCAGGCCGGCGCGAGCGGTTACGTGGTCAAGCCGTTCACCGCGGTCACCCTCGACGAGAAGCTGAACAAGATTCTCGAGAAGATGGCGAAAACCGGGAGCTGACGTGAACCAGCCCACCAACGCGGCAGCCGCCGACGCGCACGACGGCGGCGACCTCGCCAGCGACCGCATCCTTGCCCGCATCGGGCAACTGACGCGCACGCTGCGCGACTCGATGCGCGAACTGGGGATCGACAAGCACGTCGAGCGCGCCGCGGAAGCGGTGCCCGACGCGCGCGACCGTCTCAAGTACATCGCCAACATGACCGAGCAGGCCGCCGAAAAGGTGCTGAGCTCGATCGAGGTCGCCAAGCCGATGCAGGAACAACTGCAGCAGGACGCGGCGGTGCTCGATGCGCGTTGGGAGCAATGGTATGCGGCGCCGATCGAACGCGAGGAAGTGCGCGCGTTGATGAACGACACGCGCACCTTCCTGCGCGGCGTGCCCGAGGTGACCACGGCGACCAACGCCCAGTTGCTCGAGATCATGCTGGCGCAGGACTTTCAGGATCTGACCGGTCAGGTCATCAAGAAGATTACGGAAGTCGTGTATCTGATCGAGCAGCAACTGCTCGGCGTGCTGATCGAGAACATCGCGCTCGAACGGCGCGAGCAGTTCGCGGCGACCGCGGCGGCGCTGGCGGCTGAGCCGTCGTCCACCGGCAGCCCGGAAGGCCTGCTGAACGGGCCGCAGATCAACCCGGAAGGCAAGGCCGACGTGATGCAGGATCAGGGCGAGGTCGACGATCTGCTGGCGAGCCTCGGCTTCTAGGCAGACCCTGGTTCGGCTCCGCGGTTGCGCCGGCGGCTAGGCCTATGGCCCGGCTCGCCGGCGGGCCGCCGGGCCTCAGGGCGTGGCGTACCGCAGCGCAGCCGCTACGCCCGGTAAGACTCTGTAAGCATGGAAAGGTGTGACCTGAGCGCCCGGCAGCGCGGGCACACCGGCAAAATACCCCCGAAGAAACCTTCATGCGTGCCGTCACCGCAGTGCCGTATGATCTTGCTTAAATGCGGGCGCTCGTGCGGTGCATGGGCCGTCGCGCAGTCGATCGGGAGGAGTCAGGCCATGCTGAGTCGTGTAAGCCGCACTGTCTTCATGACAGCGCTCGGATTGTGCTGTGCCGTATCCGCCGTTCAGTCCGCCTATGCGGCGCTGGGCGGCGCGCCCATGACGCCGCCCGCCGGCGCCTCTGTCAATTCTCAAACCGTTTCGTCTGCCGCCGTCGCGCATGCCGCGTCGGGCACCGCGTCCGCGGCCAGCATCGCCTCGTCCTATACCCTGCGCACGACGACGTTCGGCAGCGGCACCGTCGTGCGGGAATACCTCGCGCCGGACGGCAGCGTGTTCGGCCTCGCGTGGAACGGGCCGCAAATGCCCAACCTGAACGATCTGCTCGGAACGTATTTCCCGCAGTATCTGGCCGGCGTGCAGGCCGCCCGCGCGGTGCGCGGCGGGCACGGGCCGGTCGCGGTCGACGAGGACACTCTGGTGGTCCACTCCGGCGGCCATATGGGCGCCTTCGCGGGTCAGGCGTGGCTGCCGCAGGCGTTGCCTGCCGGCGTCAGCGGTTCCGATATCCAGTGACAGTGACGGACGGGAGACGAGCCATGCAATTTGCAGCGAAGCTCAAAGGATGGGCGCAGGTGGCGGCCACGGTCGCCCTGGTGTCGCTGGTCGCCGCGTGCGGCGGCGGGGGCGGCAGCAGCGACAGTTCCAGTTCCAATTCGTCGAGTTCGAGTAACAGCGGGTTGCCGGCAAGTCCGAGCGCGCAGCCGGTCTCGGCAAACGCATCGAACACCGCGGCGATCACGGTGGGAACGGGCGTGGCGAACGTCATCAACATTCCAACCGTGACCGTGACGGTTTGCGTGCCCGGCACGACGACCTGCCAGAGCATTCCCAACGTGCAGGTGGATACCGGCTCGTATGGGCTGCGGATTGTCAGCAGCGTGTTGAGTGTTGGCCTGCCGCTGGCCGCCATCCCCAGTGGCGGGTCCGGCACGCTGGTGGAATGCACGAATTTCGCCGATGGCTACTCATGGGGCTCGGTGCGCACGGCGACGGTACAGATTGCCGGCGAGACCGCGACCAGCATTCCGGTCCAGGTCCTCGGCGACGTGAACTTCAGCGTGCCGAGCGGGTGCGCGAGCGGCGCCGAAGAGAACACCGCCAGCGCGATCGGCGCCAATGGCATTCTCGGCATCGGCGTGGCGCCGTACGACTGCGGCACAGCCTGCGCGAGCTCGACGACATTCCAGCAGTACAGCAATTATTACGCGTGCTCCGGCTCGAGCTGCGCGGCCACGCAGGTGCCGACCGGCGACCAGGTGGCGAATCCGGTGGCCCACTTCGCCACCGACAAGAACGGCGTGATCGTGGAGATGTCGCCGGTCTCGAACAACGGCAGCGGGTCGGCCACCGGCACGCTGGTGTTCGGCATCGGCACGCAGTCGAACAATACGCTCGCGGCCTCGCAGACCTTCACGACCGATGCCTACGGAGACCTGGTTAACAGTACCTTCAACGGTAGCAAGCTGACCGCGTTCTTCGATTCCGGCTCGAACGCGTACTTCTTTGCCGACAGTAGCCTGGCGCCGTGCTCCAGCACCTACAGCGGCTTCTACTGCCCGAGCTCGGGGCAGACCCGTTCGGTGAACATAGTCGGCCTCAACGGCGCATCCACTACGGCCAACCTCGGGATCCTCAGCGCGGCCACGCTGTTCAGCAACGGCAACAATTACGCGTTCAACGATCTCGCCGGTCAGGTCGGCGTGGGCAACAGCTTCGATATCGGCTTGCCGTTCTTTTACGGCCGCTACATGTACTTTGGCATCGACCAGACGGCGAACGGCGGCCAGACGCCTTACGTCGGCTATTGAGCGAGGGGAGGCCTCGCGGCCTCCATCGCTCGAAATACCCCCGTTTCCCTGTCCTTATCCGCCGATCATGGCTTGAGTTCTCCGTGAATAATCGCTCTCACTAGAAATAGGCATGGTGCCTTGACCGACTGGAGAGCTGCGTGGCAGGGGATAGCGACCTCGAAAAAACCGAATCCGCCACTCCCCGGCGCCTCGAAAAGGCGCGGGAAGAGGGGCAGATCGTACGTTCGCGGGAGCTGACGACGTTCGCCTTGCTGTCGGCCGGCTTCTATGGCGTCTGGGCCATGTCGGGTTCGATTGGCGATCATCTGGGGTCGATGTTGCGCGGCGCCCTGATGTTCAATCACGCGAGCGTCTTCGAAACGCGCCGGATGTTGATTGGCGCGGGCGCCGCGGGCCGTGAAGGCTTCTATGTGCTGATACCGATCCTCGCCATGACCGGCCTCGCGGCGCTGCTGTCGCCGCTCGCGCTGGGCGGCTGGCATGTGTCGGCCAAGTCTCTCGAGCCCAACTTCAGCCGGCTCGATCCGATCGCCGGCCTCGGCAAGATGTTTTCGATCAACGGGCCGATCCAGCTCGGCATGTCGCTCGCCAAGACCCTTGTAGTCGGCATGATCGGCGGGGTATCGATCTGGAATCGTCACGATGAGATCCTCGCGCTTGCGACCCAGCCGCTCACGGTGGCGTTCGCCAATGCGGCACATCTGATCGCGGTCTGCTGCGGCATCACGGTCGCGGGCATGTTCGTGATCGCGGGACTCGACGTCCCGTATCAGATCTGGAATTACAACAAGAAGCTCCGCATGACGAAGGAAGAAGTGAAGCAGGAGCACAAGGAAAGCGAAGGCGATCCCAAGCTGAAGGCTCGCATCCGTGCGCAGCAGCGCGCGGTTGCACGGCGCCGGATGATGGTCAACGTGCCGAAGGCGGACGTGGTGGTGACCAACCCGACTCACTTCGCGGTCGCCCTGCGGTATAGCGACGGCGAGATGCGGGCGCCGAGAGTCGTGGCCAAGGGGGTGAACCTGGTCGCCTTGCGGATTCGCGAGATTGCTGCGGAGAACAACGTGCCGCTGCTCGAAGCGCCGCCGCTCGCGCGGGCGCTGTATCACAACGTCGAGCTCGACCGCGAAATTCCCGGCCAGTTGTACGGCGCGGTCGCGGAAGTGCTCGCCTGGGTTTATCAATTGCGCCGCTTCAAGGCCGAAGGTGGGGTGGCGCCGGTCGCGCCGACCGAATTCGACGTCCCCGCCGATCTGGACAAGGGACCGGTATCCGACGAGGACGCGAGCGAAGAAGCCGCCGACGCCCTGAACGACGGTAACGACAACAAGGCACCTGGAGCCTCCGCATGAACGCACGCGCCGGTTTCCTGTCCCGACGGCCGGACTCGCTGAGCAACACCAACCTGCGCGCACTCGCGGGGCCGGTGCTGATTGTGATGATCCTCGGCATGATGATCCTGCCGTTGCCGCCGTTCCTGCTGGATCTGCTGTTCACCTTCAACATCGCGCTTTCCGTGATGGTGCTGCTGGTCAGCATGTACACGATGAAGCCGCTCGACTTCGCGGCCTTCCCGAGCGTGCTGCTGTTCTCGACGCTGTTGCGCCTGTCGCTGAACGTCGCCTCCACGCGGGTGGTGCTGCTCGAAGGCCACACCGGGCCGGATGCGGCCGGGCAGGTGATCGAGTCGTTCGGACACTTCCTGGTGGGCGGCAACTTCGCCGTCGGTATCGTGGTGTTTATCATCCTGATGGTGATCAACTTCATGGTGATCACCAAGGGTGCGGGCCGGATCGCCGAAGTGTCCGCGCGCTTCACGCTTGACGCGATGCCGGGCAAGCAGATGGCGATCGACGCCGACCTGAACGCCGGCCTCATCAACGAAGAGCAGGCCCGCAAGCGGCGCCTCGAAGTCGGCCAGGAAGCCGAGTTCTACGGTTCGATGGACGGTGCGAGCAAGTTCGTGCGCGGCGATGCGATCGCCGGCCTGCTGATCATGGTGATCAACATTATCGGCGGGCTGATCGTCGGCGTGGTCCAGCACAACATGGATTTCGCCGCGGCCGGCAAGGTCTACACGCTGCTCACCATCGGCGACGGCCTGGTGGCGCAGATCCCGTCGCTGGTGATCTCGACGGCCGCCGGTGTGATCGTGTCGCGCGTCGCGACCAACGAAGACATCGGCACGCAGTTGACCGGGCAGTTGTTCACGAACCCGCGCGTGCTGGTCATCACGGGTTGCATTCTCGTACTGATGGGCCTGATTCCGGGCATGCCGCACTTTGCCTTCCTGCTGCTGGGCGGCGGCCTGATCCAGATGGGCCGGATGATGAAGAAGCGCGCGACCGACCTGAAGACCGCGTCGGCCCAGGTCGACGTCGTGCCGGCGGCGCTCACGCCGGCCGAGAACACCGAGGCCAGCTGGGACGACGTGACGATGATCGACACGCTCGGTCTCGAAGTCGGCTACCGCTTGATTCCGCTCGTCGACAAGAATTCGGACGGCGAACTGCTCAAGCGCATCAAGAGCATCCGCAAGAAGTTCGCCCAGGAAATCGGCTTCCTGCCGCCGGTGATCCATATCCGCGACAACCTCGAATTGCGGCCCAACGGTTACCGGATCGCCTTGAAGGGCGTCGAGGTCGGCGTCGGCGAGGCTTATCCGGGCCAGTGGCTCGCCATCAACCCGGGTCAGGTCAGCGCGGCGCTGCCGGGCACGCCGACCCAGGATCCGGCGTTCGGCCTGCCGGCTATCTGGATCGATACCAATCTGCGCGAGCAGGCCCAGGTGTACGGCTACACGGTGGTCGATTCGAGCACGGTGGTCGCGACGCACCTGAACCATCTGGTCGTCACGCATGCCTCCGAACTGCTCGGCCGCCGCGAGATCCAGGCGCTGATCGAGCGGATGCAGAAGGACACGCCGTCGCTGGTCGACGATCTGATTCCGAAGGCGCTCTCGCTCACCACGCTGCAGAAGGTGCTGCAGAACCTGCTGGAAGAAGGTGTGCCGATCCGCGACATGCGCACGATTCTCGAAGCGCTGGCCGAACATACGCCGAAGGTCAGCGATCCGCACGAACTGACGGCGGTGGTGCGTCTTGCGCTGGGGCGCGCGATTACCCAGCAGTGGTTCCCCGGCATCGGCGACATGCAGGTGATGGGCCTCGATTCGAACCTCGAGCGCGTACTCTCGCAGGCGCTGTCGACGGGCGCGAACCCCGGCCTCGAACCGGGCCTCGCTCATACGCTGATGACCGAGACGCAAAAGGCCATGACGCGGCAACAGAACCTGGGGCTCTCGCCTGTGCTGCTGGTGCAGCACGCGCTGCGGCCGATGCTCGCGCGTTTCCTGCGGCGCAGTTTGCCGCAACTGAAAGTGCTGTCGTATGCGGAAGTGCCCGACACGCGCAACGTCAAGGTGGTGAATCTGATCGGCGGGTAGGGCGTGTCCGTCTCAGCCCGCAACGGAACCGGCGCTCCATGCGCCGGTTTTCGTTTGCGCCTTACCGATGGTTTTTCATCCCGTCCGCAAGATCCCGCCATGCGGGTTTACCGCCTGCGCGGAGCGGCGCCGGTCCCCTGTCCATCAAGCGAATTGCCCACCTTTCCCGGCCTTTATCAACCGATCGTCGCTCGACATCTTTCGCAATAATTGATCTCAATGGGAAGCGGTATGTTGCCGGTCCGTTAACCTCATCGGGGGTCCAGCTTGAACATTCGTAAATTTGTCGGTGCTACCAGTCGCGACGCGCTGCGCCTCGTTCGCGAGGCTCTGGGCCCCGACGCGGTCGTGCTGTCGAACCGCACGATCGAAGACGGCACCGTCGAGATCGTCGCGCTCGCCGATAGCGACCTGGCAGCGATCACCCCGAAGTCGCGCGACGGCGCGAGCGCAGCCGCGCCCGCCCTGGCCGCCCCCGCGCGGGCCCCGATGATGCAGGCCAATCCGTACGCGAGCGGCATGCCGGACGTGTTTTCGTCGGTGTTCGGCGCGAGCCCGGAAGCCGGCACCGAGAGCATGTCGGCCAGCAACACGCCGGCGGCAAGCGCACACGCCGCACCGGCAAGCGCAGCCGCGGAACAGCCGGCCGGCGCGCTGCCGCAAACCGGCACGCCGGCGCCGCTGAACTCGCAAGCCGCCCACGCCTCGCAGATCGCTCCCGCGCCGCAAGCTGCCCCGTCTGCACAGGCCTCGCCGATCCCGCAGGTGCCGCGTAGCAGCGACGATATCCGCGCCGACGTCCTGAAGGCCGCAGGCGTGCCGCCGGCGCCGGTCGCCCCGGTTGCTCCCCGCACGATGGCCGAATCGAACCCGTGGCTGATCGATCACGCTCGCAACATCGCCGGCAAGCAGCAGGGCGCCTACAGCGCCCGTCCTTCGTCGATGACGCCGGCTGCGGCGATGGCGAAGGGCCTCGGCGCACCGGTCGAGATCCAGGTCGGTGCGCGCACGTCGTTCGGCACCGCCGACACGCCCGACTGGGCCCGCGAAGCCGCGCAACTCGCGGCCCGCCGCGCCGCCCAGAAGATGAGCCCGGCGGACGATGCGCGCGCAGCCGGCAATAGCGCCGCCAGCGTCACGGAAACCATCAAGGCGCGCATGGAGCAGGTCGTCAACGAAACGGTGATGAGCGAGCTTTCCTCGATGCGCGGCATGATGGAGGAACACTTCGCCGGCCTCCTGTGGGCCGACCGCCAGCGCCGCAGCCCGACGCGCGCCTCGCTCACCAAGCACCTGTTCGCTGCGGGCTTCTCCGCGCAACTGGTGCAGATGATGGTCGACAACCTGCCGGCCGAAGTCGACAACATGGAAGGCGGGATGGACTGGGTGCGTAATGTGCTCGAGTCGAACCTGCCGGTGATGGAAAACGAAGACGCGCTGATGGAGCGCGGCGGTGTGTTCGCCCTGATGGGCCCGACGGGCGTCGGCAAGACCACCACCACGGCCAAGCTCGCCGCCCGTTGCGTGATGCGCTTCGGCGCCAGCAAGGTGGCGCTCCTGACCACCGACAGCTACCGGATCGGCGGCCATGAGCAACTGCGCATCTTCGGCAAGATCCTCGGCGTCTCGGTACACGCGGTGAAGGACGGCGCCGACCTGCAACTGGCGCTCGCCGAGCTGCGCAACAAGCACATCGTGCTGATCGACACGATCGGCATGAGCCAGCGCGACCGCCTCGTGTCCGACCAGATCGCCATGCTGTGCCGCGCCGGTCAACCGGTGCAGCGCCTCCTGCTGCTCAACGCGACCAGCCATGGCGACACGCTCAACGAAGTCGTGCAGGCTTACCAGCGCGCGCCGGATCAACAGCCGCTCGCCGGCTGCATCCTCACCAAGCTCGACGAAGCGACCAACCTGGGCGGCGTGCTCGACACGGTGATCCGCTACAAGCTGCCGGTGCACTACGTCTCGACCGGGCAGAAGGTGCCCGAGAACCTGTACGTCGCCACCAGGAAATTCCTCATCAAAAGCGCCTTCTGTATTCCGCGCGACAGTTCGCCGTTCGTGCCGCACGACGACGATATTCCGGCCTTGCTTTCGGCGCTCTCCGCGCGCTCGACGGCCGAACTGCACGAGGTACGTTTTGGATAAAGTCGTTTCCGATCAGGCAGAAGGACTGCGGCGCCTGCTGGCGCGCAGCGGATCACGGGTCGTGGCGGTGACGGGCGGCTCGACCAGCGTGGGTTGCACCACGACGGTCGTCAACCTGGCGGCGGCACTGGCCGAACAGGGCAAGGATGTACTGGTGATCGACGAGTGTCTCGGCGATCACTCGGTGAGCGCGATGCTCGGCGGCATGCGCGGCGCGGGCAACTTCGCGGCGGTGGTGCGCGGCGAGATGCCGCTCGACGCGGCGGTGGCGCGCCACCCACTCGGTTTTGCCGTGCTGAGCGCCCCGCGCGGCAATCGTGAAGGCTACAGCGCGGCGCAATTGAGCGTGGTGCTGGAAGGTCCCGCGGACGTCGTGCTGATCGACGCGCAACTCGACCGGCTGGGCCAGCTCTCTGCGCTCGCCATGCAGGCGCATGACCTGATGATCGTGACGCGGATGGCCGCGCAGGCGATCACCGATGCCTACGCCTGCATGAAGCGTCTGCATTACGCACACGGCATCGGTCAGTTCCGCGTGCTGGTGAATCACGTGCAAAGCGTCACCGACGCGCACACCGCATTTGAAAACCTCGCGGGGGTGGCGGGGCGTTATCTGACCGTGTCGCTGGACGACGCCGGCTGTATCGCCGCCGATCCGCGCATGGCCCGGGCGCTCGAACTGTCGCGCTGCGTCGTCGACGCGTTTCCGTCGACACCTGCTGCGCGCGATTACCGGCACCTCGCCGCCGAATTGCAGTACTGGCCGATGCGGCCAGCGATGTCGTCACGTCACCACTGGGTGGCGCAGACGACAGTAACAGCGGCGCAACACGCCGACCAACCGTCTGCGCAGCCCGCCTGAAGGGGCGGTGCGGACAAGGGGAGCACGATGTACAACGCTCAGGGAAAGATTTCCCAAGCCGAGGTTCTGACGAAGTACGCGCCGCTGGTGCGGCGGCTCGGCTTGCAGCTAGTCGCGAAAATGCCGGCGAGCGTCGATCTCGACGATCTGATTCAGGCCGGCATGATCGGGCTGCTGGATGCTGCGAGCCGGTACAAGGAAGACCAGGGCGCGCAGTTCGAGACCTATGCGAGCCAGCGGATTCGCGGCGCGATGCTCGACGAGCTGCGCAGCAACGACTGGTTGCCGCGCAGCCTGCGCCGCACCTCGCGTGAGGTGGAGACAGCCGTGCATCAGGTCGAACAGACGCTGGGCCGCTCGGCGAGCGAGACCGAAATTGCCGGCCATCTGAAGATGCCGCTCGACGAATATCAGTCGATGCTGCAGGACCTGCATGGCAGCCAGCTGATCTATTACGAAGACTTCGACCGTTCCGCCGACGACGAGCCGTTCCTCGACCGCTACTGCGTCGATCACTCGGACCCGCTCTCCGCGCTGCTCGACGAAAGCCTGCGTGCGGCGCTGGTCGATGCGATCGAGCGTCTGCCGGATCGCGAGAAGCTGTTGATGTCGCTGTACTACGAGCGCGGCATGAACCTGCGCGAGATCGGCGCGGTGATGGAAGTCAGCGAGTCGCGGGTTTGCCAGTTGCACAGCCAGGCGGTGGCGCGTCTGCGTACGCGTCTGCGCGAGATGGCGTGGGCGAAGGCCGAGGCTGAATAATGCGGGTGATCTGCCGACGGTTCGCCGTCGCAGACGCAGACGCAGGTCGAATCAAAGCGATTGAACGCGATTGAACCGCGCGAATGAGCGCAAATGATGCCGTCCTCGTGACGGCATTTTTTTGCGGCGGAGCGCGAAGCAGGAAGGAAACAGCAGAGCGGCGCACGACACAGCGTGCGCGCGGAGAAGGTGCGGATAAAGCGCTATGCAAGCGGGGCGGAAGCCATGCCACCGCCCAGGTGCAAACTCAGAGTGCGCCGAACCCCGGCACGCGTCCATCCGGCCCGTAGAGCGAAGGTTTCGGCGGACGAACCTGCAGCACGTCGAGGGCGCGCTGGTTGTATTCCATGCGGGTACGGATCAGCACGCCATTGGTCTTGTTGGAGCGATGCGCGCGCTCCACGGACTGCTGCAGCAAGGTCCATTGCGCGGCGAGCTTCGGGTCGCGGCCGGCGGCGAGTTCGATGCCGCTCCAGCCACCCGGAAAGCCCATTTCGGCGAGCTGGGCGTCGCGCAGCTTCTCCAGCGTCGCCAGCTTGCCAACCAGTTCGGTTTTCTTTTCGACGATCGGCCGCAGCATCTCGGCCGGATCCACCTGGGTCAACGCCTTCTGTTCGACGACCAGCACCGAGGCGAATTCTTCGATGGTGGTGTACTCGTCGATGACGGTGGCAAGCAGCGCGTCTTTCATCACAACTCGCTTTCACAGCGGCCCGCACGTGCTGTGCGGGTCAGGGTTTCAAGGTGTCGCCTGACGGCGTCCAGCCTTAATTGCCGGTCGCCGGGGCTCTCGTTTGCAGCAGGCTGCGCGTGGTTTCGAGCACGCCGTCAGCAATCTTGCCCGGATCGATGGTCAGCGTGCCATTCTGGATGGCCGCCTTGATCGATTCGACGTGAGCGGTGTCGATGTCCGCCGAACCCGATGCTGCCAGGTTGCGCAGGTCGGACGACAGGCCCGACAGGCTCACATTCGCGTCGCCCCCCGAACCGGTGGCGGCTTGCGCGGTGGATGCCGCGCCTTGGGCGGTGGTAGCCGCCGGAGTCAGGCTGTCCTGCTGCGTACGCGTCGCGCCGTTAGTCAGGCTGTCTGGCTGGGTGTTGGTGGTGGAATCGATTTTCACGATTGGCTTCCTGAACGATTTGATTCTTATAACGGCACTCAAGAATCCAAACTTTAGCGCAATCGGTGTATCCCTTTGTAACGGCGCCGCCGGCCAGACTGTCCTGTGAATCCCCCGGTCGCCCTCCCGGTTTCAGGTCCGGATCACATCTGGATCTGAACCGTCGAACTGTCCTTGACGATTCCCATGAGGATCTGCCCACTGGACGTCCTCACCTTGACCGGCTGACCTGGCGTCGCATTGCTCAGGGCGTTGCCTTCCGACGAAATCGAAAAGCCGTCGCCCTGCGCCACTACCCGCACCATCGACCCCGCTGTCACCGAGGCCGCACTCTTCAACATGTCCTGACGCAGCGGCAGGCCTGCGCCCACCCGCATCAACGTGACCGAACCGATCGCCTGCGAGGGCGCGGTGATGATCGACATCGGCAGCATCGTCAGATCGCCGTCGCGGCTGACCATGTCGGCTTCCGAGACCACCTCGCCGGGCATCATGGCGCGCGCGGCGACGTAGTAAGTGGCATGCACCGAGACCTTGGCCTGCAGCCAGACGGTCCACGGATGCCCGCTCGTGCAGCGCACGCCCACCGTCGTGCGGCCCCACAGGCGCGCACCGTTCGGCATGAAAGGCTGCAGCGTGGCGCAGGCCGCGAGGCCGCGCGGGAAGGCCGGCGCGACGCTCAGTTCGACCTTGCCGGGCAGACCGTTCACCTGCTGCTGGAGGAAATCCATTGCCGCGGCGTGGATCAGCTCGCCGTCTTCCTGGCCTGCCGGCACCGGCTGGGCGGCCTGAACCGGTTGGGATGCCTGAGCGATCTGTGCGGCTTGTGCGACTTGAGCCATCTGGGCGGGCTGAACCGCCGGGCTGAACACGGGATGGGCCGCCGCTTGCGCCGCTTGGGCGCGCTGCAGGGCGCGCACCGCCTGTTCGCGTTGCGCCGCCTCGGCCAGGGCCTGCGTGCGGTTTTGTGCCGGCGCCAAGGTTTGAACCGCTGCGGCGGCGACACGCGGCGCCGGATTGCGGGCCGGCGCGCTGGCGCCGAGTTCGGGCGGCTCGCCGCGCGAAGCCAGGCTGTCGATCTGGACATCGCTCGCGGGTGCCGCGGTCGGCGCGACAGCCGGCGCCGCATTGACTGGCCGCACGGACGCGGCATAGGGGCGCTGCGGCGCCGCGCTCACGATCACCGGCACGACCTGGCTGGCGGCGAGCGCCGGACTCAGATTGACGCGGGTGAGGTTGGGGTTGTTCGCGGGACTACCTTGCGGCGCGGCCACCATGACGGGGGTGTTGGGCGCGGCATCCTCGCCGGATCCGGGAATCACGATTGCGCCGCTGGCGTTCGCCAGCGCGGTGAAGCGGTCGCGGACCGGCGGTGTGCCCGACGGCGCCACGGCCGGCGCGTACTGAGGGGCCTGCGCCCCCGGCGTCCGTGCGCTGCTGTTGCCGCTGGAGGTGGTCGCCATCGCCGTCATTCGGGCGAGGTCGGCGGGGTTCTGTTCGCCGGGACCGGGAATCACGATCGGACCGCCGGCCTGCTGGGCCAGCGCCACGCTCGCGAACGAGGCACCCGCCACGGCGCACACCAGCCAGGCGGCAGTGCGTCGCGCAACGATGCGGCGCAGTCGCTGCGGCACATCGCGAGTGGATCGGGCCATCGTGAATCTCCAGCATGAGGCAAGGGTACGAATTGCATTCTAGTGAGGCCGCTTATCGGGCAAGCGTTGAATAGAGGCGACCTTCCCCGGTTATTCCGACGATTGCCGCTTGCACGGCGCGCCTAAGATGCATCTCATGCAAAAAGGCCTTTTGGGGCGCCGCAGCTTGTGTGCACGTTGAAGCGCACGTCAGACGCGGGAACGTTATCCGGAGATTTCAATGCTCGACAAACTCGATGCCGAACTCGCCTTTGGTCGTCAGGCGCTCGATGTCCGCTCGTATCGGCAGGAATTGCTGTCGTCGAATATCGCGAACGCCGACACGCCCAACTACAAGGCGCGCGATGTCGATTTCGCGTCGACCCTTGCGGGGGCGCTGAGAAAGAACGACGGCACCCTCGCCGGCACCGGCGCCTCGAACAGCTCGACGCTGGCGATGACGAAGTCCGCCGATGTCACGACCGGCATGACGATGGCCGCCGACGAGCCGGGCCACATGGCCGGCAAGGCGAGCCTGATCCCCACCGGCGGCCCGAGCGACGACTACGGTCAACTGCAGTACCGCATTCCGGTGCAACCGTCGCTCGACGGCAACACGGTGGACCTCGACGCCGAGCGCGTGCAGTTCGCCGATAACTCGCTGCATTTCGAATCGGCCATGACGGAAGTGTCAGGCCAGATCAAAACGATGCTGTCGGCGATCACGTCCGGCTCCTGACGGAGTCCTGACGCGGCGACCCGCACACACTGGATGTAACCGCTAAAAACCACGCCCACGGGAAACAACCAAGCCGGAACCTGCCGGCAGGAGAGGTCAGAGAAGCCATGCCATCCCTGATGAATATATTCACTGTCGCCGGCTCGGCCATGTCGGCCGAATCGCAGCGGCTCAACGTGACGGCGTCGAACCTGGCGAACGCCGACAGTACGACAGGCCCCGACGGCAAGCCGTATAAGGCCAAGCAGGTCGTGTTCGCGGTCAACCCGCTCGGTGGTGCGCGCTCCGCCTCCGGCCAGCAGGTGGGCGGCGTGCAGGTGACCGGCGTGGTGGACGATCCGACGCCGATGAAGCAGACCTACGACCCGGGCAACCCCGCGGCCGACGCGAACGGCTACGTCACGATGCCGAACGTCGACCCGGTGGAAGAAATGGTCAACATGATCTCGGCGTCGCGCGCGTACCAGGCGAACGTCGAAACCCTGAACACGGCAAAGCAGTTGATGCTGAAAACTCTCACGATCGGAACCTGAGGAGTACTTCCTTGACCACCACAATCGGCAACAGCGGGACGACGGTCTCGCAGACGCTGCTCGATACGATGAACGGCACCAACTCGGCGACCAGCGCGTCGAGCAGCACGGCGTCCAGTTCAGCGAACGCGGGTTCGTCGCTACAGAACACCTTTTTGCAACTGCTCGTCACGCAGTTGCAGAACCAGGATCCGACCAACCCGATGGACAGCTCGCAGATGACCTCGCAGCTCGCGCAGATCAATACGGTCACGGGCATCAGCCAGTTGAACACGTCGCTGACGTCGCTGGCGACGCAGCTCAACGCGGGCCAGACCTCGCAGGCCGCGCTGCTGATCGGTTCGAGCGTGCTCGCCCCGGGCAATTCGATCACGGTGGCAAGCGGCAAGACCAACGCGTTCGGCGTGCAACTGGCCGCCGCTGCGTCCGACATGAAGATCAACGTCGTCAACTCGGCAGGCCAGATCGTCAACACGATCGATCTGGGCGCGCAGCCGGCGGGCACCGTGCCGGTTTCCTGGACGCCGGTCGACTCGACGGGCGCCGCGCTGCCGGCAGGGACCTACACGATCACCGCGACCGGCACCGTGAACGGCGCCGCGGGCACGGCCACCACGCTGACCCCGGGCACGGTGGAGAGCGTCGTGCAAGGGACCGGCGGTGCACCGAGCCTCGTGCTGTCGAATGGCAATACGGTTGCCCTGACCTCGGTCGCGGCAGTCCTCTAAGCAATCAGTTCAACCGAATTTAGACATTTCCCGGAACGGAGACCGTCATGGGTTATCAGCAAGGTTTGAGCGGCCTGTCGGCTGCATCGAGTGATCTCGACGTGATTGGCAACAACATCGCCAACGCGGACACGATCGGTTTCAAGAGCGGCACTGCCGTGTTCGCCGATATGTACGCGAACTCGGTCGCCACGGCCGTCAACAACCAGATCGGTATCGGTACGCAGCTCGCGGCCGTGCAGCAGCAGTTCTCGCAGGGCACCATCAACACGACCGGGCAGGCACTGGACGTCGCCATCAACGGCAACGGTTTCTTCCAGATGTCGAACAACGGCGCGCTCACCTATTCGCGTAACGGTGTGTTCCAGCTGAACAACGCCGGCCAGATCGTGAATTCGCAGGGCTTGCAGCTGATGGGTTATGCGGCGAACTCCTCCGGCATCATCAACAGCGCGCAGACCGTGCCGCTGACCGTGCCGACGACGAACATCGCGCCGACCGCGACCACCTCGATCACCGGCCAGTTCAACCTGGACGCGCAGGCTGCGGCCACCGTCGGGACCTTCGCGACCCTTGCCACGGGCAATACGGGCACGCTCGCGAGTAGCGGTGTGACGGGAACCGGTACGAACTCCGACAACTTCACGATCAACTTTACGAGTGCGACGGCGTACACGATAACGGACACTACAGCCGTTCCGAATACAACGACCAGCGGCACTTACACCGCGGGAACGGCTATTCCGCTCGGTAATGGAACGAGCGTGACCTTCACCGGTACCCCAGCGGCTGGCGACTCGGCGACGGTGGCGACGACGGCGTTCAACCAGAACACGTCGACGACCTACAACTATCCGACTTCCATCCAGGCCTACGACTCGCTCGGTGGCTCGCAGACGGTGGATATGTACTTCGCGAAGACGAGCGCGGGTAACTGGAACGTTTATGCAGGCGTCGCAGGCGGCACCGCGAGCCTGATCGGCACCGCGACGTTCAACAGCAACGGCGCGCTGACCGGCGTGACGAGCATCACGCCGTCGACCGGGGCGGACACGCTGGCGTTCTCGATTCCGAACACCGACGGCTCCGGCACGCCGCAGACGCTCACGCTGAATCTGACCGGCACGACGCAGTTCGGCAGCGCCAACGGCACCAACAACCTGCAGCAAAACGGCTTCGCGGCCGGGCAGTTGTCGAATTTCACGGTCGGCACCAACGGCATCCTGACCGGCAACTATACGAACGGCCAGACCGCCGACCTCGGCCAGATCGTGCTTGCCAACTTCAACGACCCGAACGGCCTCGTCGACCTCGGCAATAACGAATACGAACAGACCGCGGCATCGGGTGCGGCGCAGATTTCCACCCCGGGCAGCACCAACCACGGCACGCTGCAAGGCGGCGCGGTGGAAGAGTCGAACACGGACCTGACCAACGAACTGGTCAACCTGATCACCGCGCAGCGCAACTACCAGGCGAATGCGCAGACGATCAAGACGCAGCAGACCGTCGACCAGACGCTGATCAACCTGTAAGCGTCTGAGGAGCCGAACGAATGACCGACCGTCTGATTTATACCGCGATGTCGGGCGCCACCCAGGCGCTCGAGCAGCAAGCCATTGTCGCGAACAATCTCGCGAACACCTCGACCACCGGGTTTCGTGCCCAGCTCGAGACGTTTCGCGCGGTACCGATGTCGTTCGGCGACGGCAGTTCAGTCAACGACCAGACCACGCGTACGTTCGTGCTCTCGTCGACCCCGGGCGCCGATGAGACGCCCGGACCGATCCAGCAGACCGGCAATCCGCTCGACGTCGCCGTGCAGGGCGACGGCTGGCTCGCTGTGCAGACGGCGGACGGCAGCGAGGCTTACACGCGCGCCGGCAATCTGCATATCGACCAGAACGGGCAACTGGTGAACGCGACCAATCTGCCGGTGCTTGGCACCGGCGGCCCGGTCTCGGTGCCGCCGGGTGCGCAGATCACCATCGGCAAGGACGGCACGATCTCCGCGCTGGCTCCGGGCGATCCGGCTTCGGCGATCGCGGTGGTCGATCAGCTGAAGATGGTGAAGCCGGCGGCGGGCACGCTCACGCGCAGCGACGACGGCATGTTTCGCACCGCCGACGGCAACCCGCTCGACGCCGATCCGAGCGTGACGCTCGCACCCGAATCGCTGGAAGGCAGCAATGTGAATCCGGTGAACGCCATGGTCTCGATGATCACCAATGCGCGGCAATTCCAGATGCAGACCAAGATGATCGAGAACGCCGATCAGAACGACCAGACCGCCAACCAGTTGCTCAGCTTCAGCTAACGGGACCGACGCGCGCGTCGACCCAGGAGAACACATACTGTGAACCGCTCACTCTATATCGCTGCGACCGGCATGAACGCGCAGCAGTCCCAGATGGACGTCATCTCGAACAACCTGGCCAACGTCAGCACGAACGGTTTCAAGGGTTCGCGCGCGGTGTTCGAAGACCTGCTGTATCAGACGGTGCGCCAGCCGGGCGCCGACTCGACCCAGCAGACCCAGGTGCCGTCGGGCATCCAGCTCGGCACCGGGGTGCAACAGGTCGCCACGGAGCGTCTGTACACCCAGGGCAACCTGCAGCAAACCGGCAACTCGAAGGACGTGGCGATCAACGGTAACGGTTTCTTCCAGGTGCAGATGCCGGACGGTACGACCTCCTATACGCGTGACGGTTCGTTCCAGACCAATGCGCAGGGCCAGCTGGTGACGTCGAGCGGCTATCCGGTGATTCCGTCGATCACGGTGCCGGTGAACGCCACCTCGCTCACCATCGGCAGCGACGGCGCGGTGTCGATCACCCAGGCCAATTCGACCAACTCCACGCAGATCGGCTCGCTGCAGCTGGCGACCTTCATCAACCCGGCCGGTCTCGACGCGCAAGGTGAAAACCTGTTCGCGGAAACCAGCTCGTCGGGTACGCCGAACGTCTCCGCACCGGGCGCGAACGGTACGGGTTCGCTGCAACAGGGCTACGTCGAAACCTCGAACGTGAACGTCGTGCAGGAACTGGTCAACATGATCCAGACCCAGCGCGCGTACGAAATCAACAGCAAGGCCGTAACCACGTCCGATCAGATGTTGCAGACCCTGTCGCAGATGCAGGTTTAATGGTTCGGGACTACAGGCGGTAGGTAAACACGATGTCGCAATTCAATCTCAATCCGGTGCTGGGCGACGCGCGCGATGCGCTCGTCGCCACGGCCAGCGTGCTCGCTCTGGCGCTGGGCGGCTGCGCGCAGATTCCCAAGCAGCCGATCGTGCAGCAGCCGATGACGGCCGTGCCGCCGACGCCGCCGCACGCGCAGTCGCCGGGCTCGATCTTCAATCCGGGCTACGCGGGCCGGCCGCTGTTCGAAGACCAGCGGCCGCGGAATATCGGCGACATCCTGACTATCGTGATTCAGGAAAACATCAACGCAACCAAGTCGTCGGGGGCCAACACCAACCGCTCTTCGGCCACCTCGTTCTCCACCACGAGCGCCGGCTTTCTCAGCGGCCTGTTCGGCAAGGCCAACCTCAACTCGCAGGGCGCCAACCAGTTCCAGGGGACCGGCGGCGCGAACGCTTCCAACACGTTCAACGGCGTGATCACGGTCACGGTGACCAACGTGCTGCCTAACGGCAATCTCGTGGTGAGCGGCGAAAAGCAGATGCTCATCAACCAGGGCAACGAGTTCGTGCGTTTCTCCGGCGTGGTCAACCCGAACACGATTTCCGGCCTGAACGCGGTGTACTCGACCCAGGTGGCCGACGCCAAGATCGAATACTCGGCGAAGGGCTATATCGACGAGGCGGAAACCATGGGTTGGCTACAACGCTTCTTCCTCAACGTTGCGCCGTGGTGATCATGAGACTGCTCTCTTTCCGCCATTTCAGCCGCGCCTGCCTCGCGTTCGCGCTCGCCTGCGGGGCCCTGCCGCCCGTCACGCCGGCCGCTCACGCGGAACGGCTGAAGGATCTGGTCGCCATTCAGGGCGTGCGGGACAATCCGCTGATCGGCTATGGCCTCGTCGTCGGTCTCGACGGCACGGGCGACCAGACCACCCAGACCCCGTTCACGACGCAAACGCTCGCGAACATGCTCGCGAACCTCGGCATCTCGATCAACAACCAGTCGGCGGGTTCGTCGAACAGCAGCACCTCGGCGCTGACCAGCATCCAGTTGAAGAACGTCGCGGCCGTGATGGTGACGGCGGTTCTGCCGCCGTTCGCCCGGCCGGGCGAGGCGATCGACGTCACCGTGTCGTCGCTCGGTAACGCCAAGAGCCTGCGCGGCGGCACGCTGCTGCTCACGCCGATGAAGGGCGCCGACGGCTCCGTCTACGCACTCGCCCAGGGCAACATGGCAGTGGGCGGCGCGGGCGCCAGCGCGAACGGCAGCCGCGTGCAGGTGAACCAGCTCGCGGCGGGCCGCATCGCCGCCGGCGCCATCGTCGAACGCGCGGTGCAGACCAGCATCACGCAGGACGGCACGATGCAGCTCGAACTGAACGACATGGACTACGACACGAACCAGCGCATCGTGTCGGCGGTCAACAACGCCTTCGGCTCGGGGACGGCCACGCCGCTCGACGGCCGCACGATCCAGTTGCGCGCGCCGGCCGATCCGGCCCAGCAGGTTTCGTTCATGGCGCAGCTCGAGGATCTCGACGTGAAGCCGGCGCAAGGCGCGGCGAAGGTCGTGCTGAATGCGCGCACCGGCTCGATCGTGATGAACCAGATGGTGACGCTCGAGAACTGCGCGGTCGCGCACGGCAATCTCTCGGTGGTGGTCAATACGCAGCCGGTGGTGAGCCAGCCGGGCGCGTTCTCGAACGGCCGCACTGTGGTGGCCCAGCAGTCCCAGATCCAGTTGAAGCAAGACGACGGCGCGATGAAATACGTCAAGGCCGGCGCCAATCTGGCCGATGTCGTGAAGGCGCTCAACGCGCTCGGCGCGACGCCCGCCGATCTGATGTCGATCCTGCAGGCGATGAAGGCAGCAGGAGCCTTGCGCGCCGAACTTGAAATCATCTAAGGAACCGCGATGACTACCGATCCCACTTCAGGCCCGAACGATCTGACCCAGCGCTTTGCGCTGGACGTCCAGGGATTCGACAGCCTGCGTGCCAAGGTTGCCGCGTCGCCGCAGCAAGGCGTGAAGATGGCCGCCAAGCAGTTCGATGCGAGCTTCATCACGATGATGCTGAAAAGCATGCGCGATGCGACGCCGCAGGACGGCCCGCTCGATTCGCGCGACGGCGCGCAGTTCACCTCGATGATGGACGAGCAGATGGCGCAGCAGATGTCGTCCAAGGGCATCGGCGTGGCCGATGCCATGCTCAAGCAGTTGATGAACAACGCCGGCATGCAGACCGGCTCGGCCGGCGGCAGCGGCGACGCCGCGCTGGACGCGCTCGCGAAGGCCTACAGCAATTCGCAGGCGAACGGCTCGCTTGCCAACGGCGTCGGCTATTCGCGCAACAGCGCGTTGACGCCGCCGTTGCGCGGCGACGGCACGACCAACGTGGACGCGTTCGTCGACAAGCTGGCGGCCTCCGCTCAGGCGGCGAGCGAAACCACCGGCGTGCCGGCGCGTTTCATCATCGGCCAGGCGGCGCTCGAATCGGGCTGGGGCAAGCGCGAGATCATGAAGGCGAACGGCGAGACCAGCCACAACGTGTTCGGCATCAAGGCGAGCAAGGACTGGACCGGCAAGACCGTGTCGACGGTGACCACCGAGTACCGCAACGGCCAGCCGCAGCGGGTGGTCGAAAAATTCCGCGCTTACGACTCGTACGACGAGGCGATGGCCGATTATGCGCAACTGCTGAAGAACAACCCGCGCTACGCGCAGGTGCTGAACGGCTCGCACGACGCGGCGGGCTTTGCGATCGGCATGCAGCGGGCGGGCTACGCCACCGATCCGCATTACGCGAAAAAGCTGATGTCGATCATGGAACGGATGAGCTGATCGGCCTGGACGGGCCGGCAAGACGAAAAGCAGGCGACGGGGCCATGTCGCACAACAAGACGGTGGGGCCGGCCGGCACGCGTGCGTGCCGCCGGCCGAGCCGCACAGATGGGTGGGTATTGCAGGGTTGATGCGGGATGGGTGAAGGGTCGAGAACGGAGTGGAACGTGACCGGTTTAACGTTTGCGCCAAATATTTCCCTCGGTTACCCTAAACTTTGGGTCCAGACTGCCGCTATTCAGTCAGACCTTAATACCGGGGTAACGTTTTTCCCGGTCAACGCGCGTGTCATGGGCCCCGGCACTGGACCTCGGGCACGGGCCCGTAAGAACATGCATACCGGCAAGCCCATGGATACCACTGAGACGAACGGCCAGACGGACGGCTCTTCTGAAACCGGCAACGACTTCGGTCGCCGCAATCCGCTCGAGATCGGTGTCCAGTTGCGCAATCTCGTCAACCGCGGCGATTTCCTCACCGCGCAGTACAAGGGAGGCCAACTTGTCACCCGGATTCTCGACGTCGACGTGCGCGAGCGCACGTTCACTTTCGACTGGGGCGCGCTCGCCGAGCAGAATCGCGGCCTGATCGCTGCGCCCCGCTGTGTGTTTCACGCCCAGCCCGAAGGCGTGCGCGTCGAATTCGTCACCGGCACGCCGCGCGAGACCACCTTCGAGGGCCGGCCCGCGTTCGAAGCCGACTTCCCCGACGTGCTCTTCTACGTGCAGCGCCGCGAGTTTTTCCGCGTCGACGCGCCGGTGCTCAACCCCTACCTGTGTACGGGGCAGTTGCCTGACGGCGAGGGATTCCGTTTCGAAGTGCACGACCTGTCGCTGGGCGGCGTGGGCATGCGCACCACCGACGTCCGCGTGGTCGATCTGCCGATGGGCTGCGTGCTCGACGATTGCGAACTGAGCCTCGGCGCGCCGGGCAAGCTCGCGGTGGATCTGCAACTCGTGTCGTTCCGCGCCATCGACCTGCCGAACGGCACCCAGCGTTACCAGCTCGGCATGCGTTTCGTGGCGCTGCCCGGCAATGCCGAGAACACCTTGCAACGGCTGATTACCCAGCTTGAAATGAAGCGTCGCTCGCTGGTGCGAACCTGATTGCGGCGCGCGTCGCGGCAATACTGCGGCGTGCGTTTAAATCCGGGTTGCCCCCTCAATTTTGTCGCCAGTGCGCCGATATACAGAGAGTCTTGGCAACTCGGTGGGCGCGTTGCCAGCCCTTCAGGATGACGCATGTCCA
>Ga0302228_10000587_pt1 | contig 29232 bp, 21 predicted proteins | sample II_Palsa_N1_2_FD_193519 | JGI IMG/M metagenome (GOLD analysis project Ga0302228, IMG submission 193519) | Peat permafrost microbial communities from Stordalen Mire near Abisko, Sweden - II_Palsa_N1_2 | ecosystem: Environmental > Terrestrial > Soil > Palsa > Peat permafrost | place: Sweden... | reverse complement strand
GGCGTGATCTCGCTGGACCTGTTCGCCGTGCTGCTCGGCGGTGCCACCGCACTGCTGCCGATCTTCGCCAAGGACATCCTGCATACCGGCCCGTGGGGTCTGGGCCTGCTGCGCGCGGCGCCGGCGGTGGGCGCGCTGCTGATGTCGCTATGGCTGGCGCGACACAACCTGCAACGCCGGGTCGGTCCGATCATGTTCGCCGCCGTGGCCGGCTTCGGCGTGGCCACCCTGGTATTCGCGCTTTCCACCACGCTGTGGCTGTCGCTGCTGGCGCTGTTCGCACTGGGTGCGTTCGACATGGTCAGCATGGTGATCCGCAGCTCGCTGGTGCAGCTCGATACGCCGGATGACATGCGCGGGCGGGTCAGCGCGGTCAATGCCATCTTCATCAATACCTCCAACCAGCTCGGCGAGTTCGAATCGGGCATGCTGGCCGCGTGGATGGGGGCGGTGCACGCCACCGTACTTGGTGGTGTGGGCACCTTGCTGGTGGTCGGGTTGTGGATGGCGATGTTCCCGACCCTGCGCCGGCGGCAGCGGCTGCAGGTCGAGGCAACCGTACCTGATGAGCCCGCAGCAGATACTCTTTGACACTCGATCCCGGCGGGGACCTCCGCCAGTGATGCCAGCGCCGAACCTAGAGAGTCATGGAGCCGTAACGTGATCACCTCTTCAGCGACCGAATTCCTCGAGGCTTTTGCCACCCTGGCGCCGTTGCCGGACGCCGAAGCCACTGCACGCGCGGCCTATCTGGTCGCACCCGCGGAGTTCACGCTGGCGGCGGAATCGGCACGCGACAACCAATACATGGACATGAGCCTCACGGTCGATCCGCTGAAGGCACTCGCCCAGCACAGCGCTTTGGCGCAAGCGCTGCGCGCGGATATTCCGGTGATCACGTTTCCCGGCAACCCGGCGACGCCCGATGCGGTGTTTCCCAACAATGTGTTCGCCACCGCGCCGGGCCGGCTGATCGTCGGCCGCATGCGCCATTCAGTGCGCCAGCGCGAGGCGGAGCGCGCCGACATCCGCGACTTCTTCGGCGACGTGCTGGGTTACGACGAAATCGACCTGTCCGGCTGTGATGACCTCGTCGCCGAACTCACCGGCTCGCTGATCATCGATCGCGCGCGCGGGATCGGCTATTGCGGCCTCAGCGAACGCTGCGACATGGCCGGCGCGCAGGCGATGCACAAGGCGTTCGACCTGCGCCTGACGTTCTGCTTCGAGCTGGCCGAAGCCGAGTACCACACCAATGTGGTGCTGACCTTGCTGGCCAGCCGCGCCGCGATCATTGCCGCTGACGGCTTCCGCGATCCGGTAGTACCCAGGGCCATCGCAAAGGCCTATGGCGACCGCGCGATTTGGCTGACGCCCGCGCAGAAACAGGCGTTCGCTGCCAACGCCATCGCCTTATCCGACGACCGGGTGTGGATGAGCGCCTGCGCCGCCGCATCGCTGAACGCCGAACAGTACGAGGCACTGGCTGGCTACGGCTTCGCCGTCGGCGCGGTGGACTTGAGCGAGATCGAGAAAGCCGGCGGCAGCCTGCGCTGCTGCGTGGGCGAGATTTACTGACCAGCCACGCGAACGAGACGGAACACAGGTCGATCTGCAATGCTGGATCTTGTTGAAGGAGCATACCGATGTCCGCATTGCCACCACCGATCCGCTCCAGCTTCGTCACCATCCTGGGTTGGATCTTCGTCTGCCTCGCTGGTTTCGCCACGCTGATTGGCCTGCTGCAGAACCTGATGCTTCAGCTGGTATTCCTGCCGGCCATGCAGCAGCAGATGGCCACTCAGCCTATGCCTCCGAATATGCCGGCGCCAATGGACTGGGTATTTGGCCACATGATCTGGTTTTTCCGCGTCTTCCTGCTGTTGTCGATCACCACCTTGATCGCCGCCATCGGCCTTCTATTGCGACGCAACTGGGGCCGCCTGCTCTTCATCGGACTGATGGTTTTCGCCATCGCCTATCAATTGCTCGGCTTGATATTCCAGTGGTGGCTCATGGGTTCGATGCAGCAGATGATGCAACTGCCGTCCAACGCGCCTGCACACTTTGCCGACGGCATGCGTGGCTTCATGCTGGCGATGCAGGTTTTGGGCACGATCATGGCGATTGGCTTCAGCGTGTTGTTCGGCTGGATCATCAAGCGCCTATGCAGTGCCGCGGTACAGCGCGAATTCGGCCCGGTGACCGCCTCACCCACCTTTCTCGGCAGTCCACCATGATCACCGTCCACCATCTGAACAACTCGCGTTCGCAACGCATCCTTTGGCTGCTGGAAGAACTCGGCGTGCCGTACGAAATCAAGCGCTACCAGCGCGATCCGAAGACCATGCTGGCGCCGCCGGAACTGCGCGCGGTGCATCCGCTGGGCAAGTCGCCGGTGATCACCGACGGCGAGCTCACCCTGGCCGAATCCGGCGCGATCATCGAATACCTCGCCGACCGCTACGGCGCCGGCACGCTGATTCCCGCGTACGGCACGCCAGAGCGCCTGCACTGCAACTACTGGCTGCATTACGCCGAAGGTTCAGCGATGCCACCGCTACTGCTGAAGCTGGTATTCCGTCGGGTCGAAACCGCACCTGCACCGTTCTTCGTGAAGCCGATCGCCAAAGGCATCGCACACAAAGTGATGAGCAGCTTCGTCGATCCGCAGCTGAAGCTGCATCTGGATTACCTGGAAGGCGCACTGGGCAAGAGCGAATGGTTTGCCGGCAACGAGTTCAGTGCGGCCGACATCCAGCTGAGTTTTCCGCTGGAAGCCTTCGCGGCACGCGGCGGCCTGGATGCCAGTTACCCGCGGCTGACGGCTTTCCTGCAGCGCATTCATGCGCGACCGGCGTACCAACGCGCGCTGCAGAAGGGCGGCGAATACAAGCTGGGCAGCTGATTCCACACCCCATAGCTGAACGGACAACCGCATCCGCAGCCGTTGTCCACGCACTGCTCACAACCCCGCTGGCAACCTGTCACTTCAGATAGCGAGGAGAAGACTGATGCGTAATCGTGATATCGAGCGACAGATCCGCGATGCGGGCGAACAGGCCGGCGAGCGCGTGCGTCATTACGCCGATGGTGCTGCCAGCAGTGCGCAGAGCCTGTTTGATCGCGGCCGCAGCATTGGTGAGCGGTTCGGCAAACGTGGTAATCACTACAGCCAGAGGCTGACGAATGCAGCCGAGGATTTCGCCGACGAAGCGAATTATCACTATCGCCGTTTGCGCCGCCAGGTGAATCGCCATCCGACGGCCAGTGTGGCGATTGTCGCCGGCACCATCGGCGCGTTCCTGCTGCTGCGACACATGTTTCGCAGCCGCGACGACGAATGAATCGGCAGATTGACGTCAAGTGACACGATGACCGGATGCACGCATCCGGTCATCGTGTGTAAGAGCTCTGTACCGCCGACTTACCTGACCGCCAGGATATTCACTTCCACGCGCCGGTTCGGCGCCAGGCAGTCGCGCAGCCGCTGGCCCGTGAGCCCCGGGCAGGCGACCACCGGATCGTCATCACCGCGACCTTCGGTGGTAATCAAGCCAGCATCCACGCCATGCCCGACCAAGTAATCGCGCACCGCATTGGCGCGCCGCAGTGAAAGGTCATCGTTCTGTGCACGATCACCGATCCGGTCGGTGTAGCCGACCAGACCCACCGAATGGATGCTCCTAGCCTCGTGCAACTCCGCCACCAGTCGGTCCAGTTGACTGCGGCCCCGCCCGGTCAGGCTGTTGATGTCGGATCGGCCAAAAGCGAACAGCGCATCCGCCCCCAGCGTCTCATGCCTGTTCTCGACCATCGGTGCCGGTGCCGGCATTTCTCGCTGCATTGGCGGTACCTGCATCACCACCACCGGCCTGGTTCGGTAGACGGGACAGGGACAGCAACCTGCCAGCAGTACGGCGGCACCCGCCGACGCGATCATGCTCATGTATACGGTCTTGTTCATAGTCTCCATCCTTCGTACGGCCAAGTAACCCGATGAAAACACCAGCGACCGCCATGGGCGCACGCAGTCGCTGCTCCACGCAATGACATGACCGCTCGTACAGCCGCACGGACACCCTGCTGCGTCGACGCCACCGATCCGTGGCGACACCCATAGCTGTCATGGCGCAAAGCTTGTCCCGCGCATCGCTGGCGGTGATGACACCCCACAGAATGCGACGGCCATGCTGAATTTTTGCGCACCAAACAACCTGCCATGTCCACGAAAGACATCGCAGCCCAACGTCCCGTGGCATTCCGGCTCCACCAGGACGCGCCGGCCGAATAGCACCCATCAAAAAACCGCCACTCGGCGGTTTTTTGAATCGGATCACCATGCACCCGAACGACGGGCTCGCTGACTTCAGACCGTCTGCGGGTTCGGCTTGTCCGGATCGAGCTTGTATTCCTTGATCGCGCGGCTGACGTCCTTGGCGTTGACCTTGCCATCCTTCGCCAGTGCGGCCAAGGCGGCATGCGCGATCCAGTAACGATCGACCTCGAAGAACTCGCGCAGATGCGCACGCGTGTCCGAACGACCGAAGCCATCGGTGCCGAGTACGGTGTAACGCATGCCATCGGGCATGAACGCGCGGATCTGGTCGGCGAATTCGCGCACGTAGTCGGTGGCGGCGATCGCCGGGCCCGGACGACCATCAAGCAGACCGGTGACATACGGCACGCGCTGCTCCGCTTCCGGGTGCAGACGATTCCAGCGCTCGGCATCGAAGCCGTCGCGACGCAGCTCGATGAAGCTGGGGCACGACCAGATGTCGGACTTCACGCCGAAATCCTTCTCCAGCAGTTCGGCCGCCGCAATCACTTCGCGCAGGATCGTGCCCGAGCCGAGCAGCTGCACGCGCGGCTCGCCCTTCTTCGGCTTGCCGCCGTCCTTGAACAAATACATGCCCTTGATGATGCCGTCCTCGACGCCTTGCGGCAGATCAGGGTGGCTGTAGTTCTCGTTCATCACGGTGATGTAGTAGTAGATGTCCTCCTGCTCCTGCATCATCCGGCGCGTGCCGTCCTGCAGAACTACCGCGACCTCATAGGAGAACGTCGGGTCATACGACTTCACGTTCGGGATCGTGCCGGACATCAGGTGCGAATGGCCGTCCTCATGCTGCAGGCCTTCACCATTGAGCGTGGTGCGACCGGCAGTACCGCCGATCAGGAAGCCTCGCGAGCGCATGTCACCGGCAGCCCAGCACAGATCGCCAATGCGCTGGAAGCCGAACATCGAGTAGTAGATGAAGAACGGCAGCATCGCCTGGTTGCTGATCGAATAGCTGGTCGCCGCGGCCATCCACGAGGCCATGCCGCCGGCCTCGCTGATGCCCTGCTGCAGCACCTGGCCCTTCTGGTCTTCGCGGTAGTACAGCAGCTGGTCGGAATCCTGCGGCTTGTACTTCTGGCCGAACGGCGCGTAGATGCCGATCTGGCGGAACATGCCTTCCATGCCGAACGTGCGCGCCTCATCGGCGACGATCGGCACCACCCGCTCGCCCAGCTGCTTGTCGCGCAGCAACAGGTTGATGCCGCGTACGAGCGCCATCGTGGTCGAGATCTCGCGCTCGCCGGTGCCCTTGGTGATCTGCTCGAACGCCGCCAGCTCCGGCGTCTTCAGCTTCGCCTCGGCCTTGCGCCGGCGCTGCGGCAGGAAGCCGCCGAGCGTCTTGCGCCGCTCCAGCATGTACTGCACTTCCGGCGAATCCTTGCCCGGATGGTAGTACGGCACGTCCTTCAACTTGTCGTCGCTGATCGGAATCTGGAAACGGTCGCGGAAATGCCGCACCGCTTCCTCGTCCAGCTTCTTCTGCTGGTGGGTCGGGTTCTGCGATTCGCCGGCCGCGCCCATGCCGTAACCCTTCACGGTCTTGGCGAGGATCACCGTCGGCATGCCCTTGGTGTTCGACGCTGCGTGGTAGGCCGCATAGACCTTGTGCGGATCGTGACCGCCGCGGTTCAAGCGCCAGATGTCGTCGTCGCTGAGGTTGGCGACCATCTCGCGCGTCTCCGGATACTTGCCGAAGAAATGCTCGCGCGTGTATGCGCCGCCGAACGCCTTGCACGCCTGATACTCACCATCCAGCGTTTCCATCATCAGCTTGCGCAGCACGCCCTTGTGGTCGCGCGCGAGAAGTGGATCCCAGTAGCTGCCCCAGACCAGCTTGAGCGCATTCCAGCCGGCGCCACGGAACACGCCTTCCAGTTCCTGGATGATCTTGCCGTTGCCACGCACCGGGCCGTCGAGACGCTGCAGATTGCAGTTGATCACGAAGATCAGGTTGTCCAGACCTTCGCGGCCGGCCAGTGAGATCGCACCGAGCGACTCCGGCTCGTCGGTCTCGCCGTCGCCTAGGAAGCACCAGATCTTGCGGTCGCTCTTCGGCACCAGGCCCCGATGCTCGAGGTACTTGAAGAACTGTGCCTGGTAGATCGCCTGGATCGGGCCCAGGCCCATCGACACCGTCGGCACCTGCCAGTAATCCGGCATCAGCCACGGATGCGGGTACGACGACAATGCGCGGCCCTTGCCGACCACTTCCATGCGGAACAGGTCGAGCTGATCCTCGGCCAAACGGCCTTCGAGGAACGAGCGCGCGTAGATGCCGGGGCTGGAGTGGCCCTGATGGAATACCAGGTCGCCTGGATGATCGGCGCTCGGCGCGCGCCAGAAATGATTGAAGCCGACGTCGTACAGTGTCGCGCTCGAAGCGAAGCTGGCAATGTGGCCGCCCAGTTCGCCCGGCTTGCGGTTCGCACGCACCACCATCGCCATTGCGTTCCAGCGGATCAGCGTACGGATCCGCCATTCCATCGCGGCATCGCCGGACATCTTTGCCTCATTGCCGGGCGCGATGGTGTTGACGTATTCGGTGGTCGGATCGAACGGCAGGTAGCCGCCAGAGCGACGGGTGGTATCCACCATCCGTTCCAGCAGGAAGTGCGCGCGTTCGGTGCCATCGTGATGGATCACCGCATCGAGCGAATCGATCCACTCGCGGGTTTCGGTGGGGTCGATGTCCTGGTTGAGGATATCGTCGAGCTGATCCATGAAGATTCTCCGCGGCGCCATTGCAGCGCCAGGCTTGAGGGGGTACCCGCCGCCGGGGATTGCGACGGGATCAACGCCCAAGTCTAGCCGTTGGGCTACTTGGCTGCCAATTTTAGACATCCATGCGCGGGCGCATGGCCCGACAGGCAAAGCGCTTCATTGCGGCCTACCGCACCATTCGCCCTGCGCAGCACCGATCTGCGCATCGACGGCAACGATCACCTGCACCGGCAGCATGTTGGAATCCGCCACAGGTAGGGGATTGGCGAAGGGTTCGCACCAGAAACCACCTGGCGATAAATTTATTTTTGGAGAATGGCGACGCTCTGGCCCAATGCTCCAGCCGATCCCCACGGTGAATCGGTGCTGCCTACAAACCTCACACTGTCGAAACCCATCTTCTTGGTCCACAGCTCAATCTGCGAGCGCTCGATGAACTGGTTGAGATGGGGCAACGTAGCGGAGCGCTGCACGTTGACGGTGGCCTCAAACTGCGGCCAGTGGCTCGCTTCCGCAAATTCCAGGAAGGAGAAAATCACGATGCCACCAGGCCGAACTACGCGCCTCAGATCCTCCAAATAAATATAACTCTCGTGATGCAACAGATGGGTAAAGACACTGAATGCCGTAGCCATATCGGATGAATCATCCGGCAGCGGGACATTGAGTGAACGATTCAGAATGAACTTGTAATTCTTCGGGGATTTCTTCTTGGCATATTCAAGCAAGGATTTGACAACGTCGGTTCCGCAATAATCAATCGACATTTCCTTGCCCAAAGCTGAGGCAAGGCGTCCGCTTCCGCAGCCGAGATCGATCAACGAATTCCCATCGCGCAAACCCGCATATTTGACGATCGCGGCCTCGATTTGACCAATATGCTCATATCCTCCACCACCTACGGCGCGACTCATCGCCTCATCCAAAGGATATTTCCACTTAAGCCGCCTGACCAAGCGCGCATAATCCTCAACGAAATGGAACTTTGCCATTACTCATCCTTGTCAAGAAAATTGGTGATGGGGTCAGGAAACATCAAAGAAATAGTATGGCAGCGTGTCCAAACCCGTACCGCCGGTCAGACAATCTGACGACTTAGCGCACTGTCTGACAATTACAACCGGCACGCCGCCATCTGCAACGCAATGAGGCGCTGCATCCAGCAGCAGACCTTCCGATCAACGCGGCTGGCGGCTGGCGGCGCGGATCTGTGCATCCACAGCGACGATCGCCGTCATGTTGACTACGCGGCGCGCGGTGGAAGCCGGTGTGAGGATGTGTGCCGGCTTGTCGAGCCCCATCAGGATCGGTCCGATCGCCACACCGTCGGTCATCACCCGCACCATGTTGTAGGTGATGTTGGCTGCGTCGAGATTCGGCAACACGTACAGGTTGGCGCGACCGCTTAGGGTGGTGCTGGGGAACATGCGATGGCGCAAGGCCTCGTCCCACGCGGTGTCGGCCTGCATCTCGCCATCCATCTCGAGCTTCGGCATGCGTTCCCTGAGGATCTGCCACACCTTGCGCATCTTCGCCGCGCTCGGGTTGTCGTGGCTGCCGTAGTTGGAATGCGACAGCAACGCCACTTTCGGCTCGATGCCGAACAGCTTGAGGCGATACGACGCCTGCATCGTCGCCTCGGCAATCTGCTCCGCCGTCGGGTCGACCTGCACATGCGTGTCGAGGAAGAACCAGGCGCCCTTGTCGTTGATCACGCCGGTCATCGCCGAAGTGCACTGCACGCCCGGGTCGAGGCCGAACACGCTGCGCATATAACCGAGCTTCTTGTGGAAACGCCCGACCAGGCCGCAGATCATCGCATCCGCCTCGCCACGCTCGACCATCAACGCTGAAATCAGTGTCGGCCGCGAACGCAGCAGGTTCTTCGCCGCCGCCGGCGACACGCCGCGACGCTCGGTCAGCGCGTGGTACTGCTGCCAGTACTCGTTGAAGCGCGGATCGTCGTTGATATTGGTCAGCTCGAAGTCGACGCCGGCACGCATGCGCAAGCTGAGCCGCTGGATGCGCATCTCGATCACGTCGGGGCGGCCGACCAGGATCGGGAATGCCAGTTTCTCGTCGATCACCGTCTGCACCGCGCGCAATACGGTCTCCTCCTCGCCCTCGGCGTAGACCACGCGCTTGCGGTCGGCGCGCGCTCGCTCGTACACGGGCTTCATCAGGAAACCGGTGCGATAGATGAACTGGCCGAGTTTCTCCTTGTATACCTCCATGTCGGTGATCGGCCGGGTAGCGACCCCGGAATCCATCGCCGCCTGCGCCACCGCCGGCGCCAGTATCACCAGCAGGCGCGGATCGAATGGACGCGGAATCAGCGAATCGGCGCCGAACGTCGGCACGTCGCCGCCATAAGCCGCGGCCAGATCGCCCGCCTCCATCCGCGCCAGTTCGGCGATCGCGCGCACGCAGGCGAGCTTCATCGCTTCATTGATGCCGGTGGCGCCCACATCCAGCGCGCCGCGGAAGATGTAGGGGAAGCACAGCGCGTTGTTGACCTGGTTCGGGTAGTCCGAGCGGCCGGTGGCAATGATGCAGTCGGGGCGCACCTTCTTTGCGTCTTCCGGCGAGATCTCCGGATTCGGGTTGGCCAGCGCCAAGATGACCGGCGTGTCCGCCATCGTGGCGACCATCTCCGGCTTCAGCACACCGCCGGCCGAGAGACCGAGGAAAATATCGGCGCCGGCCACGATCTCGCCCAGCGTGCGCTTGTCGGTGTCGCGCGCGTAACGCTGCTTGTCCGGGTCCAGCTGGTCGCGACCGGTATACAGCACGCCCTCGCGGTCATAGGCGAGGATGTGCTCCGGCTTCAGGCCCAGCGCCACCAACATGTCCAGGCAGGCGATGCCGGCCGCGCCGACGCCGGTGGTGGCCAGCTTCACGTCCTCGATCTTCTTGCCGACCACTTCCAGTGCATTGATCACCGCGGCACCGACGATGATCGCGGTGCCGTGCTGGTCGTCGTGGAACACCGGGATCTTCATCCGCTCGCGCAGCTTGCGCTCGACGATGAAGCACTCCGGCGCCTTGATGTCTTCCAGGTTGATGCCGCCGAAGGTCGGTTCGAGGCTGGCAATGATGTCGACCAGCTTGTCCGGATCGTTCTCGTTGATCTCGATATCGAACACGTCGATACCGGCGAACTTCTGGAACAGCACGCCCTTGCCTTCCATCACCGGCTTGGCCGCCAGTGGCCCGATGTTGCCCAGGCCCAGCACGGCGGTGCCGTTGGTGATCACCGCGACCAGGTTGCCGCGCGCGGTCATCTCGCTGGCCGCGTTGGGGTCCTCGACGATCGCCTCGCAGGCATAGGCCACGCCGGGCGAATAGGCCAGCGACAGGTCGCGCTGGGTCAGCAGCGAGGTGGTCGGGCTGACCTTGATCTTGCCCGGACGCGGGAGGCGGTGATATTCAAGAGCGGCGTGGCGCAGGTCTTCGGGGATGGCCATGGATGCGATTTTGTTGAGGGAGGGGCGGCGCCCGCTGCAGGCGGCTGACCGCCTGTGATGTTAGCACCGGGGCGAGCCGAACCGATTCCCTGCTACGCCCCGATAACCCCGCTACACACTCTGCAGCAGCTCGTCGCCGTGCACCCGGTTCATGTGGATGCCGTTGATGAAGACCGAAAACGCCAGCTTGCCGGCCAGCCCGTGCACATGCTGCATCCATGGCGGCAGCCAGCGCGGCGGCAGGATCGCGCCGGAGACGAAATGCGGCTGCAGCGCGATCACGTCGTGCAGGGTCAGCTTGCCGGCAAACAGGTGGCGCAGCAGATCCATGCGCTGCTGCTTGAACGCCCAGCGGAAGAACGTGTGAACGGTAAGCAGGCCGGACAGGTAAACATTGTCCTTGGCGAACGCCGCGCCGCCAGTCAGCGGCACGCCGCGGAACACCCGTTGGGCCGAATGGAAACTGTCCGCCACGCTCTGCCCGCAGTCGCTGAAATAGCGGTAGACCTCGACGAAATCGGCACCGTTCAGCGCCATGTCGATCGCCAGGATGCGCAGGCTGATGCGCTTGAGCCGGGCGATGTCGATCGCGCCGGACATCAACTCGGCGAACACCGCCAACCCTTCCTGCGTCGCAGTCACCCGCGGCGAGGTGCGCGCCAGCGAGGCCAACAGCGGCTGCTGGCGGCCATTCAGCGCAGTCAGCGAGTGCACGAACGCCTCGTGTGCCAGCAATTGGTGACGGTCGTACTCGCTGAAGCTGGTGCCATCGCGCAGGCGAATGCGGGTGGCACCGGCCGCCGCCTTCGCGGTCAGCTCGGAATCCACCTCGACCTTGATCACGCCGGCACCGAAGAAATCGTCCAGCGTCTTCGCCAGCTCATCGCGCAGTACGGTCGCCGACATGTCCACACTGCTGTCGTCGGCCAGCAGATCCGCACCCAGCTCGTCGGACAGTTCGACGAAGTAATGCGCCGCATCGAGATTGCTGCGCTGGCTGCCAGGGATCAGATCACCCGGCTTGCCGTACAGCGCGATCGACGGCGCGGTGACACCCGCCGTGCCCACGGATTCCAGCATCTCCGCAGCAATCCGCCACGACTCAGCGGTGCGGCGCAGGTAGTCACCCAGCGGATCGTCATCACCCGCCTCGCGCTCGATCGCCTCCAGCTCGGCACGTGCGACAGCCAGATCCGGTCGCGTATAGGTCACCTCCGGCAAGGTGAACTGACCGCTGCCGTAGGCCGCAATCATGCGGTCCTCCAGCGAGGCCGGCCAAGCCACCGTCGACAGGATATGGATGCCGCGCACTGCGGCCAGCAGGCGCTGGTCAAGTGCCGCGTAGCGCTGCAGTTCGGGTGCGATGGCACCGACCGGCGCGCTCATCGCGAGGTTCCACGCAGGGCATCCACCCGTCCGATCAATTCGGTGGCGATCGGATCGGGCTGGAACGCGCTCATGAAGCCGCGCGGGCTGGCCGGCATGAAGGTGAGATTGCGCCCGAAGCGGGAATCCGTCCGCAGCATCAGCGTGACGCGCCGCGGGTTGGTCATCGTGGTGGCGTTGACGTTCATCACGTCGCGCAGCGCCACGCGGATCTTCTCGCCGCGATTCTTCACCACCAGGTCGTCGCCGTCCAGCCAGACTTCGTCCAGCAAGTCATACAGCAGCTTGCGGTAGAGCAGCAACATCACGCCAACCATGAACAGCGGCACCAGCACCAGCGGAAAAAATGGCGGCGATGGCGCGTTCACGCGGGCATGCTGCATTACCCAGATCTGCACGCCGAAGATGGTCAGCACAAAGCCGATCCACAGCACCGGAAAGACCCGCTTGTAGAAGAACGTGAGCGACGATGACAACCGACGCATGCCTGCACCCCCGCAGCAACGATGTCGCGATACTAGATGCTTTGCAGCGCGCCGTGCACAGGCCCCGGCGCCGTCGATCATCCGCAGCGGGAATCAGTCCCGCTCGCGCTGCCCGCGGTGCCCATGCGGCCGCTCGATGGGGCGACCACCGCGCTGCCGGCGCAGGCGCGCTTCCAGCGTCGCCGCCTGCTCTTCGCGCTCATCGTGCAGCTTGAGATAATTGCGCCAGCGCCCCGGAGCCAGTTCACCATTGTCCAGCGCCACCTGCACCGCACAACCCGGTTCGCTGCCGTGGCCGCAGTCGGCGAAACGGCATTGCTCGGCCAGTACCTCGATGTCGGCGAACAAGTCGAGGTTTTCCTCACCGGTGAGTTTCAGCTCGCGCATGCCGGGCGTGTCGATCAGGCAACCGCCGCTGGGCAGCTGCAGCAAGGCACGATGGGTGGTGGTGTGGCGGCCACGGCTGTCATGGCTGCGTACTTCGGCCGTGGCCATCGTGGCCGTGCCAAGCAAAGTGTTGGTCAAGGTGGATTTGCCAGCACCGGAAGAACCGACCAGCACGGCACTGTCGCCCGGCTGCAGGTACTGCGCCAGCAGATCTACGCTGGACGGATCCTTGCCGTTCAACGGATGGATCGGGATGCCCGCCGGCAACCGTGCACGCAGCGCTGCGATCTGCTCGGCCGCGTCGTCACGCGTATCGAGCTTGCTCAGCAACACCACCGGCTGCGCGCCGGAATCCTCGGTCAGCGACAGGTAACGCTCGATCCGTGCCGGATTGAAATCGCCATCCAGCCCGGTCAGCACAAGCACGTAATCGATATTGGTGGCGATCAGCTGGCGTTCGTAACGCTCGCCCGCCGCCGCGCGCGACAACACCGTGCGCCGTGGCGCTACGGTGACGATATGCGGCGGCGAGCCGCTTTCCACTTCGACGAAATCACCGACCACCGGCCGCTCGGCCGGATCGATGCCGCGCTTGAGGAAACGCCCGTCCGGCTGCGCCCCGAACAGGGTTTCGCCGTCGTGCAACTCGTAGCCGGCGCGATGCTGCGCGACTACCCGGGCCAGTCGCAGGCCGGCGGCGGGCAGCACATCACCACGCCAGCCTATGTGTCGCAGGCGCTCGATCGTTTCGGCATCGCTCATTCGGGGAAGTCGGTCTGCACGGTCTGGCAATTATGCCCTGCCCGGCGATTGCCCGCCGATGAACCGGAATCCGCCCCGGCTGGCGCTCGCGCTGCACTGCATCACGCTGCTAGCATCGGCCTGCCGGCGGTGGCGCCGGCTCCTGACCCCCAGACAACCAAGGATGCCGGCGTTGGCTTCGATCACACCCAGTGCGCACCTCGCTGACGTGCGCTATGAAATCCGTGGCGCGCTGACCCGGCGCGCCCGCGAGCTGGAGGCTGCCGGCCTCGACATCATCAAGCTCAACATCGGCAACCCCGGCCGCTACGGCTTCGAAGCGCCGGCGCATCTGCGCGAGGCGATCGCCAGCCACCTGCACGAGAGCGAGGCCTACGGACACGAGCAGGGGCTGGAACTCGCCCGCGAGGCGATCGCCGCGCAGCAGCGTTCCCGCGGCGCGCACGGCGTCGAACCCGAACGCATCTTCATCGGCAACGGCGTCAGCGAACTTATCGACCTCAGCCTGCGCGCCTTGCTGCAGCCCGGCGACGAAGTGCTGCTGCCGAGCCCGGACTACCCACTTTGGAGCGCGGCGACCATCCTCAATGGCGGCCAGCCGCGCTATTACCACTGCCTCGCCAGCCATGGCCACCTGCCTGATCCGGACGAGATCGAGGCGCTGGTCACCCCGCGTACGCGCGCCCTGGTGCTGATCAATCCGAACAACCCCACCGGCGCGGTGTATCCGCGCGCGCTGCTGCAGCGGCTGGTGGCGATTGCCGCGCGACACCGGCTGCTGCTGCTCAGCGACGAGATCTACGACGAGATCCTGTACGACGGCGCGAGCTTCCAGCCGCTGGCCGAGGTGGCCGGCGAACTGCCCTGCCTCAGCTTCGGCGGCCTGTCCAAGGTGCATCGTGCCTGCGGCTACCGGGTCGGCTGGATGAGTCTGTCCGGTGATCCGTCACGCAGCGCCGCCTACCGCGATGCGCTGCAGCTGCTCGCCGCATTGCGCTTGTGCGCCAACGTCACCGCGCAATGGGCGGTGCTGCCGGCCCTGCAGGACACCCCGACGATCGGCGCCTTGACCGCGCCCGGTGGCCGCCTGCATGAGGCGCGCCGGGTCGTGCTGCAGGCTGTCGCCGCCAGCGAATACCTGGAACTGGTTGTCCCGGATGGTGCCCTGTATGCGTTCCCGCAAGTGCGCGCCGACCGCTTCGCCAGCTTCGACGACGAGGCTTTCGCCCTGCGTCTGCTGGAGGAGGAATCGGTACTGGTGGTACCCGGCAGCAGCTTCAACGTGCCACGCAGCCGGCACTTCCGGCTGACCCTGCTGCCACCTCCGGCGCAGTTGCGCGAAGTGTTCGTGCGGATCGAACGGGTGCTGGCGCGGATGGCACGGGAGCAGTCGCCACGCTCTGCCGCCGCAGTAGCCTGAACTCACCCACCCATGGTGCCAGTCACTCCGCCTCTGCATTATCTCGCCCTCGGTGATTCCTACACCATCGGCGAGGCAGTGCCCGCGCAGCAGCGCTGGCCGGCCGTGCTGGTGCAGCGGCTGCGCCGGGCCGGGGTGGTGATTGACGATCCCAGCATCATCGCTGTTACCGGTTGGACCACCGACGAGCTGGCGCTAGGCATGGACGCGACGCCACTGGCGCCGCCGTACAACCTGGTCAGCCTGCAGATCGGCGTCAACAACCAATATCGTGGCCGTCCGGCCGGTGAATACCGTATCCAGTTCGCCAGCCTGCTGGCACGTGCGGTTGCGCTGGCCGGTGGCCGCGCCGCGCGGGTGGTGGTGGTATCGATTCCCGATTGGGGTGTCACCCACTTCGCGCATGAACAGGGTCGCGATCGCGCGCAGATTGCCCGCGAGCTGGACGTCTACAACGCGATCGCCCGCGACGAGACTGCACGCGCCGGCGCGCATTTCGTGGACATCACCGGCATCTCGCGCCGCTATCCCGTACTCGTTGCCAGCGATGGCCTGCATCCCTCGGCGGCGCAGTATGTGTTGTGGGTCGATGCGATCCTGCCAGTGGCGCGTGCCGCGCTGCGCGCGTCACGCTGAGCCGCTCCGTTCCGCCGCAATCAGGTTGCAACCTGTTCGCCATCGCACGGTGACCTTGCGTGGGCAGACTGGTGCCCCGGCATCCTACCGGGAGTACGCGCCATGACGACCCTTCGCTGCCGCAGTGCCTTCATCTCCGATGTGCACCTTGGTACGCCCGACTGCAAGGCCGGCTACCTGCTCGACTTCCTGCGCAAGCTGCGCTGTGAAAAGCTCTATCTGGTTGGCGACATCATCGACCTGGAGGCACTGGCCCGACGACCCTGGTGGCCGACCGAGCACACCGCCGTGATCGCCGAAATACTCGACCTGGCACAACGCGGGGTCGAGGTGATCTATATCCCCGGCAACCACGATGCGCCGATGCGTGGCCTGCACGGGCAGGAATTCGGTGGCGTACGGATCGAACTGGATGCCGTGCATGTCGGCGCGGACGGTCGGCGCTATCGGGTCAGCCACGGCGACGAGTTCGATCCCGAGCAGATCGGCCGCGGCTGGATGCAGCACTTCGGTGAGGCCATGCACCGCCTGATCTGCTGGAGCAACCGCCGGTTGCACGTGATGCGGCAACGACTGGAACTGCCTTACCTGCCGCTGTCGATCATCGTCAAATCGCATATCGGCAAGGCGCTGGCCTATATCCGCGCCTACGAGGAACGGGTGGTTGATGACGCCCGCGAGCGCGGCTTCGACGGCCATATCTGCGGACACATCCATTTCGGCCACGTGCGCGAGTTGAATGGGGTGCTTTACCTCAACGACGGCGACTGGGTCGAGCACTGCACCGCCCTGATCGAGGACCACACCGGCGCGATGGAACTGCTCCATTGGAGCGAACAGCCCGCCGCCCTGGGCCGGGCCAGCCGCGAGCTGGTATGGCCCTCACCGGCTGCCGCACTCGCCCTGGCGCCGCTGGGCGTCTGTCGGCGCGACCTGAACGAGCTGCATCGCGCCGCCTGAACCACGCGTACCTTGAAGGCCGGCGAGATCACCGCATATCAGGCGGCGTATCATTGCCTTCATTTACCGGAGTTCCTGCATGTCCCTCGACAACACTACCCGCGAGCGTATCGAAACCCTGCTCAAGGACCACCGCGTGGTGCTGTTCATGAAGGGCGACCGCCAGCAGCCGATGTGCGGCTTCTCCTCCGCCGCCACCAACACGCTGAACGAACTGCTGCCGGACTACTACACGGTCAACGTGCTGGAGGACCCGGAAATCCGCGAAGGCATCAAGGCCTACGGCGACTGGCCGACGATCCCGCAGTTGTACGTGGAAGGCGAACTGGTCGGTGGCGCCGACATCATCCGCCAGATGTACGGCAACGGTGAACTGCATGCCCTGTTCGGCGTAGCCGCACCGGATCGCACCCCGCCGCAGATCACCATCACCGACGCCGCCGCCGAGGCGATCCGCCAGGGCACCGCCAACGCGCATGGCGTGGCGCTGCATCTGGAGATTGGTCCCGACCACAGCGCCGGCTTCCAGCTCGCCCCGGCCGGCGAGCATGACATCGTCGCCCACGCCAATGGCCTGGAAGTTCACTTCGATCCGGCCAGTGCCCAGCGTGCCAAGGGCATCGTGATCGACTGGGTTTCCACCGTGCAGGGCGAAGGTCTCAGCCTGAAGTTTCCCGGCGCGCAGGAGATCGGCTCGCTCAGCGTGCAGCAGCTCAAGGCGCGCCTGGCCGCGAACGACATCACCCTGATCGACGTGCGCCCGGCCGCGGGCCGCGCCCAGGCCGCACCGTTGGCGCAGGCACGGGTGCTGGAGGACGAAGGCTACGAAAGCCTCGCCGCACTGCCGAAAGACACAGCGCTGGCCTTCATCTGCCACCACGGCATCTCCAGCCGCGGCATGGCCGAGCGCTTCGCCACGCACGGCTTCAGCAACGTGCACAACGTGGAAGGTGGCATGGATGCATGGGCTGCCGAAATCGACTCAAGCGTGCCGCGCTACTGAGCCAGACCGGCTGCTACCCGACCGGCGATGCAACAGCCTTGAACAAAAACGCCCCAACAGGGGCGTTTTTGTTCAGCCATTGACGATCGGGACTCAGCCCTTCGGGGTGACTACGTCGCTGGCCCGATTGAAATCGCCGATCACCCCGACCAGATCGGCCACCGCTGCCCGCTCGGCCTCGCTGAGATCCGGATTCCAGCTGTCGAGGATCAACACCACCCGGGTCTCGGCGCTGTTGTTCCATGCCTCGTGTTCGTAGGTGTCATCGAAGGTGACGCAGCGACCTTCTTGCCATTCATGGATTTCCCCACCGACACGCAAGGCGCAATCGGACGGCACGATAAGCGGCAGATGCGTGACCAGCCGGGTATTGGTGACGCCGCGATGCGGGAGGATATGCGTGCCAGGCTGCAGCACCGAATACAGTGTTTCCGGCGAATGCTCGCGGACGTGCGCAAGCGGAAGCGCATCGAGGATTGCCGCGGTTTGCGGGCAACGCGCGGCATGTGCGTCGTAGCGCTCGCCATGCCGGTGGAAAAAGTAGGCATCCCAGGCAGCTTGCCGGGCACCGGAGGATCGCAGCAGATCGGCCGTATCCTGTGGCGAATCCGTCTGTAGGAATGATTCGAGGTCCTGGGGCTGCGAAAGTACGCTGCGCAGCTCCTCGCGGATCACCGCGGTATTGGCCTCCAGCTCGGCCAGCCACGGGAATCGCTCGCGCGGGTAATACGGCTGACTCGGCACACCCGGGAAATACAGAAACTTGGGCTGCTGCCGTGAATCAGGCAAGTTGGCCTCTTGCTCGCCCAGGTAGATGGCAATGCATCGTTCCACCCGCACGAGTTCGGACTTTCCGTAACGCTGCCGCAGCGGTTCAAGCACGGCATCAAAAAGATCATGCCTGCCGACATTGACATATTGCATGGCACTCTTCACGGCATCCCGATATTCCGGCGCCGTCGTCTCGTCACTGAGCCAGCGCCCATGCGCCTGCGCCGCATTGATCGCCATGAAAGAGGTGGCCAGGGCCTCGTACTTCTCTCCCAGTTGATCCAGCAACATTCCCAGGCGCAAGCGCGCCACGAACATGTTCGGCGCAATCTCGAGCCCGCGCCGCAAATCGGCGACCGCACCCCGAAAATCACCACTCGTCATCCGCGCCACACCCAACTGATGCAGCGTGACGGCATCGCCGGGATGCGCACGATCTGCGATAACAAGCAGCTCGACGGCCCGGTTCGCCGCGCCGCGGGCAAGCTGGATGTTGGCCAATTGCCGCAGCGCCTCCAGATCGTCGGGATCGGTCTCGAGCAAATCCGAATAGGCTTGCTCGGCAAGCGCCAAGTCGCCCTGGCGCAAGCCTGCGCGGGCCTGTTCACGATAATCCGCAGAGCGCGGGTCTGACTCATTCTTCATTGCTGGCTTCACTACCGGATGGGCTGCGGGAGCCCCAATACAACGCCGCAGCAGGCTGAACTAACCGGCATAATACGCGGTGACGCATTCGATTGCCTTGGCTGGCAAGGCGTCGTTTTGAAACATGGCTTGCATCGCGCCGCGTTAGATCAGATACAGCAAGTTGCACGCCGCCATTCACCTGATGCCAAAAGAGCAGACATGACTCCTCGCCTGCATGGATTGAGCCCCGACACCCGCATGCACATCATGGTCGCCGGCGAAGCACTCGAAGCGGGCCGGGTGGATGTGGCCGAAAGCCACCTGGCCAGCGCTTCCGCATCAGATCCGCAGCACCCTGAAGTCCTGCGGATGCAGGCCGGCATCCACAGTCTGCGCGGTCGTTCCCAGCAGGCCGTAAGCACGATGCAACAGGCCTTGGCGCAACGCCCGCAGGACGCGCTTTACCACAACACTCTCGGTACCTTGCTGGGCAATGCAGGAGCATTCGATGCCGCGATTGCCGCACTGCGTCGCTGCTGCGAACTGCAACCCGGCCTGGCCATCGCCTGGTACAACCTCGGTGTCATGCTGACCCGCTGCGTACGCAACGACGAGGCCGTGATTGCCTTGCAGCGCGCCGTTGCGCTGGCGCCCGATCATGTGGACGCACGCGCCCTGCTGGCTGACATGCTACGTACCCGCGGCCAGACCGTGGAAGCCACGATGGAATACCGCAAAGTACTCGTGGAACAGCCCTGGGCTGGCCAGGCCTGGTGGGGGCTAGCCGACCTCAGGACCACCCGCTTCAACGATGACGACATCGCGCACATGCAAGCGGCGATGCAACAGCCGCGGGCCAGCGAAAACGACCTGATCGCGATGGGTTTCGCGCTGGCCAAGGCACTGGACGATAACGGTCGCCTGGATGAATCACTGGCTGCACTCGCCCAGGCCAACGCCATCGCCAGGCGCCGGCAGCAGTGGGATGCAAACGCCTTTTCCAAGGGAATCTCGGCGGCCAACCAGGCTTTCCTGCCACCGCCTGCAGCCGCTGCGGAAGCGCTTGGCAACGAAGTCGTCTTCATCGTCAGCCTGCCGCGCTCCGGTTCGACCCTGGTCGAACAGATCCTCGCCTCGCATAGCTCGGTCGAGGGCGCCGGCGAACTGCCTGACCTGCCGCAGGTGCTGGGCGAGGAATCGCGCCGCCGCGGCCAACCGTTTCCGCAATGGGTGCACGCGATGCAGCCAGCTGACTGGGAGCGCTTGGGACGGCGCTATCTGGAGCGCACCGCGCACTGGCGTCGGCAGCGTCCTGTCTTCACCGACAAGCTACCGAACAACTGGATGTACATCGGCGCGATCCGCGCCATGCTGCCGGGGGCGCGCATCATCGCGTGCCGGCGTGACCCGCTGGAGACCTGCTTCTCGTGCTATCGCCAGTATCTGGCCGGCAATGAGTACACGCGCACGTTCGACGATCTGGCGGCCTTCTGGCGCGACTTCGATCGCAGCGTTTGCCACTGGCATACGCTGCATCCGTCGCAGGTGTTCGAGCACGAATACGAGCAATTGTTGGCCGATCCGGAAGTCCACATCCGTCGCTTGTTGGATTTCTGCAGCCTGCCGTTCGAGCCGGCCTGTCTGAGCTTTCATGAGAACCAGCGCGAAGTGCGTTCGCCCAGCGCCACCCAGGTACGCCAGCCGCTGCACGACACGGCGCGCGCACCACGCTACGGCGCCCTGCTCGATCCGCTGCGGATGGCACTCGGGCTGCTGCCGTGGCAGCAAGGCGACAGTCCATGAACGGGGCCTTCACCCCGACACCCGATACCAGCGGCCGCCATCTGGCCGTCTACGAACTACAGCGCGCGCAAGGTCGCACACAGGCTGCTCGACGCGTACTGCTGGATGCCCTCGCTGGTGCGTCCGAAGCGGAGTGGCTGGCCTGCGCGCGCGCACTGGTGCTGCGCTCCGACACCGATACGGCGCAGGTCGTGCTGTCCACATCACTCGTCGCGCATCCCGGCTCGGTCGACCTGCGTTTCGCGCTGGCGGGCAACCTGCAGCAACGCGGTGAATCGGCGGCAGCCGAAGCGCTGCTGCACGAGTTGCTCGCACAACAGCCGACGCACGCGGCCGCTACCTTCCTGCTGGCAACTCTGCTGTGCCAGCAAGGCCGCATGCATGGTGCGGCCGGTGCCATTCGCCATCTGTTTGGACATGCGCGACTGGATGCCGACACGGTCATCCAGGCCGTGGAAATGCTCGACGATATCCAGCGGACATCGGATGCCGCGGCCATCTGCGAGGCAGAGATCATGGCAGGCTGCACCGATCCGCGGATTCATGCCTATGCCGGCATGCTGGGTATCCAGCTCGGTCAATTCGAACGCGTGCGCGAGCGGTATGCCTTCGCGCTCGCGCACAGCTCGCAAGCCGTGGAATGGAATATTCCGATCGGCCTGTCGGGTCTGCAGCGTTACAAGGACGGCGGCCATCCGGATTTCCAGTTGTTCCGGGACGTGCTGCAACGACCGGACTTGAGCGAGAAAACACGCATCACGACGCTATTCGCCCTGGGCAAGGCTCACGACGACATCGCCGACTATGCGCAGGCCGCACACTATCTGCACCAGGCCAACGCTCTCGCACATGTGCGCTCGACCTGGTCGCGCAAGCACTGGCGGCGCCTCGTCGAGGCACGCCTGGCAGCCAGACCGTCCCCATTCCAACTGGCCGCCACGAGCGAATGGACGCCGCTGTTCATTGTCGGCGTGCCACGCTCCGGCACCACGCTGCTGGCCGAGCTGCTCGCGCGCCATCCGCTGGTCTGCAATCGCGGCGAGTTGGGCTGGCTGGCGACACTGGCCCGACGGCTCGAACAGACCGGCACCAGGGAGCCGGCCGCGTTCGAGCAAGCCGCAAGCACCTATGCGGCGCAGCTGCGCCAGGACGACTCCAGCGCACGCTGGTTCATCGACAAGCAGCCACTGAACCTGCTGCATATCGATCTGATCCTCACGTTGTGGCCGAACGCGCGCATCATCCATTGTCGACGTAACCCGCGCGACACCGCACTTTCGCTGTGGTCGCAGTCGTTTCATGACCACGCACACGACTACGCCTACGACTTCGGCGATATCGCAGCGCTCATCCAGGGTTGTGAGCGCCTGCATGCGCATTCACGCGTGCGCCACGCCGCGTCGATCCGTACCGTACGTTACGAGGAACTCATCGCCGATCCGGCCTCCTGTCTGGGCGAACTGGCACGCTGGCTCGGACTGCCCGAGCACGACCTGCTCGGCAGCCCGAGTCGCGACCATGCAATCAGCACCGCCAGCGCATGGCAGGCGCGCCAGCCGATCCATCAGCACTCGGTGGCGCGCTGGCGTTTCTACGCATCCCATGTTCCGGAACTGCTGCGTATTCCAGACAAGTGAGTGTGCGATCACCGCATTCCTTGGCCGCCGACACACCGCTCTGGCGCACGACGGGCTGCAGCCGCGATACTCTCTCATTGACCACTGGCTGACTTCCGCTGACGTGACGCCGACGACGTTCCCACCCGACGAAGCCGAGCGCTTTCGCACCGCCCAGGCACTCTGGCAGCAGGGGCTGGTGGAACCTGCCCGCACGCTGCTGGACGACATCCTCGCGCATCACCCGATGCACCCCGATGCGACGCCGCTGCTCGCCCAGCTGCTGCAAAGCCAGGGTCAGCTCAATGCCGCCAGTCAGTTGATGGCGGATTGGTGCCGCCACGCGGGCCTGCAGCCGGCGATCACGATGCGATGCGCCCAGTTCATCCAGCAATGCCAACGCCAGGCGCTGGCCGCGGCCCTTTGCGAGGAATCCATCGCGCTCGGCCACGCCGACGCCGGACTACATGTACTGGCTGGCAACCTGGCGCGCGAACTGGGCGAGTTCGAGCTCGCGCGCACGCATTACTACACAGCGCTGGAGGGCGGCGTCGACCTCGATAACTGGTTTGTACTTGGTGCGCTGGCCGCCACCCGGCGCTACACCGATCGCGCCGATCCGGACTTTGCGCGTCTCATCGCCCATTTCGGAAACTCCGCCTATTCCCTGCATGCCCGCGCGGTGACCGGCTTCGGCCTCGCCAAGGCGTACGACGACATCGCGGACTATGCCAACGCCGCACAGACCCTGCGCGGCGCCAACCAGCTATCGGGGCAGGCACAACCGTGGTCACGCGAGGCATGGGCGCAATGGCTGGACGCCCGCATGCAGCTGCGCACGCTCGAGACGCCCTTGCCGTCGACGTCTGATTTCGTGCCGATCTTCATCGTCGGCCTGCCGCGCAGCGGCACCACCCTGGCGGCGACGCGACTCGCCGGGCATCCGGATGTCCGCGACCGTGGCGAGCTGCCGATGCTCGGCTTCATCGCCGAACAGCTGCAGTCGGGTAACCTCATGCGCGATGCCGGCGCATTGCGTCAGGCCGCTGAGCTGTACCGGGTGCACGCCGTCCAGGATGATCCCCGCGTGCGCTGGTACATCGACAAGAACCCGAACAACTTCCGTTACCTCGACCTGATAGCAACGCTGTTCCCGCAGGCCCGTATCATCCACTGCCGACGCGACCCGCGCGATACCGCGTTGTCCATCTGGTCGCAGAGTTTCGCGCATCCGCAGTACGGTTTTGCCAGCGATCTCGACGACATCGCCGACTTCATGCGCAGCCATGACAGACTGATGCAACATTGGCAGCAACGTCTGCGCGTGCCGGTGCACAGCCTCGACTACGAAGCGATGGTTGCCGATCCCGAATCGACCCTTGGAACACTGCGAGCTTTTGTCGACCTGCCAACAGTCGTCGCACCAGGGACAACCGCCATCTCGACCGCGGCGATCACCACGGCCAGCGTATGGCAGGCCCGCCAGCCGATATACAACTCGTCGGTGGGACGCTGGAAGAATTACTTCCCCTACGTGCCGGAGCTGACGCGATTCTGAGTCACCTTCTGGCCGACTCGTCGCCCCGTGCCGGGTTGTGTCGTGAACGGGCCGTGTGACCACACGGCTGACGGCCACGCATCAAACGCCAGGCCACCGTTCGGGGGTCATCCAACGCGAATAAACCGTTCGGCGCGATCAAGGGTAGGCTGCAAACCGGGAAGAACCTGGTTGATCAGATCCGCGTGCCGACGCCACTTGCCTGGAGCAGGCTCGGTCACGGTGTAACGCGAAAGTGGCAGCGCGGCGTCGAGTGAACGATCCCAGTCAAGTCCGAGCACACCGCACAGTCGAGACATCTCTGTTTCCGGATCTGCAATGAACGCGTCATAGCGCACAACATGACAACGTTCCGGCGGAAGCGCAGCAAGATCGTCGAGCAGGATGCGTGTAGTGGTATCCCACTGTGCTGCCACGATCTCAGGCAACGGCCGCCCAATCAGTTCGCGCCAACCGGGCACCAGCAACAGGGACCACGGCAAACCAGTCCAGCCGGGAAGGTTCGCATAAGTGCGGAATCCGCCGGATTGCCAAGCCTCGATCATGCTACTCAAGGTTTCGCGCGGATCGCGATGCAGGTAAATGAACTGCGCCTCCGGGAAAACCTTTGCCAGGAAAGGTATGCGCAATGCGTTCTTGGGTGTTTTCTCGAGCATCCGGATCGGGCGCTGCCCCGGTGCGTGGCCATCCCTGTCCGCCAGTTCCGCGAAAAACCGGCTGCGCAATGCTTCGATCAGCCCTGGCGTCGCTGCAGTTGCATCAAGTCTGTTGGAGTCATAACCCAGCTCGCTTGCGCTGAGGCCAGGTGTACCTTCGATCAGTGCATGACTTTCGCGGCCAATCGTGTAAAGCCCCCGAGCCTTCGCCAGGGTCTCAAACAACAAGGTGGAGCCGGAACGGGGTGGCGAAATGATGAATATCGGGCGATCATAGAGTGGATCGCGACCACTCTCTTCCAAGCGCGCACTCGGCATTCCGTGGATGGCATTCTGGCGTAATTCATCGCCACTGGAGGCGCGATCGTTGTCGGCAATCGCCACCGACAGGACCATCAGACGCAGCGCGACCACAAACGGCGAGTCATTGATCAATTGCAGCGACGCTGCAAAATTCTTCAGCCACTGTTCGTATGAGTTCAACGCTTTGCGATAAGCAGGCACACCAGCCGGATCGGTACCATATTCCGACCATAACGCCTGCCAGGCGGCAAGAAAGCGCGACGTAACCTGCTTCGCTGGTTCAAGTTCTGGATGCGGACGCACCTCGCTGAGGAGAAAGGTGATGTGCTCACGCATCTCCCAGGGCGTCATGACCGCAGGCAGGTTGACCGATTCATAACGTAATGCGGGTCGCAGTTCGTCAGTCGGTGCAACGGCCTCTGCCTGCCAACCCTCCGGCACATGGTTGCCCGGCATCTGCCCGTCCCTTACCAGCTCCCCGAACTCATCGCTGCCGACAGTGTCAGCCACGAGATGAATCCGTTCGTCGTCGTCACCATTGATCACTTGATGCTGGCGCCAGGTATCGAAAATCCAGCACTCGCCCGGCCCCATATTCACCTCGCCTTCTCCGCAGATGAACCGCACTGTCGGCTTGGTCAAAATGGGCACGTGCACGCGTGCGCGTGCACGCCAGTAGTAGTTGATATCGAAATGCGGAGTGACCTCGGCCTGACCCGTAAGCTTCATCAGGCGAGTCCGCCCCCATACGGCACCAATTCGCGACAATACCTGCATCAGGTATGGACACTGCAAAAGATACGGAGTTGGTCGCATCACACCCAAAAAGGATTCGTTGTCAGGGTCGCCATTGGCCGCAATCAAGGGCAACCACAGATTGCCGGGATATTTCTGCGGATGCTCGTGCCAGGCGTCTTCGCCAAACGCGGCGATCTCCTGCGCGAGCACCTTGGCATCGAATTGCAGTGGCAACTGGATAAATGGGACGGGCAGTTTCACTTTTTGTATCCACTCGAATTGATTGAGCCGCACGCCACAGGCGCGGAATTGAATGAGCTTCTTTGTCGTAGCAGCTGCATGGTAGTCGACGATTTCATCACCACAGCTGGAATGCGCGCTCCAGCCACTCAAGAATGAAACGACCGTCTTCTTTCATAAATACACTATCTGGTAATCGCCTGGCGTAACGGCTGCAGCTGTTGTTCGTAATTCCGCCATTCCTCGAAGAAACGCGTATGAATGGGCTCGCGCACCTGCGACAGGCTGAGTGTGGCTACCGCGGCCTCGTTGCGGGTTATGTCGACGCAACCCGCTTCCCATTCCAGTCCACAGTGGGCTAGCACCTTGCGTGTCATCGCTTCCGGATCGCGCGTCAAATCGCTGTATGACACATCGAAAATCTGCCCGGGCATGGCCGCATGCCAATGATCAAGCACGCGGCGATACTGCAGATAATGCTCGGCCAGCGCGTGCAAGTCGTAACCCCATGGCAACAGGTCACCCATCACCAGCGTACGGAAGTTGGAGAAGCACACATCCATCGGATCGCGTACCAGATTCAGGATGCGAGCCTGGGGCAACGCACGATGAATTAGCCCGGCGACCATCCAGTTGCGTGGCATCTTGTCGATGAAGAATCGCGCACCTTGCGCGCGCCACTGGGTTTGCTCCAGATAACGGCGCCCGATCTGGGCATAGTCCAGATCGGGCAGTCGTTGCACGATGTGCTCATCCAGGGTGATGCGGTGATCGGCCACCCAGCGCAACTGCAGGCCGAACTCGCTGAGCTCACCGGCCGATGTCACCTGCGAATGATTGCTGAGCACACGCTCCAGCAAGGTGGTTCCCGAGCGAGGCATGCCGATGATGAAAATCGGTTGGGGCCCGTCATGGGCCATATCGCCGGCTTGCAGGAATTCTGGTGTGCAGCGATCGATCAGGCTATCGAACAGACGCCACGCATGCCTCGGATCATGCTGCTGTCGCGCATACATGATGGCATTGGCGCGAGCCAACGAGCTCCAAGCCTCGTCATAACGAGCAAGGTCTTCCAGCTCCTTGTAAAGCGCAAACTCGAGTGCACCATGATCCTCCGTGCCCTGTTCAACTTCCTGCAGGCGTTGTCTCAAGTCATGCAGGTGATTGCCCTGAAGTGTCTGTCTGCGCGCGCGGGACAGCGTCAACGCCGCCTGCCCGTGACATGGCGCCAAACGCAGGCACGTCCGCAGCTCGGCTTCTGCCTCGTCCATATGCCCATTGAACATCAACTCCTGCGCGCGCTCGAACCGGAAGTCGACCGTACCCATGCCCACGGCAGCGGCTCGATTGAGCAACGTCAACGCCTCCGGATGCTCGCCAAGCAACTTGCGCGTGATGGCCATTTGCGTCAGGACGGAACCATCGCTCGTTTCCGCCAGCACTGGATGATCCAGGCAGCGGCGCGCTGCCACCGTTTCGCCGAGCTGTCGCAATACTTCGGCCACCTCCGCGATCAGGCTGCCATCAGTCGGCAGGTTCCGCGCTACGGCCAGCGCGTATTCCGTGGCATCACGAACATGGCCCTCGGCCCGAGCGACACCGCTCAGCGCCAACAACGACTGGGTGTGCCCCGGGTCGCGTTGCAACAGGGATTCCAGGGCAACCCGTGCCGCTGCAATCTGCCCATCGGCAAGATAACGCTGCGCCCGGCTCCAGCGGCGAACGGTGGAATCATTCATCGAGCTAGGTCCGGCGCGGGCTTCTTCATCATATGGTGGCAAACGGCACGCTACCTGAGAACGACTTGGCAAAGACGTCGATGCCACAGGTAGCGATAATGCAGGTGATATTAATCAAGACGCCGCATCCGCTGAATACCCCCAATGTCTCAGCATCGGCTCGAGTATCGGCAGCACTGGCTCGAATTCGTGGCGGTAGCGGATCCAGCGGTTCAGGCCCTTCCGGTTCACCGGCTCGATGACCTGGCTGTAGCTAGGCGTCGCGATATAGCCCTTGTCACGTGCACGCTGGTCGAACTGCAGCATCGGGATGGCGTCCTCCAGTTCGAGGAAGTTCGCGATGCGCCGGGTCTGTTCGGGAAAATCCGTCACGAGTTCCTCGTAGCGCGATACCAGCACCTGCGGCCGGAAAATCCGTTCGTCCTCCAGCCAGCATTCCATCGCCTGCACGTAGGCCCCGGCCAGCCGCTCGAGACTGGAACATGCCGCCCCCAGGATGCTGGAGCGGAAATTCTGCATGTAGCAGCTCAGGATCACGTCGCACGGATGGCGCAAGGCCAGGATGAACTTCGCCTCGGGAAAGAGCCGGGTGATCAAGGGTACCCACATCATGTTCAGCGGGTTCTTGTCGACCAGCTGCGCACTCCAGCGTCGTTGGATCGTCTCGGAAACCATGATCAGATAGCGTTTGCGCAATTCGTCGCAATCACGCTGCTGGAGCAGGTCGAGATTCGACAGGATGCCCGGATGGTGGTTGCGCAGCTTGTCGGCCAGTCGGTTGAAGAACGGATTCTCGTCCATCGACTGCAGGTCCGGATGCGCATCCAGCATCTGCTCGAGCAAGGTCGTGCCGGAACGCGGAAATCCCACAATGAATACCGGCGAATTGCGCGCATCCGGCGCGATCAACTGCGGCCAGCGAGCACGGTCTTCGGCCCTTGTTCTGGGTATCGCCGCTGGCAGGGCCAAGGCACCGGCTTCGAAATGTTCCGGCGAGGCGTGCTTGAGTTCCTCTACCTGGATCGCATGCGCGCACTGCAGGGTCTGCATCGCGAGTTGCGTCTCGCCCAGTTTGTCGTGAACCTTGGCCAGGTCGAAATAGTGGGTGTAATCGTTCGCATGCCGCGGGCCACCAGACTCCAGCAGTGACCGTGCCGCAACCACATCACCGCTGCGCAGGGCCAGCGTGGCCCTCATGTGATCGACCTCGTTGTGAAGTGTCTTGCTGGATGTCGTCGCAGCGGCAGCGGCGACCGACTGCAACATCGCCTCTGCATCGGCCACCCGATTCAGTCGCTCATATATGCCGGCCAGCAGCAATCGGGCCTCGGGCAGGGACGGATTCCTACCGACCAGATCTTCCAGCAACGCCCCAGACGCCGGGGCATCGCTCAAGAGGTTCAGCTGCCGGGCCAATTCCAGCTGCAGGGCATCGTCATTCAGCGGCAACCAGTTAGGCCACGGCTTCAGCAGGTCCGTGGCACCTTGGAAGTCTTGGCAGAGACTGCAGGCGCGCGCGGCATGGATACGCGCCCGTGGCAGATCGCGGTCGAGTTCGAAAGCGTCGAGCAGCATCTCCCGAGCCGCCAGATATTCATGCCGATCCAGCAGC
>Ga0302228_10000585_pt1 | contig 29296 bp, 31 predicted proteins | sample II_Palsa_N1_2_FD_193519 | JGI IMG/M metagenome (GOLD analysis project Ga0302228, IMG submission 193519) | Peat permafrost microbial communities from Stordalen Mire near Abisko, Sweden - II_Palsa_N1_2 | ecosystem: Environmental > Terrestrial > Soil > Palsa > Peat permafrost | place: Sweden... | reverse complement strand
TTGAGACCGTACCATGCAAACTCGTGACGATATTTTCAACACCTTGCGCAACGCCTTGGTGGAACTGTTTGAACTGGAACCTGAACGCGTCACCCTCGACGCCAACCTGTACCAGGACCTGGAAATCGACAGCATCGATGCAGTCGACCTGATCGACCACATCAAGCGCCAGACCGGCAAGAAAATCGCCGCCGAAGAGTTCAAGGCGGTGCGCACCGTGAACGACGTGGTCGAGGCGGTCTACCGTCTGGTCCAGCCGGCCGCATGAGCCGGCTGATCGGCCTTGGCCTGTTGCTGGCGGGGCTGCTGTACCCTTTTGCGGTGTATTTCGGCACGGAGCATTTTGCACCGTGGCAGTTTGGCCTGCTGCTGGCCAGCCTGTGGCTACTACGGGCGCTGACCGGTGCCCGTAACCCGGGCGCACGCTGGATGGCGGCCGTGGCGGTGGTGTTTTGCCTGCTGCTGGCCTGGTTCGATAACCCGCAACTGTTGCGCTGGTACCCAAGCCTGGTCAGCGGCTTCATGCTGGCGCTGTTCGGCCTGAGCCTGAAATACGGCCCGCCGATGGTCGAGCGCCTGGCGCGCATGACCGAACCGCAATTGCCCGACGTGGCGATTCGATATACCCGTCAGGTCACCGTGGTCTGGAGTGTGTTTTTTCTGTGTAACGGCCTGCTCGCAGCTGCCCTCACCTTGTGGGCGCCACTAAGCTGGTGGACGTTGTACAACGGCCTGATCGCCTATGGGTTGATGGGGCTGTTGTTTGCCGTGGAATGGCTGGTACGACAAAGGATTCGAGGCCGCGTATGAATTGGTTGAACCTTGAGCACTTGCTGCTTGAGCCCGTGGCGCAGCGCCCGGTTACCCGCGCGCCTGCGTTGAATCATGCCCAACTGTGGGAGCAATCCCTGAGCCTGGCGGCCGGGCTGCAAGCCCGGGGCGTCCGGCGGCTGGCCGTGCATCTGGAAGACGCCGGCGTATTGGCAATTGCACTCCTGGGCGCCTGGCGCGCCGGGGTCAGCGTGCTGTTGCCGGCCGACCTGCAACCCCAAACCCGCCAACGCTGGGCGGATGACGTGGACGGCTGGCTGACAGACGCCGCCGATCTCGACGCGCTCTACCAGGCACCACTGGCCGCCGCCACCCTTGACCTGGATCATTGCCACCTGAGCCTGTGTACTTCCGGCTCCAGTGGCGAGCCCAAACGCATCGACAAAACCTTGCGACAACTGGCCAATGAGGTCCAGGCGCTGGAAACCTTATGGGGCGCTGATCTCGGTCAAGCCTGCATCATTGGCAGCGTCGCCACCCAGCACATCTACGGCTTGCTGTTCCGGGTGCTGTGGCCACTGTGTGCCGGCCGTCCCTTTGTGCGCCAGCAACTGGCCTTTCCGGAAGACCTGCAGCGGGCCAGCCGTGAACAGCCGCACTTCGCCTGGATCGCCAGCCCGGCGCTGCTCAAACGCATGGGCGATAACCTCGACTGGCCGGCATTGAGTGCGGTCAAGCGCGTGTTCTCCTCCGGCGGCGCCTTGCCGATGGAAGCCGCCAGCAGCCTGCAGCAGCGTTTGCAGCAATGGCCGACGGAAATCCTCGGCAGCTCGGAAACCGGCGGCATCGCCTGGCGTCAGGGCGAACAACCCTGGCAGCCGTTTGCCGACGTGCAGTTGAGCCAGGACGCCGAGGGTGCCCTGCGCATCGCCTCGCCGTACTTGCCCGCCGGGCACATCGAGCAGACCGCCGATGCTGCGCAGATCCACGCCGATGGCCGCTTCGAACTGCTGGGTCGCCTGGACCGAATCGTCAAGCTGGAAGAAAAACGTATCTCTCTGCCAATGCTGGAACAGGCACTGATGGATCATCCTTGGGTCGCAGAAACCCGCCTCGGCGTCGTGCAGGAAAATCGCGCCTCCCTCGGGGCCCTGGTGGTGCTCAGCGCACCCGGCCTGCACGCCTTGCGCAATCAAGGCCGACGCAGCGTCACCCAGACCCTGCGCCAGCATTTGAGCCAACACTGCGAAGCCCTGGCCCTGCCCCGTCGCTGGCGCCTGCTGCGTCAGTTGCCGTTCAATGCCCAAGGTAAGCTGCCCCAGGCCGATGTCGAGGCCCTGCTGCTCGCGCCTCGGCCCAAAGCGCCCGAAGTGCTCGAAACAGCCGAAGCCAATGGTGAGTGGACCCTGCAACTGGCGATCCCGCCGGACCTGGCCTACTTCAGCGGCCACTTCCCGCAAACCCCGGTACTGCCGGGTGTCGTGCAAGTCGATTGGGCTCTGAGCCTGGGTCAGCAACTGCTCGATCTGCCGGGAAAATTCGCCGGAATGGAAGTGCTTAAATTCCAGCAACTGGTGCGCCCCGACGATCGGATTGAACTGCACCTGCGCTTCGACCGCGAGCGCAGCAAGTTGTACTTTGCCTACCGCAACGATACCGCCGCCTGCTCCAGTGGCCGGGTCGTGTTGGAGGTGGCGAGTGGCTGAGCAGTCGTGGACAGAACACTTACTGTGGTCAGAGAGCCTATTGTGGCGAGGGGGCTTGCCCCCTCGCCACAGGTCGTTCGCCAGCCAATCACAGGGGGCATCATGCATAACCCCTGCGCCCTGATCCCGGTCTACAACCACGAAGCCGCCGTGCCCGCCGTGGTTCGCAGCCTGCTGGACAGTGGCCTGCCATGCCTGCTGGTAGACGACGGCAGCAGCCCGACCTGCGCGGCTGTCCTGGCGCAGCTTGCCACCCTCGACAACGTCTCGCTGGTCACCCTGCCCACCAATCAGGGCAAAGGCGGCGCCGTGATGATCGGTTTTCGCGAAGCTGCACGCCTGGGCTTCACCCATGCGCTACAAGTGGACGCCGACGGCCAGCACGACCTGCGGGAAGTCGGCTCCTTCCTCGACGCCTCGCGCAACCATCCCGAGGCACTGATCTGCGGCTACCCGCAGTACGACCACAGCGTGCCCAAGGGCCGCTTGTATGGCCGTTACCTGACCCACGTATGGGTGTGGATCAATAGCCTCTCACTGCAGATTCGCGATTCAATGTGCGGCTTTCGCGTGTACCCGCTGGCGCCGGTACTGGCGCTGATGAACTCGGCCAATATCGGCAAACGCATGGATTTCGACTCAGACATCATTGTGCGTCTGTCGTGGCGCAACCAGCCGATGCGCTGGCTGCCGACCAAAGTGCATTACCCCGCCGATGGCGTGTCGCACTTTCGAATGGTCCATGACAACGCCCTGATCTCTTCCATGCATACCCGGCTGTTCTTCGGCATGCTGCTGCGCGCACCGATGATTCTCTGGCGACGGTGGCAGGCATGAGCGAAAGCACCCGGCATTGGGCCGACCGCCAGGAGCGCGGTAGTTTCTGGCTGATGAAGCTCACCGCCTTTAGTGCCAAGTTCCTTGGCCGCCGGGTGTTGAGCCCGCTCCTGTACGCCATTGTTTTCTACTTCTTCCTGTTCGGCCGCACTGCCCGCCAGAGCGCCTGGCAGTACCAGCAGCGGCTGGCCGAGTGGAGTGGCCACGACGATCTGCGCCCCACCCACAAAAGAGTCTTCGGCCAGTTCATGGCTTTCGCTGATGCCCTGCTGGACAAGCTCGACGTATGGAACGGCAAGCTGCGCCTGGAGCAAATCGAAATTGTCGACCCGGCGAAGCTGCGCGACCAACTGCGCGGCGAACGTGGGCAGATGCTGGTGGGCGCACACCTGGGCAACCTGGAAGTGTGCCGGGCACTGGCGGAGCTGGGTGAGAAAGTCACCATGAACGTGCTGGTGCACACCAAGCATGCCGAGCGTTTCAATCGCCTGCTGGGCGAAGCCGGGGCCAGTAATCTACGGCTGATCCAGGTCAGCGAACTGGACCCGGCGACCATGCTGCTGCTCAGCCAGCGCCTGGACGAAGGTGAGTGGCTGGCGATTGCCGGTGACCGCGTACCGCTGCACGGCGGGCGCACGGTTCGGGTGGATTTTCTCGGCCATGATGCGGCGTTTCCACAAGGCCCGTGGCTGCTGGCAGGCCTGCTGAAATGCCCGGTCAACCTGTTGATGTGCCTGAAGCACGAAGGCCGTTATCGCTTGATCATCGAGCCCTTCACCCAACTGATCGAATGGAAGCGCAGCAACCGCCAGCAAGTGATCGCCCAGTGGACCGCACGCTACTCCGAGCGCCTGGGCCAATTCTGCCTGCAAGCGCCCCAACAATGGTTCAACTTTTACCCTTTCTGGAAGACCGATGACGACGCATCTTGAGCCGGTAACCTTCGGCGAACTCCCTCTGCGCATCGAAGACGTGCTGGCCCTGGCCAACCGTCAGGCGCAGACAACGCTGCAGGACGATGCCGAGTACCGCCAGCGCATCGCCAAGGGCGCGCAATTCCTTGATTCGCTGCTGGACAAGGAAGGCGTGATCTACGGTGTCACCACCGGTTATGGCGACTCCTGCGTGGTGGCCGTGCCGTTGCAGCACGTCGAAGCGCTGCCGCGTCATCTCTACACCTTTCACGGCTGCGGCCTGGGCAAGCTGCTGGATGCACAAGCGACCCGCGCAGTACTCGCCGCACGTTTGCAGTCGCTGTGCCATGGCGTGTCCGGTGTGCGCGTGGAACTGCTGGAACGCCTGCACGCCTTCCTCGAATTCGACGTGCTGCCACTGATCCCGGAAGAAGGCTCAGTGGGCGCCAGTGGTGATCTGACGCCGCTGTCCTATGTGGCTGCGACCCTGTCCGGCGAGCGCGAAGTAATGTTCCGTGGCGAACGTCGCCAGGCCGCCGATGTACACCGCGAACTGGGCTGGGACCCGCTGGTACTGCGTCCGAAAGAAGCCCTGGCCTTGATGAATGGCACAGCGGTGATGACCGGTCTGGCCTGTCTGGCCTTCGCCCGCGCCGATTACCTGCTGCAACTGGCCACGCGCATCACCGCGCTGAACGTGGTGGCGCTGCAAGGTAATCCGGAGCACTTCGACGAACGCCTGTTCGCCGCCAAGCCGCACCCGGGGCAGATGCAAGTCGCCGCATGGTTGCGCAAGGATTTGGCCATCGACGCGCCGACCGCCCCCTTGCACCGCCTGCAAGATCGCTACTCCCTGCGCTGCGCGCCCCACGTCCTGGGTGTGCTGGCCGACAGCCTGAACTGGCTGCGCTCGTTCATCGAAATTGAACTCAATAGCGCCAATGACAACCCGATCATCGACGCCGAAGCCGAACGCGTATTGCACGGTGGGCATTTCTACGGTGGGCATATCGCCTTTGCCATGGACAGCCTCAAGACCCTGGTGGCCAACGTCGCCGACCTGCTGGACCGGCAACTGGCGCTGCTGGTGGACGTGCGCTACAACCACGGTTTGCCGAGCAACCTGTCGGGCGCCCCGGCCGACCGGGCGATGATCAATCATGGCTTCAAGGCCGTGCAGATCGGCACCAGCGCCTGGACCGCCGAAGCCCTGAAAAATACGATGCCCGCCAGCGTGTTTTCGCGCTCCACCGAGTGCCATAACCAGGACAAGGTAAGCATGGGCACCATCGCCGCTCGCGATGCCATTCGTGTGTTGGAACTGACCGAACAGGTCGCGGCCGCCACCTTGCTCGCCGCCAATCAAGGCGTGTGGCTGCGAGGCCAGGCCGACGATGCACGACCGCTACCACCAGCGCTCGCAGCCATGCACGAAGCACTCGCCAAGGACTTCCCGCCAGTCATCGAAGACCGTGCCCTGGAGGGCGAACTGCGCCTGTGCCTGCAACGCATCGCCGAGCAACACTGGAGGCTGCATGCGTAGTAAGGGCGTGCTGCACAGCGACACCGAAATCCTGGTGCCATTTTTCGATATCGACACCATGAACGTGGTGTGGCACGGGCACTACGTGAAGTACCTGGAAGTGGCCCGCTGCGCCCTGCTGGACAAGATCGGCCACAACTACACGGCGATGCTCGAGTCGGGCTACGCCTGGCCGGTGATCGATATGCAGCTGCGTTATGTACGCGGCGCGACCTTCGGCCAGACCCTCAACGTGCGCGCCAGCCTGGTGGAGTGGGAGAGCCGCCTGAAGGTCAATTACCTGATTACTGATCTTGCCAGCGGCGAGCGCCTGACCCGCGCCAGCACCGTGCAAGTGGCGGTGGAGATTGCCAGCCGCGAGATGCAGTTGGCCTCGCCCCACGTATTCACAGACGCTGTCGAAAGGGCTTTGAAATGAGATCCAATGTGGGAGCGGCGGTGCGACGATTCGACTTGCTCGCGAAGGTCGTCAACGATAACGCGGGTCGCCTGACCCTACGCGGTGCTCTCAGGTTTTTCGCGAGCAAGCTCGTTCCTACACTGTTCGCACTGTTTGGTTTTACAGGCCTGGCTCAGGCCTTCGACCTGCAACAACTTAGCGATCAGTTGGCCAAACCGTCGGTGATTCACGGCAACTTCATCCAGGAAAAACACCTGCGCGCCCTGCCACAACCGCTGACCAGCAAGGGCACCTTTGTCCTGGCCAAGGATCACGGTCTGCTGTGGCTGCTGAAAAGCCCGCTGCAACAGGACTACCGCATCAGCGCCCAAGGCATTGCCCGTCGGGACGCCAACGGCTGGCAGCCGCTGCCGAACAAGAGCGCCGGCGCCGAGCAGAACCGCTTGTTCCTCGCTGTATTGCAGGGCGACAGCAGCGGCTTGCAGCGCGACTTCGAGCTACAACTGCAAGGCGAGGCCAAACAGTGGACGTTGACCTTGATCCCGCGTTCGCTGCTGCTCAAACAAGTGTTCACCCAGATCAATATCGACGGCGGCGAACTGGTGCAAAAAATCGAACTGCTGGAAACCCAAGGCGACAGCACCGTACTGCGCATGCAGGACAGCACCAGCAGCCAACCGTTGAGCGATGCGGAGCAACACGATTTTGCCGAGTGAACGCTGGTTGCCGCGCCTGTTCCTGATCCTGTTGGTGGCCGTCTTGGCCCTGGCCGGCTGGCAATGGCGCCATGGCGCGCCGCTGTCGGCCAACCTGATGGAGTTGGTGCCGGGCACCGCACCGGATGCCTTGGAGTTGCGCGCCGAACAGCGCATGCAGGAGCCGCTGAACCGCGAGATGTTGGTGCTGGTGGGACACGCCGACCGCCAACAGGCGGTGTCCATGGCTCAACAGTTGGGCGAGCGTTGGCAAGCCAGCGGCTTGTTTGAAAAGGTCCAGTGGAACCTGCAAGCCGACCTGCCCGCCCTGCGTCAGCAGTTGCTGCAAGGGCGGCTGGCGATGCTCTCGGCCAAGGACCGCGAGCAGTTGATCGAGCACCCACAAGCGTTTATTCAGCAACGGGTCCAGGCGCTGTTCGACCCCTTTACCGGGTTCAGCCTGGTGCCGAGCCAGGATGATTGGTTAGGCCTGACCGGACGTATCCAGAACAGCCAGCCGCAACACGGTTCGGTGCAACTGGACATCGGCAGCGGCGCCTTGATCGCCGATGCCGACGGCAAGAGCTGGGTGCTGCTGCGCGCACGCACCACCGGCAATGCCTTCGATATGAAACTGCCGCTGCAAGTGGCCGAATTACTCAAGACCAGCCGGGAACAGGCCAGTCAGCAAGGCGTGCAATTGCTCGCAGCCAGCGGCTTGTTGTACGCGGCCAATGGTCAGCAGCAGGCCACCCGGGAAATCACCTGGGTCGGCGGCGGCGCGACGGCCGGGATTCTGTTGCTGCTGTTACTGGCATTCCGTCGTTGGCGGGTGTTGCTGGCGTTTGTGCCGGTGCTGGTGGGCATGCTGTTCGGCGCGGTGGCGTGTGTCGCGCTGTTCGGCCATATGCATGTGATGACCCTGGTGCTGGGCTCCAGCCTGATCGGTGTAGCGGTCGACTACCCACTGCATTATCTGTCCAAGAGCTGGAGCATGAGCCCATGGCGCAGTTGGCCAGCCTTGCGCCTGACCTTGCCGGGGTTGAGCCTGAGCCTGGCCACCAGTTGCATCGGTTATCTGGCATTGGCCTGGACACCGTTCCCGGCCCTGACCCAGATCGCGGTGTTCTCCGCCGCCGGTCTGGTGGGTGCATATCTGTCGGCGGTATGCCTGCTGCCGGCCTTGCTCAAGGGTATCGAGCTGCGTCCGGCCCAATGGCCGCTGCGGATTGCCGAGTGTTTGCTGAGCCTGCGTGAGTCCCTGCTCAAGCGCTTGCCGAGCCCGGTGTTGCTGGTGCTGGTATTGCTGTTTTGCGCCGGTGGCTTGTGGCATCTGAACAGCAAAAACGATATCCGTCAGTGGATCGGTGCGCCGCCGCAGTTGCTGCAGGAAGCCCAAGCCATTGCGCGCATTACCGGCTATCAACCCACCAGCCAGTTCTTTCTGGTGCGGGCGGACAATCAGCAACAGTTGCTGGAACGTCAGGCAGCCTTGGGCCAGCGCCTGGATCAACTGGTGAACATGGACAAGCTCCAGGGTTATCTGGCGCTGAATCAATTGGTCAATCAGCCCCGCGAACAGCAGCAAGTACGCGAAGCCCTGAGCAAACTGCCGCAGTTCTGGCAACCGCTGTTGGACCTCGGTGTACCGGCCAGCGCCCTGCAAGCCGAACTGACGCAACTGCAAGCCCTGCCCACCGAAGACATCAATGCCGCCTTGAGCGGCCCGCTGGCTGAGCCTTGGCGCCTGCTATGGCTTGGCCCGACCGAAACCGGCGTGGCGGCGATGGTGAGCCTGCAAGGGTTGAATAACCCGGCGCTGCTGCGAGTCCAGGCCCTGGATTTGCCTGGGGTGCAATTGGTGGATCGCCTGGGTGACTTGAACCGGGTGTTCGCCGCCACCCAGATCAGCGCAGCCGAGTTGAAACTGATGTCCTGTGTGCTGATTGTGCTGCTGTTGATTGTGCCTTTCGGTTTCGGTGGTGCCCTGCGTATCGTTGCCCTGCCGCTGCTCGCGGCCCTGTGCAGCCTGGCCAGCCTCGGCTGGCTGGGACAGCCGCTGACCTTATTTAGCCTGTTCGGCCTGCTGCTGGTGACCGCCATCAGCGTCGACTACGCGATCCTCATGCGCGAGCAAATCGGCGGTGCTGCCGTGAGCCTGCTGGGCACCTTGCTGGCGGCCGTGACGACATGGTTGTCGTTCGGCCTGCTGGCGATTTCCAGTACACCGGCGGTGAGTAACTTTGGTCTGTCGGTGAGTCTCGGACTGGCCTTCAGCTTTATCCTGGCGCCCTGGGCTGGCCGTCAGGGACATACCCCATGAATTCGATTATCGCCAAAACAGCAAGGAGCCCTCGTGCCCACAGTTGAAATGGAACGTCGCCAGGTCGTGGTGATTGGGGCCGGCCCGTCCGGCGCCATTGCTGCCGCCCTGCTCAAACGTAACGGGCATGACGTCTTGATCATCGAGCGCCAGCACTTTCCGCGCTTTTCCATCGGTGAAAGCCTGCTGTCCCACTGCATCGACTTCATCGAAGAAGCCGGAATGCTGGAGGCGGTCAACGCAGCGGGTTTCCAGGTAAAAACCGGCGCCGCGTTTACCTGGGGCGAGCGCCACAGCGCCTTCGATTTCAGCGATACCTTCAGCAACGGCAAACCCACCACGTTCCAGGTGCAGCGTGCCGACTTCGACAAGTTGCTGGCCGACCAGGCCGAGCTGCAGGGCGTGGAAATCCGCTATGGCGAGACCATCGTCGGTGTCGACTTCACTGCGGGCGGACGCTATCTGCAGGTACGTCGGGAGAACGGCAGTGAGTATCACCTCAAGGCCAGTTTCGTCCTCGACGCCAGCGGCTATGGCCGCGTGTTGCCGCGCCTGCTGGACCTGGAAGCACCGTCGAATTTCCCGTTACGCCAAGCGGTATTTACCCACATCGAAGACCGCATCGAGCACCCGGGGTTTGATCGCACCAAAATCCTCATCACCACTCACCCGACCAAGCGCGACATCTGGTTCTGGACCATCCCGTTCAGCAACGGACGCTGTTCGGTGGGTGTGGTCGCCGCCAAGGCGCATTTCGACGGGCGCGATAGCGACCTCGATGCGTGCTTGCACAGCTTTATCGATGAAACGCCGAGCCTCTCTACAGTCCTGAAAAATGCCGTCTGGGATACCCCGGCGCGCACCCTCGGTGGCTACTCGGCCAATGTCAAAACCTTGCACGGCCCGGGCTTCGCGCTGCTGGGCAATGCGGCGGAATTTCTCGACCCGGTGTTCTCCTCCGGTGTGACCATTGCCATGCGTTCGGCGAGCATGGCCGCAGGCCTGTTACATCGTCAGTTGCAGGGTGAACCTATCGACTGGCAAACCCAGTTCGCCGAACCGTTGAAGCGCGGTGTCGACACCTTTCGCTGCTACGTCGAAGGCTGGTACGCCGGGACCTTCCAGGATGTGATTTTCCATCCCGGCAGTTCCCCGGAGATTCGCGGGATGATCAGTTCGATCCTCGCCGGTTACGCCTGGGATGAACGCAATCCGTTCGTCAGCGAGCCGAAGCGGCGGTTACGGATGTTGTCGGAAATTTGTGCAGGGGATGCAGCATGAGCAGTCAATACTTGAGCAAAAACTACGTCGAAGAGACCAAGTTCGGTTTCTGGTTCCTGCGCAGCCATACCTGGCAGCACCATGTGTTGCGGGTGGCAATCAATGACCTGCGCAGCCTGTTCAGCGACCCGCTGCCGGCGGCGCCGGTGCTGCTCGATGCCGGTTGTGGCCAGGGCAAATCGTTCCAGTATTTGCAGCAGGTGTTCGCCCCCGAGCGTCTGATTGGCCTGGATGCCGACCCTCACAGCCTGGATCTGAGTCGCGCGGAAGCTGCGCGCCAAGGTCTGGCCATCGAGCTGATCGGCAGCGACTGCGCCACCCTCAAGGTCGCCGACTCCAGCGTCGATATCCTGTTCTGCCACCAGACCTTCCATCACCTGGTGGAACAGCAGCGGGCGCTGAAAGAGTTTTATCGAGTGCTCAAACCTGGTGGTTACCTGCTGTTCGCCGAGTCCACCGAAGCCTATATCGATACCTGGGTGATTCGCTGGTTGTTCCGTCACCCTATGCACGTGCAAAAAAGTGCTGAAGAGTACCTGGAGATGATTCGCGAACAAGGCTTCGAATTCGGCCCGCAGAATATTTCGTACCCGTACTTGTGGTGGAGCCGCTCCACGGATTTCGGCTTGCTCGAGCGCTGGGGCCTGCGTCGCCCGAAACCCGTTGGTGAGCGGGAAGAAACCCTGGTCAATGTGGTCGCCCGCAAACCCCTGGCAGGTGCCGGGCAATGATCCGCATGCTGCTGATGGGTTGTCTGTTGCTGCTGAGCGCCTGCGCCAGCCAGCCACCGTTGCCGACCCACACCCCGAGCCTGACCTTGCCGCTGCAATTGCATGTGGTGCGTGAGCAGGACGGCCAGCGCCAGGACTGGCTGCTGGTGATCCAGCCTGAAGACGGCGGAATTCGCTGGTCGATGATGGACCCGCTGGGCATTCCCCTGGCCCGTCAGAAGTTGATCAACGGTGCGTGGCAGGCTGACGGCCTGCTGCCGCCCAATCCTCAGGCTCGGGAGCTGTTTGCTGCCCTGCTGTTTGCCCTGACGTCGGCGGATGAAGTCTCCACGCTGTATCCTGGCACTCAGGAAATGGACCTGACACGTACCCTCCCGTCCCGCTGGCAGATCACTTATCACTCCTCCCTGGTGTTTCGCGTGACCCTGCCGGGGCAAAGCCTGATCTACCACATCAGCCCCCTTGAGACCGCCCGATGACCGCCTACCTGAACGCCCTCGGCGTCATCTGCGCCCTGGGCCGCGACAAGCGTGAAGTCAGCCGCAACCTGTTTGCCGGTGACTGTTCAGGCATGCGCGACGAAGCCGGCTGGGTGCCGGAACGCGTGTTGCCGGTGGCGGGCGTACACGGCGAACTGGCGGCAATCCCGCCTGGGCTGGAGCCACAAAGCAGCCGCAATAACCAGCTGTTGCTGGAGGCGGCGTTGCAGATCCATGACGAGATCCAGCACGCGATCCAGACCTTTGGTGTGTCCCGAATCGGTATCATCCTCGGCACCAGCACCTCTGGGATCGATGAAGCCAGCCACGGCATCGCCCATTTCCTGCGCAACCAACAGTTCCCCAGCGATTACAACTACCAGCAGCAGGAGCTCAGCGCCCCGGCCACGTTTCTCGCCGACTGGCTGCAAACCAGCGGCCCGGCCTATGTGATTTCCACTGCCTGCACCTCCGGCGCCCGCGCGCTGATGAGCGCCCAGCGTCTGCTGGACCTTGGCGTGTGCGACGCGGTGCTGTGCGGCGGTGTCGATAGCCTGTGCAAGCTGACCCTCAATGGATTCACGTCCCTGGAGGCGGTCAGCGATCAGCGCTGCAATCCGTTTTCGGTCAATCGCAATGGCATCAACATCGGTGAAGCCGCTGCGCTGTTTCTCATGAGCAAAGTACCGGGCCCCATCGCCCTGCTGGGCAGCGGCGCCAGTTGCGACGCCCACCATATTTCCGCCCCGGACCCGACCGGCAAAGGCGCACTGTTGGCGATGGGCAAAGCCTTGGCCAGTGCCCACTTGGCGCCTGAACAGATCGGCTATCTGAACTTGCACGGCACTGCCACCCAGCATAACGACGCCATGGAAAGCCTGGCGGTGGCCAGCCTGTTTCCAAACGGCGTGGCCTGTTCATCGACCAAACCCATGACCGGTCACACCCTGGGCGCGGCCGGTGCGCTGGAGGCCGCGTTCTGCTGGCTGAGCCTGTCTGCCGACAACACCGCCCATGCCTTGCCGCCTCATGTCTGGGATGGCCAAGCCGACCCGGCGCTGCCGGCCTTGCAGTGGGTCACACCCGACGACACCCTGGAAAAACGCTGCCTGATGAGCAACTCCTTCGCCTTTGGCGGCAACAACGTCAGCCTGATTATCGGAGACGCCCCATGATCGATTGGCCGCTCGCCGAACTGCTGCCCCACGCCGGTGACATGATCCTGATCGATCAGGTCCTGGCGTTTGATGAAGAGCAGATTCACACCCGCCTCACCGTCAAACCCGACGGCCTGTTCAACCGTCCCGACGGCAGTTTGCCGGCCTGGGTTGGTGTGGAGCTGATGGCGCAAAGCGTCGCCGCCTACGCCGGTTGCCGTGCCCGCCAGAAGGGTGACCCGGTGGAGCTGGGCTTCCTGCTGGGCACCCGCAAATATGAATGTAATGTCGAACACTTTCCAGCCGGCACCGAACTGACCATCCACGGCCTGCGTTCCCTGGAAGACGACAACGGCATGGGTGTGTTCGAATGCCACCTCACCGGGGACGGCATCCTGGCCAGCGCACGCTTGAACGTATTTCGACCGCCCCAGGCGGCCAATTATTTAGATGAATCGAAGGACACAACACCATGACTGAATCCGTTCTGGTTACCGGCTCCAGCCGTGGTATCGGTCGCGCCATTGCCCTGCGCCTGGCCCAGGCCGGCCATGACATCGTGCTGCATTGCCGCAGCGGTCGGGCCGAAGCGGATGCCGTGCAAGCCGAGGTTGAAGCACTGGGCCGCAAGGCGCGGGTGCTGCAGTTCGACGTTTCAGATCGCGGCGCCTGCAAGCACATCCTCGAAGCCGATGTGGAAACACACGGCGCCTACTACGGTGTGGTGCTCAATGCCGGGCTGACCCGCGACGGCGCGTTTCCCGCACTGTCGGAAGAGGATTGGGACATGGTGATGCGCACCAACCTCGACGGTTTCTACAACGTGCTGCACCCGGTAATGATGCCGATGATTCGTCGTCGCGCTGCTGGGCGCATCGTGTGCATTACCTCGGTTTCCGGACTGATCGGCAATCGCGGCCAGGTCAACTACAGCGCGTCCAAGGCCGGCTTGATCGGCGCAGCCAAGGCCCTGGCCATCGAACTGGGCAAGCGCAAGATCACCGTCAACTGCGTGGCTCCCGGCTTGATCGACACGGCGATGCTGGATGAAAACGTGCCGGTGGAAGAACTGATGAAGATGATCCCGGCCCAACGCATGGGCACCCCGGAAGAGGTCGCCGGCGCAGTGAATTTCCTGATGTCGGCAGAAGCCGGCTACATCACCCGCCAGGTGCTGGCCGTCAATGGAGGCCTGTGCTGATGAAGCGCGTGGTTGTCACCGGCATGGCCGGCATCACTTCTTTGGGCAGCGATTGGGACAGCATCGTGGCTAACTTTCGCGCCAACCGCAGCGGCATCCGGCGCATGGATGAGTGGGATCGTTTCAGCGAATTGAATACGCGGCTGGCCGGGCCTATCGACGATTTCGTCGTGCCGGCTCACTGGACCCGCAAGCAACTGCGCAGCATGGGCCGGGTGTCGCGCCTGGCGGTGTGGGCCGCGGAACAGGCGTTGCAGGATGCCGGTTTGCTGGGCGACGAATCGATCAAGGACGGGCGCATGGGTGTCGCGTGCGGCTCGTCCACTGGCAGCACCGACGAGATCAAGGCCTTCGGCAACATGCTGCTGAACTCAGTGGCCGAGGGGCTGAATGCCAACTCCTACGTGCGCATGATGCCCCATACCACCGCCGCCAATATCAGCATCTTCTTCGGCCTCACCGGGCGCCTGATCCCGACGTCCAGCGCCTGCACCAGCGGTAGCCAGGGCATCGGCTACGCCTATGAATCGATCAAGTTCGGGCGTTTGCCGCTGATGCTCGCCGGTGGTGCCGAAGAGCTGTGCCCCACAGAGGCCATGGTGTTCGATGCGCTCTACGCCACCAGCCTGAAAAACGACGCTCCGCAAACCAGCCCGCGCCCCTACGACAGTGGCCGCGACGGCCTGGTGATCGGTGAAGGCGGTGGCATGCTGGTCCTCGAAGAACTGGAACATGCGTTGGCCCGTGGTGCACATATCCATGCCGAGATCGTCGGCTTCGGCAGCAACGCCGACGGCCAGCACACCACCCGCCCCGAACAGACCACCATGCGCCGGGCCATGGAGCTGGCACTGGAAGATGCAGGTCTTGCACCTGCCGCCATCGGCTACGTCAACGGCCACGGTACCGCCACGGAACAGGGCGACATCGCCGAAACACTGGCCACCAGCAGCTTGTTCGGCAGCCGCATGCCCATCAGTTCGCAGAAGAGTTTCCTCGGCCATACCTTGGGCGCCTGTGGCGCGTTGGAGTCCTGGTTCAGCATCGAGATGATGAACAGCGACCAATACGTGCACACCTTCAACCTCGACGAGGTTGACCCGCGCTGCGGCGAACTGGATTACCTGCGCAGCGCGTTTCGCGAGCTGCACTGCGACTACGTGATGAACAACAACTTTGCCTTTGGCGGCGTCAACACTTCGCTGATCTTTCGCCGCTGGCCATAAGCTTTTTATTGATTGGAGAAAACGGAATGTCTTCCCTGATACGCGCAACACTGATCACCCTGGCCCTGCTGACCACCGCCGGCTGCACCAACAAACCGGTGCTCAATACCCAGCACGACCTGCCGGCGCAGGTCAGTGACGAAAAGATGAAACAGACCATCGTCGCGGCACTGGAAAAGCGCGAATGGACGGTGCAGCGCTTCAGCCCGCAACTGATCCAGGCCGAGATCACCGTGCGCAATCAATTCCACGCTGAAATCGACATCCGCTACACCCGCAACAGCTACGCCATCACCTACCGCGACAGCCGCGACCTGGGCTACAAGGACGGCAAGATTCATCGCAACTACAACCGCTGGATCAGCATGCTGGACCGGGACATCATGGCGGGGTTGCGCTCCACGGGTGTGAGTGAGGCAGGTTCGGCGGTGCAGGTGTTCCCGCAGACCGGGACCGCCCAGTAAAACTGAAGCATCAGAAACGACAAAGGGCGCCCTGTGGCGAGGGGGCTTGTCCCCTCGCCACAAGCAACTCGACAAACGCCTTGGCCATTGGCGATTGCTGGTCCTTGCGCTGCACCAGCCACACCGCCGTCACCGCTTCCGGATCCAGTAAGGTGCGGTAGACCACACCGTCGATACGCATTCGCTGATACGACGCCGGCAGCACCGAAACCCCCAGTCCCGCGGCCACCAAACCAATGATCGTCATCGCCTCCCCCGCTTCCTGGGCGAAATGCGGGCTGAAGCCGGCGTCGCGGGCCAGGTTGAGCAGTTGGGCGTACAAACCGCTACCGTAAGTCCGCGGGAAAAACACAAACGGCTCGTCAGTCAGTTGCGCCAGGTACAAACCGCGCTCGCTACCTTCTACCAACGGATGACCTGCACTCAGCACGGCCACCAGCGGCTCACGCATCAACTCCACCACGCTCAACGAATCGGGCAACGGCAACGGCCTCATCAACCCGACCTGAATTGACTCATCCACCAGCGACTCAGCCACCTGGGTACTGCTCATCTCCTGCAGGTTCAGTTGCACCGCCGGGAACGCCTGGCGAAAGGCGAATATCGCCTGTGGGATGCTGGAGTTGAACGGCGCAGAAGATGTGAAGCCGATCTTCAACTCCCCCAGTTCCCCCAACTGTGCCCGCCGGGCCACATCCGCCGCTTTCTCGACCTGAGCCAGCACCAGCCGCGCCTCTTGCAGGAACAGCCTTCCTGCCTCGCTCAGCGCAACCCGACGATTGGTACGCTCAAATAGCCGTGCGCCAATCTCCTGCTCCAGCGCCTGAATCTGCTGGCTCAGCGGTGGTTGGGAAATGCCCAGCACCTGCGCGGCGCGGCCAAAATGCAGCTCTTCAGCCACGGCGATGAAGTAACGCAGGTGGCGCAATTCCATACAAGCCTCATTAGGTCGTAAAAGCTATCAAACAGGTCGAACAATATATTGGAAAGAATCATTAGGGAGCTATATTCTTTTTTGCATTGCCAGCCTGGCAGCCTTTCCTCCCCGAGGTCCCGCGTGAAATCTGCTGTCGCTCCACTTGCTCAAGAACGCCCACCCACTGCCCTGGATGAGGTGGTGGCACAGCTCAATGAGCCGTACATCGAAAAAGGCACACCGATGTTTATGCGCACGGTGCTGGCGCTGTTTTCCGGTGGTTTCGCCACGTTCGCCCTGCTCTATTGCGTGCAACCGATGATGCCGGCGCTGTCCGACGAGTTTTCCATCAATGCGGCGCAAAGCAGCCTGATTCTCTCGGTCGCAACCGCCATGCTCGCCTTTGGGCTGCTGATCACCGGCCCGATTTCCGACCGCCTTGGGCGCAAGCCGGTCATGGTGGCGGCGTTGTTCTGCGCCGCGCTGTGCACCATCGCCAGCGGACTGATGCCAACGTGGGAAGGGATTCTGCTGATGCGGGCACTGGTGGGCCTGTCCCTCAGCGGCCTGGCGGCAGTGGCGATGACCTACCTGAGCGAAGAGATCCACCCGCAACATATCGGCCTGGCGATGGGCCTGTATATCGGCGGTAACGCCATCGGCGGCATGAGTGGGCGCTTGATCATCGGCGTGCTGATCGACTTCGTCAGTTGGCACACGGCGATGCTGATCATCGGCGCCCTGGCGCTGATCGCGGCCACGGTGTTCTGGAAAATCCTCCCCGAATCGCGCAACTTCCGCGCCAGCAGCCTCAAGCCCCGCAACCTGCTGGACGGCTTCGTCATGCACTTCAAGGACGCCGGCCTGCCATGGTTGTTCCTGGAAGCCTTCCTGCTGATGGGCAGCTTCGTCACGCTATTCAACTACATCGGCTACCGCTTGCTGGCTGCTCCGTATGACCTGAGCCAAGCCGTCGTCGGCCTGCTGTCGCTGGTGTACCTCTCAGGCATCTACAGCTCGGCAAAGATTGGCTCCCTGGCTGACCGCCTGGGCCGCCGCCGCGTGCTGTGGGCCACCATCGTGCTGATGCTTGCGGGTATCGCCCTGACGTTGTTCACGCCGCTGGTGCTGGTGGTCGTCGGCATGTTGATGTTCACGTTCGGCTTCTTCGGCGCCCACTCGGTGGCCAGCAGCTGGATCGGCCGTCGGGCGCTGAAGGCCAAGGGACAGGCGTCTTCGCTGTACCTGTTCAGCTATTACGTGGGCTCGAGTGTCGCGGGGACAGCCGGTGGTTTTTTCTGGCACTACGCCGGGTGGAACGGGATTGGCGCGTTTATCGTGGCGCTGCTGGTGATCGCGTTACTGGTGGCGCTGAAGCTGGCGAAGTTGCCGCCTTTGGCCCACGGCTAGAGTACCAACCGCACTTCCAACAGCGTGCCGCGCTTCTCCAGGGTCAGCACCTGGAACGTCCCGGCATCGCGCTCCAGGTCCACCAACCAATTGAGCAACGTTTGCGCCTCTCCACCGATGGTCAGGCGCAATTGATCGCTTTGTACTTCGATCTGCTGCAAGTCCAGCCCGACTGCCATCGCTCGTTCACTGATGCGCGAAGACAAGGACTGCGCGGAGGTGACCAGCGCTTGAGATGGCTGTGCACTGTGCACCTGCTGCGCCAGGGCCCGTTGCTGCTGGTACTGGCGCGCAGCGTCGGCGAGCCGCTGCTGGGTCGGTTGCCAGAGCACCTGGAACGCTAGCCCGGCCAGTAGAAACACCGCCAGGCCCTGAAGCAGGTAACGCTCACGCAGTGACAGCCGCTTCCAGGCTTGCAGAGCCAGCAACATACGACGCCTCATAGGGACTCCTCCAGCATCAAGACCGCCTGGACACGATTGCCATCCTTGCTGGCATTGCCGATCAGTACGGGCATCCCACTCTGCTGTCCACGTTCACGCAGTTGCTCGAGCTCGCTGAAACTGGCCGCCGTCAGTTGAATCTTCCAGCCATCACCCGACCGAAAATCGATGCGCTGAACATCGACATCACCGCCACCGATTACGTCTTCGGCCAGGCTGACCAGCCGCGCCAACGCGCTGGATGAAGGACTCGCACCTTGCCCCTGCAACGACTTGAACTGCGCAGCAAGGTCGACGATGCGCGTCTGCTCGGGATACAACGCCTGGAATTGCGCCACGCTTTGCAAGTACAGCTGTTGCGCTTGCCCTTCGAGGTGCTGGATACGCATCGCCTTGAAGCCCCAGTCAACCATCAATACCAAAGCCGCTGCGACGGCGAGGCTCGACCAAGGCAAGGTGCGCCTGACGCGGCCGAACTCACCTTGCAACAGATTGATCGATTGCCCCTGGCTACCCCACAACGCCCGCTCGATCAGTGCCTGGCTGGCCGCTTCATCCAACCAGCGCAACGGTTCGGCCAGCAAGGGTTCAAGCGCCTTGAGCGCCTGGCCAGACATCGCCAGGCATACCGGGTTACCCAACACCCGACGGCCGTACCAGTCGACAGCCGTCGGGGTGTCGTCGGGCAACACATCCGCATCCACCTGCACGCTGCCCACCTCGATGCCCAACTCCGCCATCAGTTGGAGGAATGCCTTGAAGCGCGCCTTGTGGGTGACCAGCACCGGGTAACAACCCTGCCGATCGCGGTCCCCGGCGCATACATGCAACACATCAAGGTCTTCGCCCAGTTGATCTTCGATGGCAAAGCCGATGGCCTGGTGACTGGGCCGTCGTCGCGAGGGCCAGGGTTCGCTGCGAAAGGTGCTACACATTTCCATCGGCAACAGCACATGAACGGGCTGGCCCGCCAGCCATTGCGCAGCCTCCACCAGCAGCATCTGCCGACTGTCTCCCGGCCCCCGCCAGACACAGCACGGCCATTGGCTCGACGGTGCGGCGAGGCCTTCAGCGTTCAAATGAAGCCAGGTTTTCATGATGGGATCTCGCTCAGAATCGGAGGAAGAAAGCGCCGCTGCACCACGCGCCAACGTCCGGTTTTTCGGTCACGTTCAACCTCACTGGCCAGGCGCAACCGGCTGGTTCCCAGGCTGGTTTCGACGCTGATGCGAAACCAGCGACTGCCGGTACCCAGCCCATGACCGCTGAGCCCCACGCCGGATATCAAGGGGTCCAGGGTAAAAGCCTGGACGCTGGCGTAACCGCCGCTCGGCCGCTGGCTGACCAAGGCTTCGGCGGTGGGCATCGACACACCTTCGAGTATCCTCAGCACCTGTGGCCGCGCCGTATTGATGTTCAAGCTGGCCTCTTTGGGCAACAACGCCACCCACGGTTCCAGGCGGCGCAAGACGTCACCATCGACGCCCGGCAACAGCCGCAACTGGCTCAGTTCCTGGCGTTCATGCACCAGGCCTGATGCCTTCAGATCCAATGGTTTGAGCCCCTGGGAGGCCAACAGCCGTGACCAGCGCTGCAAGGTAACTTGATCCACTTGCCCGCTCCCCAGCAACGCATTGATGTTGAAGCGTCCCGACAGGTCTTCGACCACAAGACTGACCCGTGCGCCTTCAGTCTCGAACGGCCAGGTGATCCGTGCCCACTCCTGGTCCAGGTGGACCGCCGACGGCTCATCATTGGCCGCCGCCAACGTCACCAGGGCCCACGCCTCTGCCGACAGCGCCCACTGCCGAAGCTGCACTTGATGGATCTGGCGGGCACTGCTTTGCAGCATCAACTGATGACTGCGCAGCATCCCTGCCGTCAGCAACAGCGCCAGGCTCATCACCAACAGCACGCTGAGCAGCGCGACACCCTGTTGACGGCCGTTCATGGATGCCCCTGAGGCAGTGGCAATACCCGCCGAACCTGCTCAAAACGCCCGACCGACAGCACCACTTCAAGGGCCTGGGGCGGTGTGGCTGCCGCCCCCTTGCCGACTGGCCAGACACTGCTCCAGCCAGTCTCGCGATCAAACAGGCGCCAGCTCAACGCCCTCACATCATCCAGCAGTTTCTGGCGCTCGACCGTGGCCGATTCCAAGCCCCGGCTTTCGCGCCACAGCGCTTGGTTGTCGAGACGATAGAGCACCTGCTGGCGCTCACTGCGCGGCAAGTCCTGGGGGTTGCGCCAGTGGCTGCGCAGCAGTTGCAGCGAAGTGGGAGTGAGGACAATGACCGAGGACGCCAGTTGCAACGCATCCCGCTCGATCACCCCAATTGCCCGTTGCAGGCGGCGCAGGTCCTGTTCGTGGCTGGCCGTGCCCTGCTGCACGCGCACCACCGTGTCGAACAGGCGCCAACTCGCCAGCCCCAACAGAGAAAAGATAGCCAGGGCGACCACCAACTCCAACAGGGTAAATCCCGCCTGTTTATTCATCCCCGGCGGGTATCCAGGCGCTGGTGTGATAGACCGGTTGATCACTGTCAGTACGGCTGACGCTGATATCCACTTTGAGCAGGCGCGGATCGGCGGCCGGGGTGATGGTTTGCTCGACAAACCAGTCCTTGCGATCAAAGTGGCGCTGCAATTGTTGCCGTCCGGGAGAGGCGGCCTGCAGGCGCAGTTCGTTGAGCTGATTATCCGCCACCCATGCACATTGAATCTGCTCTTGCAGCCGGGCATTTTGGCGCAAGGCATATTGGCTGGCCGCCATGACGGCACCCGCCAGCGTAGCGAAAATGACCAGCGCGATCATGATTTCCAGCAAGGTGAAGCCGCGGGTTTTCGCCGGGCGGTTGCAACGCCGACGGTGCTTAGCCTTCAATTGTCAGCTCCCCGACACCATCACTGACAACGCTCACCCAGGCCTGCTCCACCGAAGTAAAGGACAACACAAACGCACTGATTTCATCGCTGCTGAGCATCAGCAGTTGCGGCGCGCTGCCATCGAGATTCAGGCGCTGCCCTTCCTGTTCCAACTGCATCTGCAAGCCATCCGCCAGACGCCGAACAGCACCGACAGGCCGCCAACCCTGAGGCTCAAGGCGCAACACTTGGTACTCCGTACTTTGTATGCGCACCCCGTATTCGCGCCCGTCCATCACGGCCTGCTCGCGCAATTGCTGGATCAGTTGCATCACGTGCACGGCCTCTTGCCGCGCCTGTCGAGCCGGACTGTTACCCGCCACCAGGCCCGCCGTACCGAGCACGATACCCATCAGCGCAATCACCACCATCAGCTCCAGCAAGGTAAAACCGCGATTTCGCTCGAGCACTTGTTCAATCTCCCCAATTGCCGATATCCGTGCCGTGACCTTCGCCACCGGCCACACCATCGGAGCCCAATGAGTAGAGGTCATAGCCACCGTTGGCCGCACGTACGCCGGGGTTAAGGTATTGATACGGCATGCCCCAAGGGTCCACGGGCACGTTTTTCAGATAGCCCTGCGGGTTCCAGTTTCTGGCGAGTGGCGTGCCGGCCGGGCGTTTAGCCAGGGCTTCCAGGCCTTGCAGGGTCGAGGGGTAATGGGCGTTGTCGAGCCGGTACATTTCCAAGCTGGTGGAGATTGCCTGGATATCGATCCTGGCGGCGGTGACCTTGGCCTGGTCCGGGCGACTCATGAATTGCGGTACCACAATGGCCCCGAGCACACCGATGATGACCACCACCACCATGATCTCGATCAGGGTAAAACCGCGTTGCCCCTTGGGTCTTTTCAGCATTCAGTTCACCAATTGGTTAAGGCTGAGGATCGGCAACAGAATGGCCATGACGATCAGCAGCACCACTGCGCCCATCACCACCAGCATCGCCGGTTCGAACAAACTCACCACCAGGGCGATGCGGGCAGCGAGGCTTTTTTCCTGTTGCTCGGCGGCGCGCGCCAGCATGGCGTCAAGCTCACCGGCGCGTTCGCCGCTGGCGATCATGTGCAACATCAACGGTGGAATATCGCCACCCGCTTCAAGTCCGCGGGTCAGAGTGCCGCCCTCACGCACCGAGCGCGCGACATCACCCATACGTGCGCGAATGGTCACGTTGCCAATCACGGCAGCAGCGATTTCCAACGCGTCCACCAGTGGCACCGCGCTCTTGCCGAGGATCGCCAGGGTGCTGGCGAATCTCGCCGCTTCCATGGCGCGAAACACCCCACCCAACAGCGGAATACGCAATGCCATGCGGTGCCAGAGCCACCGCCAGCGTGGCTGGTGCACACTCCAACGCAATATGGCCACGATGATTACCAGCACCGCCAACAACAGCAGGCCATAGACCTGCAGGCCGTGGCTCAGGGCGATCATGGCTTGGGTCAGCCAGGGGAGAGGTTGGCCACTGTCGACGAAAATCTTCACCACATCCGGCACCACATAGCCGAGCAGGAAACCGACGATTGCCACACACGCGACCATCAACAGCCCCGGATACACCAACGCCAGTTGGATCTTCTGCCGAGACGCCTGCCGCGCTTCGGTGTAGGCGGCCAGTTGCTCAAGCACATGCCCTAAATGGCCGGAGCGCTCGCCCGCCGCAATGGTGGCGCGAAACAACTCCGGAAACGCCCGCGGGAAGGCACCGAGTGCCGCCGCCAGGGCATGCCCTTCCATGACCCGCCCACGTACCTGGAACAGCAGGCTGCTGACCCGCCGCTTCTGGCTTTGCTGGGCGACGGCTTCCAGTGCCTGCTCCAGCGGCAACCCTGCCTGGATCAGGGTCGACAACTGCAAGGTCAGCAAAGCCAGCTCACTGGCATTCAACCCGGCCGCCCGTACCTGGCCCGGCACACCGCTGGCGGTTGAAACCTGCACCAGGCTCGGCAACAGGCCCCGCTCGCGCAGCAACTGACGGGCGTGGCGCGGGCTGTCGGCCTCTTGCCGCCCCTTGCAAGGGCGCCCCTGGCGATCCTGGGCCTGGTAGTCATAGGTCGGCACTACGCGTTGTTCTCTTGGGTAACCCGCAGCAGTTCATCCACGCTGGTCAGCCCTTCGAGCACCAGGCGACGGCCATCCTGAAACAGGCTCGGGGAGGAATGCCGTGCCTCAGCCAGCAAAGCCTGCTCACTCGCACCTTGGTGAATCAGGCCTGACAACACCGACGTCACGCTGACCAATTCATAGATGCCAATACGCCCGCGATAGCCTTGCTGACACAGTTCGCAGCCTGCCGCTTTGAACAGATGGGGGACCTGGTCGGCATTCAACCCCACCCGTTGACACACCGCCGCGTCCGCCACAAGCGGTACCTTGCAGTGCGGGCAGAGCGTGCGCAGCAGACGTTGGGCCAACATCCCCACCAGGGACGATGCCAGCAGATAGGCATCGATGCCCATGTCCACCAGTCGTGTGACCGCACCGATGGCACTGTTAGTGTGCAGGGTCGACAGCACCAGATGCCCGGTGAGCGAGGCCTGCACCGCGATTTCAGCGGTTTCGCTATCACGAATCTCACCGACCATCACCACATCCGGGTCCTGGCGCAGGATTGCCCGCAACCCTCGGGCGAAGGTCATCTCGACCTTGGGATTGACCGGTGTCTGGCCGATACCCGGCAGGTGATATTCAATCGGGTCCTCCACGGTGAGGATATTGCGGGTCTGGTCATTCAGGTGGGCCAGCGCGGCATACAGACTGGTGGTCTTGCCCGAACCGGTGGGGCCGGTCACCAGGAAAATCCCGTGGGGTTTACCCAGCAGAACCTGCAGGCTGGCGAGGGTCTGTGGCGACATGCCCAAACGTTGCAGTTGCAGGCGCCCGGCATGTTTGTCGAGCAACCGCAGTACCACCCGTTCGCCATGGGCCGAGGGCAGTGTGGAAACCCGTACATCCACTTCGTGCCCCGCCAGACGCAGGGCCATGCGGCCATCCTGGGGCACGCGTTTTTCCGCAATATCCAGGCGTGCCATAACCTTGATCCGCGACACCAGCAATGTCGCCAGCTCGCGCCGTGGCCGGAGCATTTCGCGCAGTTGTCCGTCCACCCGCATGCGCACCGACAGCGTGTGCTCGAAGGTTTCCAAGTGCACGTCGGAGGCCTTTTCCCGCACCGCCTCACTGAGCAAGGCGTTGATCAGCCGAATGATCGGCGCATCACCCTGTTGTTCCAGCAGGTCGGCGGTTTGCGGTACCTGGTCCACCAGACTGAGCAAGTCCAACTCCTCGTCCAGCCCTTGGGCGACCTGTTGGGCCGCGCTTTGGCCCTCGCTGTAGGTTTCGGCCAGGCACGCGGCGAAGGCCTCGGTGGAAAGCATGCGTAGCGGCAGTTCGTGATCCGTCAGGCGACGGGCTTCGGCAACGGCGCTCAGGGGCGTATCGCCGCGAACGACCAAGTGCCCATCGTCGATCAAGACCCCAAAGCGCCGGGCAAAGCCAAATGGCAGGGGCTTCATGGCGTCACCGGTGCGGATTGACGCAGATCGAACAGTTGCGCGGCGTCATCGGGCAATTGCAACGAGTGATTCTGGCGCAGGGTCGGCAGGCTTTGTTGACGCAGCTCCTGATAACGCTGCTGGCTGATCTCGCTGAGGTCTTGGCCGCTGCGCACGATGGTCGGGCGCAGGAACACCATCAAGTTGCTCTTGACCTGGGTATCCCGGTTCCAGCGAAACAGGGCGCCAAGGTATGGGATATCCCGCAGCAGCGGTACACCGCTTTCCTGGGTACGCACGCTGTCCTTGATCAGCCCGCCGATCACAATAATCTCGCCGTCATCGGCCAGGATCGTGCTTTTCAGCGCACGCTTGTTGGTAATCAGGTCCGAGGAATCGACACCGGACACGGCAGGCGCAATATCCGAGACTTCCTGCTCGACCTCCAGGCGCAGGGTGGAGCCTTCGTTAATGTAGGGTTTGATCTTGAGGCTAATGCCGACATCCTTGCGCTCCACCGTGGTGAACGGGTTGTCCGCGCCATTGCTGTTGGTGGCGTAGGAGCCCGTCTTGAATGGCACGTTCTGGCCGACGATGATTTCCGCCTCTTGGCTATCCAGGGTCAACAGGCTCGGGGTTGACAATAGATTGCTGCGACTGTTGCTGGCCAAGGCCGACACCAGTGCGCCAAAACGATCACTGCCCAGCTTGAGCAAAGCACCCTCAGGGGCAACGGTTTTCTCATCGAACTTGAGTCCCCCCACAATCGGTATGCCTGTGCCGGGGAAGTTGATAAGCCCTGACGTCTTGCTGCCACTCAGCGCCCATTGCACACCAAGCGCCTCGGCGATATCCCCGCTGATTTCAACGATGGCCGCGTGAATCAACACCTGCGCCCTGGGCCGATCCAACTCGCGCACAATGCCTTCGAGGGTGGCAAGTTGAGCCGGTTCTGCCAGCACCACCAGAGCATTCTGGCTTTCATCGGCGCGCACCATGAACAGCGCGCTGGCTGTTGTGTCCTTAAGGCCGGCGGAGGTGGGCTGTGACTTCATGCCTTGGCCCATGGTGTCGAGCACTTCGGCCAACTGTTTGGCGTCGCTGTAGCGCAGGCGAATGACCCGGGCATTGTCCAGGCGCGCCGGCGCAGCGGTGTCGAGGCTGCGAGCCAGTTGCACCAGGCGCTGGCGCACCGCCTGCGTGCCGACAATCACCAGGCGGTTGCCGCGCGGATCTGCCAGTACCTGGATGCCACTGTCGGCGTTCTGCTTGCCGAGGGAGGCGTCCATCAGGCGCGCAACATCCGCCGCCACGCCATGGCGCAACTCCACCAGTTCATGGGTGTTCTTCGCACCGGAATCCAGCTGCCTGACCACCTCGCCAATCCGTCGCACATTGCGCACGGTATCGGTAATCACCAACGCATTGGCCGACACCGATGGGCCGACATACCCATTGGTAGAGATCAAGGGCCGCACCAGCCCCGCCAGGTCCGAGGCATTGCTGATACCCAATGCGATGACTTGCGTGACGAACTGCTCCGGTGCGGCGGTGGGTTCGTCGGCATGAGCGAACAACGACTTGGCCTGGGCAAGCGGCACAATGAGGAGCTGATCACCTTGGTCAATCACGCTGAAATCATGGGCATTGAGCACGCTGTAAAACAGGCGCCGGACGCCTTCACGGTCGAGTGCCTGCCTGGACATGACCGTAATGCGCCCCTGAACCTTAGGGTCGAGGATGACGGTGGTGTCGAGGATGGTCGACATTTCCTCGACCACATCGCGCAACTCGGCGTTGTTCATCGTCAGCTGCCAGCGTTGCTCAGCCCCCGGCACCTTCCCTACGAAGAACAGCGCGACCAGGATGAGCGCGCCGAAAGCGCCGCGCCTGGCGCGACGCCCGGTGATACTGTTCATGGGCTTACTCATTCCTGGATTGCTCGACCGTTGGCCGCAGATGGTAGGTTGCCGGTTGGCGTGGGGTATGGGCCGTCCGGAGAAACCGCTCGCCCGCAGGACGCAGCAGCAATAGCTCTTCGCGCCCCTGACGCCACAACACCACATGTGCAGGCTCGATGCGGCGCAACAGACTGCCTCCCGGCAATCGCTCGCCGGCGCGATAAAAACGTTCGCCATCGGTCCCTGCGAGCAAGGCACGCGATGCACTGTCACTGGCGACCACGGTCGCCCGCAACGTCAGGGGTTCGGGACTAATCAAGACGCTGCTCTGCGCAGTCAGTCCAAGGACCGTAGCCACTGCCAGGATGTTGAGCGGTGCCGGTTCCCGGTGCGGGACCCGCGCCACGGAAGGCGCCTGTGAGGCCAGCATCAGCCCTTGGCGAAACTGCCACTCCTGCCAGGTCAGTAGCAGTGCGTAGCCCAAAGGCAACATCAGAACGAGCCAGCTCAACCGCCTCGGCTTCATTTGAAGATCGATTTTTGAAAAGACATGTTTTTCAACACGCGATGGCCGTACCACTCATGCTTGATGACCGCTCCCACATGCAGGGCGACCAGGATCAACAGCATCACACAGGCCTGGACATGGACCTGAGTGGACCAGGCAATGAGGGCTGGATCGGTGTGCAACTGGGCGATCAACAATACGTTAAATATATTGATCGGACGGTCCATCATTAAGACACCCGTCAACAGCACAACACCCAAGGTCAGATAAATCGCTTTATGAACCAGAAGTGCTGAGTACTCGGCAATACAACGTTTCCTACCCGGCGATGAAAAACCATGAAGGAAAGAATAATAAAGCCTGAGAATAAAGATCGGAACATACAGCACAGTCAACGAAACGTTAACAAACCCCACCCAATTCCTGATTACAACTCCAACTTCAAAAATCGCCACATAGAAGCCGGAGAGCAGGGTCCACAAGATAACCACCGCCGAGAGCCAATGCAGCATTACCTGGCCCAACGAGTAACTAACATATTTCGTCAACTGAAAACTCACCCTCAAGCAAAAGTGTATTGATATCGGCAAAAAAAACCGAAGCACGTTCAATTAAACTTGCCTCGGAATTATTCAACTACATGTCACAGCTGATCCCAAGCGGTCTGCCAGTGATGACCCACACCCGGCTCGAAGCCATTGGCGGTTGGAAGGTATTGCTTGCAGTAACCCGACACCGGAAACGCCTTGCACTCGTAGACTTCACCGGTTTGCGGATGCAGCACACGGGTGCCCGCTTCGTAACTGTCCAGGCCTTGCGGGAACACGAAGTGGTAGTCCTTGGCGCCGCCTTCACCGGTCAGGTTGACGGGCTGGGTATCCTGGCGCGTGGTACGACCATCGGTGGTGGTGCCCAGCAAGTTCATGTGGTGGGTACCGGGCTCAGTTCGTACGTCCATTTCAAGCCAGTTGCTGTTGCCCTGCGCCAGGGCTTTGACCGAACCGACCGGCTTGTTACTGGCATCGAACAGCGTGGCTTCGACGTTCATATCGCGGTTGGCAATCATGGAAAAGCGCAGCTTTGCCCGACCCTTGTCGAGTACGTACTCGCTGGCAAACGCCGACAACGCCATGCGGGCTTCGCTGTCTTCTGTGACGTCCAGGGTCAGTTCATAGCGAATCACACCACTGTCTTTCTGGGCGAACAGGTTGTTATTGCCCTTGACCGGCACGATGCCGCCTTGTTCATCGCGGATGCCCGCCTGAATCAGGGTCTGGGTCTGGTTGATCTTTTCGGCCAGCTTGAACGCCCAATTCTGCGGCAGGCCTTCTTCGGCAGTGTCGATGCTGATCTCAACCGTATACGGCGTGCTTTCGCCAGTAGCAGTAAACGCCCGGGCCTTGACCTTATCGCCTACCAGCAGCGTGGCAGACGGCGTGATGTTGCCGACGCTGCTCCAACCGCCGGGCAGTTCAGGCTCGGCGAGGATATTCACATCAACCACGTTGTAGAACGCTGCATCGGTGTCACCTACGGTCCAGATCCCGAGGATCACGTGCGGCCCGTTCTTGTCCTGGGGAATCACGCAGGCATGCTTGGCGCCGGAAACCGGGAGTACATTGCCTCCGTCCACCGCACAGAACGGGGTGCCATCAAACGAGGCGCGCTTGAGCGGCTCATTGGGGTTCCAGCCGTTTCGGGTGATGAAGTACTCATGCTTGGTGGCCGGGTGCGCCGCCGTGTACTTCCAGTCGAAACTGATGTTGCGGTCTTTGATTTCAGTCTGATGCCAGCGGGTGGCGGACTGCGCGTCCATCGCCGAGAACAGGCCAATGCCACCACTGGCGATCTTGCCGTCGACTGGCCCCTGCAAAGGTGCGCCGCCCACTCCGGCGGGGAATCCCTTGAAGGTTTCACCGACGCTTTGCGGTTCGTATTGAGCACCGCCGCATTCCTTGTTCAAGCCCT
>Ga0302228_10000580_pt1 | contig 29482 bp, 28 predicted proteins | sample II_Palsa_N1_2_FD_193519 | JGI IMG/M metagenome (GOLD analysis project Ga0302228, IMG submission 193519) | Peat permafrost microbial communities from Stordalen Mire near Abisko, Sweden - II_Palsa_N1_2 | ecosystem: Environmental > Terrestrial > Soil > Palsa > Peat permafrost | place: Sweden... | reverse complement strand
CAGGCACCGCGGTGCACCTGGCACCGCACGTGCTGTCAAACAATCAAGGCGAGCCTTCCGCATCCAGCGGAAGCGTCCGCACGCACCATGAAAACAGGAGGAAGGGTTATGTCGTGGTTCTTCTTAGTGCTGATCATCGCCGCTGCGGCGCTCGTCTACGTTCAGGCTCGCGCCTCATGGTGGCTCGCCTTCCTGATCGTCTGGGTTGCGGCCGCGCATCTGAGCGGCGCGGCAGGACCGCTCGCCACCGCCCTCCTCGCTATCGTCCTTGTATTGCCTGCGCTGGTTCTGACGCTTAGGCCGCTGCGCCGCGCGTGGCTCGCCAGGCCCGTGCTCGAAATCTTCCGCAAGATCCTGCCTGAGATGTCGCCGACCGAGCGCGATGCCATCGAAGCCGGCACGGTCTGGTGGGACGCCGCCTTATTCTCGGGACGTCCGCATTGGGACACGTTGCTCGGGCACGGTCCCGCCAGGCTCACAGCGGAAGAACAGTCGTTTCTCGATGTCGAATGCCAGCACCTGTGCGATCTCGCCAACGACTGGGAAACCACCGCCGTATGGCAAGACCTCTCGCCGAAGACCTGGCAATACATCAAGGAGCGCGGCTTCCTCGGCATGATCATTCCGAAGCAGTATGGCGGCAAGCAGTTCTCCGCCTACGCGCATTCGCAGGTCATCATGAAGCTCGCCACGCGCTGCTCGGCGGCGGCCGTCTCGGTGATGGTGCCGAACTCGCTCGGCCCGGCCGAGTTGCTGATGCACTACGGCACCGAAGAACAGAAGAACTACTATCTGCCGCGTCTCGCGCGCGGCGTGGAGATCCCCTGCTTCGCGCTGACGAGCCCCTATGCCGGCTCGGATGCCGCGGCGATTCCCGATGTCGGCATTGTCTGCCAGGGCAGCTTCGAAGGCCGCGAGACGCTCGGCTTTCGCGTGACGTGGGACAAGCGCTACATCACGCTGGGACCGATTGCGACCGTGCTAGGCCTCGCGTTTCGCGCGCTCGATCCCGATCACCTGCTCGGCTCCGCGGACGAGCCCGGCATTACCTGCGCACTGATTCCCACCTCGCACCCCGGCGTGAACATCGGCCGCCGTCACTGGCCGCTCAACGCGGTGTTCCAGAACGGTCCGAATTCGGGCAAGGACGTGTTCATCCCGCTCGACTGGGTGATCGGCGGACGCGCGCAAGTGGGCAACGGCTGGCGCATGCTGATGGAGTGTCTCGCTGCCGGCCGGGCTATTTCGCTGCCGTCGTCGAACGTGGGCATGGCGAAGATCGCCGTGCGCGGCACCGGTGCGTATGCCGCCGTGCGGCGCCAGTTCCGCACCGCCGTCGGCAAGTTCGAAGGCGTGCAGGAAGCGCTCGGCCGCATGGGCGGCAACCTGTACGTGATGGACGCGGCGCGGCGGCTCTCCGCGCATGCGGTCGACCTTGGCGAAAAGCCCTCGGTGATCTCCGCGATCGCGAAGTATCACATCACCGAGCGGGCCCGCAAGGTCATCAACGACGGCATGGATGTCGCCGCCGGCAAGGGCATCTGCATGGGCCCGTCGAACTTCCTCGCGCGCGCTTATCAACAGGTGCCGATTGCGATCACCGTCGAAGGCGCCAACATTCTGACGCGCTGCCTGATCATCTTCGGCCAGGGGGCGATCCGTTGCCATCCGTATGTGCTGAAGGAAATGGCCGCGACGCGCGAAGCCGATCGCGGCAAAGCCCTGCGCGATTTCGACGAGGCGTTCTTCGGTCATGTCAGCTTTACGCTGTCGAACGTGGTGCGCAGTTTCGTCTACGGCATCACGGCCGGCGCCTTCATCCGCCAACCGCAGCGCGCCTATGCGCCGCTCCTGCCGTACTACCGCGCGGCGACACGCATCTCCACCGTGTTCGCGCTGCTCGCCGATGTCTCGATGTTCGTGCTGGGCGGCGATCTGAAACGGCGCGAGCGGATTTCCGCGCGCCTCGGCGACGTGCTGTCGCAGCTCTACCTGATCTCCGCGACGCTCAAGCGCTTCGAAGACGAAGGGCGTCAGGAAAGCGATCTGCCGCTCGTGCGCTGGGGTGTCGAGGATGCGTTGCATCAGGCGCAGGAAGCCATCGACGGCGTACTCGTCAACTATCCGAACCGGCTTGCGGCGGGTCTCGTGCGGGTGCTGGCGTTTCCGTTCGGCCTGCCGCATCGCGCGCCGTCGGACCACCTCGGCGGCGCGATTGCCGAGTTGATGCAAACGCCGGGCGCCGCGCGCGAGCGGCTCGTGTCCGACTCGTATGTGCCGCACCCGGACGTCGATCCGCTCGGCTACGGCGAACTGCTGTTCGCGCTCAATCCGCGCATCAATGCGATCGACCAGAAACTGCGCGAGGCGGTCAAGCAAGGCTTGCTCACACCGATGCCGCAAAGCCTCGCGCACCTCGCCGCGTGGACGGAGCAAGCGCAACAGCAGGGCCTGATCGACGCCGACGAGCGCCAGGTGCTCGACGACTATGCGCGCTATGGCGCCGAGGTGGTGAAGGTCGACGACTTCGCGCCCGACTTCGGCATGCTCGAGGATCTGCAACAGCGCAAGGAGGCGCTCGAAAAAGCGATGCAGCTTGCGGCCTGAGTGTCGCGCCGTGCACACTGAGGCAAGGCCGCCGTGCATACTGAAGCAAACCCTTGAGACGCCCCTGATGCACCCTTTGATGCACCCCTGAAACCCTACGACGCAACCCCGACCGGCCAGCGGAGCAACCGACGATGAAAGACACCTACCTGAACTTCGTCAACTCGCCGTTCGGCGCGCGCCTCGCGCATTCGATCGGCTTGCCGAAGCCCGAGGTATTGCGCCGCTATCGCGCGGATCAGCCCGAGTTCGACGGGCTCGTCGCGATCGGTGCGGGGCGCGAGCCGCATCTGCTCGATGCGCTGGCGGGTGTGATCGCACGCAGCGGCTTCACCAGCGTCGCACATGCAAGCGCCGGCCTGTGGATACCGCTCGCCGCGCGCCACGCTCTGATGACAGGCCGCTTCGAGCCGGCCGACGCCGGGCCGCACGGACGGCTCGCCGCGCTGATCTTCGACGCGAGCGGCATCGAAGACAGCAGCCAGCTCGATAGCCTGTTCGCGTTCTTCCACGACACGCTGCGCTCGCTCGGCAAGTGCGGGCGAATTGTTGTATTGGGGAGGCCGCCCGAGGCCTGCGCGAGTCCGCGGCAATGGACCGCGCAACGGGCGCTCGAAGGACTGACCCGTTCGCTCGGCAAGGAAGCGCGGCGCGGGATCACGGCCAATCTGGTGTATGTCGCGCAAGGTGCCGAAGACGAGGCCGAAGCGACATTGCGCTTCTTTCTGTCGCCGCGTTCGGCTTATGTCTCGGGGCAGGCGGTGCGGATTGGCGCGCATGATCATGCGGACCCGGATGCCACCGCCGGCGCCGGTGCAGTTGCCGCCTCTGGCACAACCACCCTCAACTGGTCCCAACCGCTCGCCGGCAAACGCGCCGTCGTCACAGGCGCGGCACGCGGCATCGGTGCGGCCATCGCCAACGCGCTTGCCGCCGAAGGCGCGCATGTGATCGGCATCGATATCCCATCCGCCCGCGAAGCGTTAGAGACGACGATCCGGCCGCTCGCCGGCACCGCCCTCGCCTTCGATATCGCCGCGCCCGAAACGCCCGCGCAAATCGCCGCCGCACTCGACGAACTCGGTGTCGACATTGTCGTGCACAACGCGGGCATCACCAAAGACAAGACCATCGCGCGCATGACCGAGGCCGCGTGGCACAGCGTGATCGACATCAACCTGTCCGCGCAGGAACGCCTCGACGAGGCCTTGCTCGCCGCCGGCACGCTGCGCGACGGTGGCCGCATCGTCTGCGTATCGTCGATCAGCGGCATCGCCGGCAACCTGGGCCAGACCAACTATGCGACCTCGAAGGCCGGCGTGATCGGCCGCGTGCAAAGCATGGCGGCGCAGCTCACCGCACGGCGCATTACGATTAACGCCGTCGCACCGGGGTTCATCGAAACCCAGATGACCGCGAAGATTCCGCTGGCGATCCGCGAAGCCGGCCGCCGCATGAATTCGATGAGCCAGGGCGGCCAGCCGGTGGATGTAGCCCAGACCATCGCATGGCTCGCGCATCCCGGTTGCGCAGGCATCACCGGCCAGGTGGTGCGCGTGTGCGGCCAAAGCCTGATCGGAGCATGAGCATGGGCGAGCCCTCCGGCATCGGTCAAGCCTACGGCGCGGCGCGCCCCCGCACCGTGGTGGTCGAACAGTTGCCCGCGCCCGCCAGGCTGTATGCGCGCGCCTTGTCCGGCGTGATCAAGCGCGGCCGCCCCGCGCAGTTGCCCGCGCTGCGCCTCGTGCGTCCCGCGGCGCCGCTCGAACCCGCGGCCATCGAACGCTATGCGCGCGTCTGCGGCTTTATCCCGGAGCACGGCGTGCCGCTGACCTTTCCGCATCTGCTCGCCTTCCCGCTGCATCTGCTGATGCTGACCGACCCCGCCTTCCCGTGGCCCGCGCTCGGCCTCGTGCACCTCGCCAATCATGTGCGCATGCGACGCCCGCTCGCGTACAACGAAGTGCTGCGCGTCGAGGTCGAATTCGGCGCCTTGCTGCGTCATGACAAGGGCCAGGCGTTCGTGCTGCACACGCGCCTGTATCGACGCGGCGAAGCCGTATGGGACGGCGACAGCGTGTATCTGAAGCGCGGCGCCGCGCCGGTGGGCGATCCGCTGGCCGCGCTCGAAATCGAACGCGGCGCGTTGCAGCGCGTGGCGCGCTGGCAGCTTCCCGCGCAACTCGGGCGCGACTACGCGCACGCGTCCGGCGACTACAACCCGATTCACCTGACGACACTGTCCGCCAAGGCGTTCGGCTTTCCGCGCGCGATTGCCCACGGCATGTGGACCCTCGCACGCGCGGCCGCCGCGCTGCAACCGCCCAAGCCGCTCGCCGAAGCGGTAATCAGCGCCGAGTTCAAGCTGCCGATGCTGCTGCCCGGCGACGCGTCGTTATGGACCAACATCCCCGCAACGGCTGCGGCAGCGATCGCCGCGACGACCACGCGCGAACTCGAAGTGCGCGACGCGGCCGGCGACAAACCGCATTTACGCGGCCGGTTTCAGTGGACCACGCTATGAACCCGCGCCCCTTCACGAGCTGGCGCGCGCCTCCATTCATCCCTTAACGCACGGCGCCAAAGCACTCACCCTCAACCCGCCTCGCCCTCAAAGGAGTTACGCATGTCCCACCCGCTTCCCGCTGTGCGGCGCGTCGCCATCATCGGCGGCAACCGGATTCCGTTTGCGCGTTCGAACACGGCCTACGCGAACGCGTCGAATCAGGACATGCTGACCTTCACGCTGCAGGGCTTGATCGACCGCTTCAACCTGCACGGCGAGCGTCTCGGCGAAGTGGCGGCGGGCGCGGTCATCAAGCATTCGCGCGACTTCAACCTCACGCGCGAATCCGCGCTCTCGACCACCCTCGCGAAAGAAACCCCCGCCTACGACGTGCAGCAGGCCTGCGGCACCGGTCTCGAAGCGGCCATTCTGGTAGCCAACAAGATCGCCCTCGGGCAGATCGAAGCGGGCATCGCAGGCGGCGTCGATACGACCTCGGATGCGCCGATCGGCGTCAACGAGCGGATGCGCAAGATCCTGCTCGAAGCGAATCGCGGCAAGACCGCCGGCCAGCGCGTCGGCGCGCTGACCAAGCTGCGGCCGGGCATGTTCTTCAAGCCGCTGTTGCCGCGCAACGGCGAACCGCGCACCGGCCTGTCGATGGGCGAACACTGCGAACTGATGGCCAAGCGCTGGGCAATCGCGCGCGAAGCCCAGGACGAACTGGCCTACGAAAGCCATCGCAAGCTCGCCGATGCCTACACACGCGGCTTCCTCAACGACCTGATGACGCCGTACCGCGGCCTCGCGCGCGACAACAACCTGCGCGCCGACCTGACGCTGGAGAAGCTCGCGGGCCTGAAGCCCGCATTCGACCGCGACGCCGGCACGCTGACCGCCGGCAATTCCACGCCGCTCACCGACGGCGCCTCAGCCGTCCTGCTCGCCAGCGAGGCGTGGGCCGCCGCTCATGGTCTGCCGGTGCTCGCGTACCTCACCTGGTCGGAAACGGCCGCGGTCGATTTCTTCGACAGGAAAGAAGGCCTGCTGATGGCGCCGGCCTACGCCGTGCCGCGCATGCTGGCGCGTGCCGGCCTGACCCTGCAGGACTTCGATCTTTACGAAATTCACGAGGCGTTCGCGGCCCAGGTGCTGTGCACGCTCACCGCCTGGCAGGACGACGAGTATTGCCGCACGCAACTTGGCCTTGCGGGTCCGCTCGGCGCCATCGATCGTGCAAAACTGAATGTCAACGGCAGTTCGCTCGCCACCGGGCATCCGTTTGCCGCGACCGGCGGACGGATCGTCGCCGGTCTCGCGAAGATGCTGGCGCAACTCGACAAACCCGCCGGCACCGCGCGCGGCCTGATTTCGATTTGCGCCGCGGGCGGCCAGGGGGTCGTCGCGATACTTGAGCGCTAGCGCGCCAGCGGTATTTTTTATGCCTCATCGCAGCATCGATACAGCAGCATATAAACAGACACAGACGAAGCGTTGCGCTTCAGGAGACATGCAATGAACCAGCCTACCCAATCGGCGCCGATTCCATCCGTCGAAGCCAAACCGGCGCCGCGTGCGCCGAACACCGACGGCATCTGGTACGCCTCGTATCCGCCTGACGTGCCGCACGAAATCGACGTGCGGCAGTACGAGTCGATCGTGCAGTTCTTCGACGAATGCACTGCACAGTTCCGCGAGCGGGTCGCCTATGTGAGCGTCGGCGCCAACCTGACCTATGGCGAGCTGGCGCGCAAGGCCACCGCCTTCGCGGCGTATCTGCAGAGCATCGGTGTCAAGCCGGGCGAGCGCGTCGCCATCATGCTGCCGAATACGTTCCAGTATCCGGTTGCATTGTTCGGCATCCTGAAAGCCGGCGCGGTGGTGGTCAACGTGAACCCGCTCTACACGGTGCGCGAACTCGCGCACCAGTTGAAGGACAGCGGTGCGCAGACCATCATCGTGTTCGAGAACTTCGCGAAGACCGTCGAAGATGCGTTGCCGGGCACGCGCGTGCAGAACGTGATCGTCACCGGTCTCGGCGACCTGCTCGCCGACGGGCTGAACCTGAAAGGACGGATGCTCAATTTCGTGCTGCGGCACGTGAAAAAGATGGTGCCGAAGTATCATTTGCCGAAGGCCGTGCGTCTGCTCGATGCGCTCGCCACCGGGTACAACCGGCCGCTGACGCCAGTGCGCCTGACGCATGGCGACCTCGCGTTCCTGCAATACACGGGCGGCACCACCGGCGTCGCCAAGGGTGCGATGCTCACGCACCAGAACATCATCGCCAACCTGCTGCAGGCCAAGGTGTGGTCGCAGGGGCAACTGACCGGCGACATCGAAACCGTGCTCACGCCGTTGCCGCTTTATCACATCTATTCGCTCACTGTGAATGCGATGATCTTCATGGGACTGGGTGGGCGCAACATCCTGATCGCCAATCCGCGCGACACAAAGCGCGTGATGATGATCATCCGTCACGAGAAATTCACCGGCATCACGGCGGTCAACACGCTCTACAACGCGTTCCTCGAAAACGAAGAGTTCAGGAAGCGCGACTTCTCGGACCTGAAACTCGCGATGGCCGGCGGCATGGCCACGCAGAAGGCCGTCGCCGAACGCTTCAAGGCCGTCACCGGACAGCCGATTATCGAAGGGTATGGGCTCACGGAGTGCTCGCCGATCGTGTCGATGAATCCGGTCGACCTGAAAAACATGCGCGATTTCGAAGGCTCGATCGGCCTGCCCGCGCCTTCCACCCAGGTGCGCTTCAGGAAGGACGACGGTAGCTGCGCCAATATCGGCGAGCCGGGCGAATTGTGCGTCAAGGGTCCGCAGGTGATGAAGGGCTACTGGAACCGTCCCGACGAAACCGCCAAGGTCTTCGACGAGGACGGCTGGCTCGCCACCGGCGACATCGGCGTAATGGATTCGCGCGGCTTCATGCGGCTTATCGACCGCAAGAAGGACATGATTCTGGTGTCGGGCTTCAACGTCTATCCGAACGAGATCGAAGACGTGATCGCCATGCACCCCGACGTGCGCGAGGTGGCGGCCATCGGCATTCCCGATGTCGCGCAGGGCGAACGCGTCAAGGTGTTCGTCGTCTCGCGCAATCCGGCGCTCACCGCCGAGCAGGTCATCGAACACTGTCGCAAGAATCTGACCGGCTACAAGGTGCCGAAGGTGGTCGAGTTCCGCGACGAGCTGCCGCAAACCAACGTTGGAAAAATTCTGCGGCGTGCGCTGCGCGACGAGGAACTCGCCAAACAAAAACCTGCCTGACAAGCAGCACCTATCGAGCACCCGTCGAACGGCGACAGTGCGGTCGGTTCCGCCGATTCTGGATCTGGAGGGCAATGAATGAAGCATCGTCTGTTCACGCGTTCGCAAGCTGCGCCGGCCTTCGTGCCCTCGAAGCGCTCAATGCGCCCGATGCGCTTTGGCAACCTGAACCTGTTGCGGCCATGGCTCGCGGGCACGGTCCTCGCCTGTGCGTCGGCCGTCGCATTCGCGCAAGCCGGCTCGCAGCCGGCCAGTGTGGTCTCTGCTGCAGAGGCAGCGGCAAACCCCGCGGCAAACCCCGCAGCCGACACCGAGGCCGCCAGCGCCGTGCAGGCGCCGTCCACGCCACCGGCGCAGGCGGGCAAGCTGACGCTCGACCAGCAGGTGCATTGGCTACGGCAAGCGCAGCAAAGCGGCGCGCTCGAGAAACTCGACGATGCGCAGCTCACGGCTCTCTTCCAGTCGCTCGATCCGCTTACGCTGCCGCGCTATATTCAGGAAGGGCCGAACGGCTATCCCTCGTATGAGTTCAGGATGTTGCGCTGGGAACGCATCAAGGGCGAGTGGCCGGACAAGCCCGATCACATGCTGGTGCGCATCGCCCACGATCCGCTGCGCATCTACGCCAGATGGCTGCCGGATGGCGCGCACGCCGGCCAGGAAATCATCTACGACGAATCCAAACGGACCGACGAAATGTACGGGCACCTCGGCGGCCTGCTCGGCGTCGTGCCCATCTGGACCTCGACGACCGGCGCGCTGGCCCGCGCACAGTCGAACCACCAGGTGCGCGACCTCGGCACCGGCTACATCGCCAACCAGTATCTCGCCGAGGGCAAGAAGTACGTCGAAGCCGGCGTGCCGCGCTCGACGCAGATCGCCGTGCAGACCATCGAAGGCGTGCGGGTCGTCACCTTCACGTATGAAACGCCGATCGGCCAGCCGCAGTTCTACGCGAAGAAGGAAACACTCGGGCTCGATCTGCGCCATCCGTATTTCCGCACGGTCGAATCGTACGCGAACGACGGCAAGATCTTCGAGAAGATCGTGTTCGAAAGCGTCACGCCGAAGACCCTCGACGATGCGACCTTCGATCCGAAGAATCCGGCGTACAAGTTCTGAGCGACGTTGTTCTTCAGGCCCCGGACGTGCTTCGTATGACGCGGGTCCCGCGCATCGCCTTCGTGGCAGGTCCAAGCAGGAATGCCACTGGCGTGCGCCGGCCCGCGCATCGTTCGCAGCGGTGTTCGACCAGGCCCGTTGAACGCAACGCGAGTTCTCCAAGCACAAAGTAATCGGACGCATGCACGACGCCAATCATGAGACCGGGTGCCGCAGCGAGGCGCGGCGCCAGGGTCGTGTACCAGAGCGTGCCGATGTCGTTGCCGGCGTCGTGGTCGATTTCGAAGACGGCTATCCCCCTGCGCGCGGCATCGCGAGAGAACGCGCGTGCCGATGCGAGGCTCGTGTCCACCAGCGCCATCGTATTGCGCGTCACGGCGGCGTGCGTCTGCGTCTGCGTCGTCCACGGCAACGCGCCGGTCGCCGCCGAAAGCCACGCACCGGTCATCATAAAAGCGCGTCTGTCCATGGGCTGTTTTCGGCTCTCTCAATCGCAAGTCAGAACATCATCGCCGTCCATCGCAACACACCACGCCCCGTCACGTATAACCGCGCCGATCGCGCCACGCTGCCGGCCACACGCCCTGTTTACCCGGCGACAGGATGCCGGCCGGGTCGAGCGCATCCTTGATCGTCTCCGACAAGCGCAGCAACGCACCGTCGTTGAAACTGTACTGCGCGGCCGCGAAATCCATATACGCCAGATGCGCCCGATATTCGCCGTAACCGGCCGCACGCGCATCGCTCATCAGCACGCGCAGCAGATCGCCAGCCAGCTCCGCCTGCCCGGCGTTGTCGCGATCGAAAATAGCCGCAAAGATATGATTCAGATGACGCGTGCCGGCCGTGAAGCCGCCGTAGTAATCGAAGCCGTATTCGGCGGCGCGGGCCTTCGCCATCGTGTACTGGCGCATCGCATCGCGCCCGGTCGCCGGACACACCGGCGAAAAATCGACGTGCGCGCCCGCGCCGCCGCGCCAGTCGAGCATCCGGAAGGCGCTCATGGCGGGAATGCCGGCCATGTTGCGATCGCCGCCGCCGGCGGGCTGCTCGTCGCCGCGATAGAGACGCGCGAGCAGCTTCGCCTGCGGCACCCGCGCGAACGCCTGTTGCACGATCGCGTAACGCGCGTCGATCAATTCGGGCGTACCGTATAGCGCGAAATGCAGATTCCACCGCCCCACTTCGAGCTTCTTCAGCATCGCCTCGATCGCAGGCTCCGGCATCGGCCCCGTCCCCTCGTACCATTGCGCCCGCGGCGTCAGGCCTGCCGCGCGGCGCAAGCCACCCTCGATCACGGCATTGTTGCGGATGGTTTCGTCCAGCCGCAGCGGCCGCAGAATCTCGACGATCGCTTCCAGATCCTCCTCGCGGCGAAACTGGATTTCGCCGAGCAGATACGCCGGCGGCGCAGGCATCAGCCACACGCCCATCTTCGTGACCACGCCGTAGTTGGACTGCATGAACATCGCGTCGAACGACGGGCCGTAGCCCGGCTGAAACGCCTGCCATGACGTGCCGATCTCGATCGCCCCCATCCCCGTGCGCACGACCTCGCCATTGGCCAGCACCACTTCCATGCCGCACTGGCTGGCCGCATGATCGCCATACGACGTATAGCCGAAACCGCGCTCCAGCGTATTGCCGATCACGCTGCCCCAACCGGCCGCCGGCGGATCGACCCACAAGCGATGACCGTTGTTGCGCAGGTACGCATACAGGTCGAAGTAACTGACGCCGGGTTCGACGAGGGCGTAAGCCAGCGTTTCGTTCACCTCAAGAATGCGGTTCATCCGCTGCAGATCGAGCACGACGGAACCCGTCAGCCGCGGCGCGGCGCCGCCGTACGCAAAGTTGCGGCCGGTGGAAACGGTCCAGAGCGGAATGCGGTACTGCGTGGCGATGCGCAACACGGCGCGGATAGCCTCGACCGAGTCCGGCCGCAGCGCGGCGGCCGCGGCGAACGCCGCGGCCTGGCCCGGCGCAAACGGATCGCGATACGAGGCCAGTTCGGACCCGGACGACACCACATGCTGCTCGCCCAGCACCGCGCTCCATGCGGCGAGCGCCCGGTCGAACTGCGCTTGCGAAACGTTCGGCGGCAAGATACGTGTCAAGGCGACTCCTTTGACTGCGACGGCCGGGGGACGGCCACCCGGAGTGCGGCCGCGCTCAACGATGCATCCCGCCCCCACCGCCCCAGCCGCCATGCATTCCGCCGCTGGCCTGCCAGGTGCCGGCACCCCCGTGCCAGCCGCCCGTGCGCACCCGCGCGCCGTACGACGCACGGCTGAAATGCACATAACCGATCGGATAGCGATGATGAAAGCGGTCGACGAAAACAAACGTCCCGCCGAATCCGACTGAAACGACACCGCCCCAATACCATGGATCGTAGTACGGATAGACCGGCGCCGGATACAGCGCCACGGTATTGTCGGCGCCCTGCACGATCTGCCAGGTGCCGTCCGGTTGCTGGCACGCGAGGCCTGTGATTTGCTGCATCGTGCCGTCGATCTCGGCCTCACCCGCGATCGTCTGGCACGGCGGCGCGGCATTCGCCACGCTGTCCGCGGCGGACTGCGCCGCCACCGGCGCCGCACACGCCAGACACAGGCATAGTACGGTGCAGCGCCCTTTGATATTACGCATGATTCGTCTCGCCCGACGGTCCGGCGTCGCAACCGCCCACGCGGTCGTCACCGTGAAGACCCCATCGTTTGCCTCGCATCCGTCCGCTCCGCCGTCTGCGTGAAAACGCAGCAGCAGCACGGACCCGCACTATCTAAACGAGGCGCCGCACCGCACTATTCCGGCTGCGCGTCAGTCACACGACGCGTGTGCGTTACAGCATGTTTCAGCGCGCGACATACCCGGCAGAATCCGGGCAGCACGCTGACGGGGACCTACTGCCAGGACTCCGGCTTGCCGCCGAGCGCGCTGCACACGTCAATGGCCATCGTGCGCAGCTTGCCCTCCGAGATCGGCCCGGATAACGCATAGCCCATGTGATCGCTGACCCAGTAGAAGGTGCGGCGATTGCCGTCGCGAAACAGACGGAAGGCGGTTTCGTCGTCGGGAATGCCGGTCACGTAGAGCGTGAGCCGCGAACCCGTGGGATTCTCGTACATGAACTGCGCCGCCGGCCCCGCTTCGCCCGGCAGCAGACGTCCGCCCACCAGCGAATAGCCGTACTCCTGCAACGACGGCACCGAGAGCGGCCGGTTCAGGCGTTTGGACAACCAGGTAATCAGATGTTGTTCCTCGCTCGCGGCAACCTCGACCGGATGGCGCTGCTCCGGCGTATAGACGGCGTAGGCGATGTCGGCGCGTTGCGCGAGGCCCATCGGATCATGGCCGATCAAGCCGCCCGAGAGGCGCGGCGCGAGTGGCCCTAACACCAGCGCGAGACCCGCGCCGGCAACGAGCCAGCACGCGGCGAGGCCGGCACGCCGCCACCATGGCACCGGCGCACGCAACACGATGAACGACGGCTCGTGAGCGAGCGGCGCTCCGCACAAGGCCTTGAGCGCCGCCTTCTGCGCGCGCCACGCCGCCGCCTGCGCGGCGGCCTGCGGATCGCGCGCGAGATGCTCGAGCACGACGGCGTCCGCCTCGTCCGGCAACTCGCGGTCGACGAACGCCGACAGCGCCTCCAGGTCAGGCGGCTTGGGCACAGCGGGATCGTGGTCGTTGTGGCTCATCACGGATTTCTCACTACTTTGAGCGGCGCGGATTTGCGCGTCGGCCCTTCGATCAGAAGCACACGCATGTGCTCGCGCGCACGCGACAAACGCGACATCACCGTGCCGACCGGCACGCTGAGCGCAACCGATGCTTCCTGATAAGTCAGCTCCTCCACGCAAACGAGCAGCAGCACTTCGCGCTGCTCGAGCGGCAGACAGTACAACGCCCGTTGCAGATCGCGCAGCACGAGGCCGTCGACTTCTCCCGGCGGCGCTTCCAGATTGCGCCACGGTGCGCTCTCGTCGTCAACCGCGATCTCGCGGCGGGCCCGCAGCTGGTCGATGTAGAGATGGCGCAGAATCGTCAGCAGCCACGCCCGCAGATTGCTGTTAGGACGAAACGCGGCCCAGCGCGCCAAGGCGCGCTCCGCGGTGTCCTGCACCAGATCGTCCGCCCATGCGGAATCGCCCGTCAGTGCGCGCGCATAGCGGCGCAACTGCGGGAGCCATGAAATCACTTCCGCTTCGAACTTCACGCGGCGAACGCGACGCGCGGGCGGTCAGTAACCGCCGGTGCTGCTGGTCGAGCCGGTGCTGCTGCTGTTGCTGGAACCGGAGTCGCCGGGCGAGGTGCAGCCGGTGACGGCGAGTGACGCCAAACCGAGCGCCACGAGCATGCATGCAGTCGAAAAAATACGGAATAATTTCATAGAATGTCTCCTGGAGGCGCTCGGCGTCGCCGGCGTGGCGTATTGCCGCGCAGCGGGCGCAGCAAGCCGTCGCAGCCTGCGTGTCCGGCAGCTCGCCCAACGTGGGCCGCCAGACAGTGCGAAGCCGAATTGCAGCCCACGATATGTGCGCTGCTATAAGGGATAAACGTACCCAGGAGAGGTTTTATTCCGCGCCCTTACAGATATCTCTGACCCCGGCGCTGAACGGTCAGCGTTTGTCGGCCAGATCCCTAGCCAGATTCGTAACTCAACGTTACGAGGGCCAGTTATCAGATGCTTCCAGGCGCGCAAGCCGTTATAGTGGACCCACATCGCTCCCCCCCGCGCGCTTTTCCCCGAAAAGGGTAGAATCGCGGCGAGCAACTGTCCTTCTTACCTGACTTGTCCATGGCATCCGCAGAATCGCATCCGCAAAACGACTTCATGAACGCAGCGCGCAAAGAACGAAAGCGCGTCGAAATCTATCTTGTCAATGGCATTCGCCTGACGGGATGCATCGAGTCGTTCGATCAATACCTGGTGATGCTGCGCACGCCGGTCGGCTTGCAAGGCATCTACAAGCGCGCCATCTCCACCGTCCAGCTGGACACCGGCACCCGGCCCGCGCCGCGCGCCGGCCGGCCGTCGCACGGCGAACACACCACGCGGGGCCCGCATGGTTCGCGCGAACCGCGTGAGCATCGCGAGCCGCGTGAACCCCGTGAACCGCGCGAGTCGTACGGCGCCCAGCCGCCTGCCGAACGTACGCCGTCGTCCGAGCGCACGCCGTCGGACGGTCCGGTGGTCGTCACGCGCCGCCGGCGCCTGTTCGGCACCGGCAATGGCAATGGCGACGGGAATGGCCACGGTAACGGCGGCGGCAACAACAACGGCCACGAATAAGGCCTGGAAGCGCGGCGGGCTACTCCACCGGGTCGCCCAGCCGCTGCAGGATCTGTTCGATACGCACCCCCTGCTGGTGCGTCAGTTCGTAGGCGGCTTTCACCGCCAGCACGCGGCGCCGCCAGTAGTCGGCGCTGAACATGCGGACCATCGGTTGCCGCGTAGCCCAGTCAAGATGTTCCAGTTCCGCCTCCACGACGTGTGACGCGTTAAAGCGTTGCGCCTGCCGCGACCCGTTCGATTCCATAGCTGCGCCACCTCGTCTCGTTGCCGCCCGGCGGCGGCCCGTACAGGCCATCTCCCGCGACACACCCAAGACGAGTCAATCACCGTCAATTTCAAGGAATTTTGTGGCGTCGTGTGGCTCGGTGCGGCATGCGCGCAGGCAGGGGTGCGAGCGGCGGCAGGATTGCGCTATCCTGACTGCTCGATACCCTATGCGGAGGACCCCATGACCAAGCCGAAGCCCCACGCGCCGCCCCCCGGTGAAACGGCCGAAGACCGTCTCGACGAGGCCCTCGACGAAACCTTCCCCGCCAGCGACCCGATCGCCGTCGATCCGACCGAACGGCCGCATCCCGACAAGGCACCGCACTCGCCCGCCAAAGAAAAGAAACATCCGTAGACGCATTACCTGAACGACACGCTACGTCACACCGCGCGGTGTGACGTAGCTTGACCGTAGCAAGCACGCCGACCCCTGCCCGCTCCCGCCAGAAGGAACGACAGCATGCCCAGCGACACCCCCCGTCCGCTCGCCCCCACGTCTGCGCGCTACCTGCGCGAACGCGACGGACACGAAGCCCGTGTCACCAACGTCGAACTGTTCTTCGACCTGATCTACGCGTTTGCGGTTACGCAACTCTCGCATCGACTGGTGCACAACCTGACTGCATTCGGAGCGCTGGAGACGCTGGTGCTCTGGTTCGCGGTCTGGCTCGGCTGGCAGTACACCTGCTGGGTGACGAACTGGTTCAACCCCGAGCGCATCCAGGTGCGGCTATTGCTGTTCGGCGTGATGGTGATCGGCATGGTAATGGCCGCGAGCCTGCCGCTTGCCTATGGCGAGCGCGGGCTCGTCTTTGCGATCAGTTACGTGGCGATCCAGGTGGGCCGCAGCCTCGTGGTGCTGGGGTTTCTCGGCCGCCATCATGCGCTTACTGCAAACTTTCGCCGCATCTGCGGATGGCTCGCAATCTCGGGCATCGCGTGGATCGCGGGCGGCCTGCTGGACGGGCTGCCGCGCTTCGCCTGCTGGAGCGTGGCGGTGCTGTGCGAGTACATTTCGCCGATGTTCGGCTTCCCGTTGCCCGTGCTCGGCCGCTCGGGCGCCGCCGACTGGCGCAGCACCGAAGGCGGCCATATCGCCGAACGCTGTCAGGCCTTCGTGATCCTCGGGCTCGGCGAGTCGGTGGTCGTGACGGGCGGCACGCTCTCGGATCTGGGCACGTGGAGCGCACCGTCGATCATTGCGTTTCTGGTGTGTTTTGCCGGCAGCGTCGCCATGTGGTGGGTCTACTTCGACACCAGCAGCAGCGCCGGCAGCCGCGCTATCGCGCGCGCCCGCGAGCCCGGTCTGATGGCGGCGTATTTCCACTACGTGCACGTGATCCTGGTGGCCGGCGTGATCGTGTCGGCGGCCGCCGACGATCTCGTGATCCTGCATCCGCCCGAGCACATCGACTGGCCGACGGCCTGGCTGCTGCTCGGCGGTCCGGCGATCTACATCGCGGGCAACGGGCTGTACAAGCGCGTCGTCTACGGCTGGTTTCCGCTGTCGCACTGGATCGGGCTTGGACTCCTCGCGCTCGTCGCGCCGTTCGCGTTCCACACCGATCTGCTGATGACGGGCGGCCTCACCACCGTCGTGATGATCGTGGTGGCCGCGTGGGAAAGCGTCTCGCGGCGCAGGTCGGCGCAAGCCGAGGGACCGCTCGGCGCGGAGTAGCCGAACTCGCTGGAAACGACAAAACCTCGCGCGGCGAACCGGGCGAGGTTTTGGGTCTGCCGCCAGCCCCGCTGGCGACGCAGACTGGCTGCTGCCTTAGTGCTGGGTAGTCGGCAGACCGCTATCCAGCTGACGTTGCAGCTCCTGCACCTGACGCTGTGCTTCGCGCAACTGGGCCTGAGCGGCAGTCTTCTGCTGCGCAAGCGCCGTGGCTTCCGCGCGCGTCTGCTGCTGCTGGCTGTTGACGATGTTCTGTTGCTGATGGGCGACGTCGAGGTCGGCCTGCAGACGATTCGCACGGTCCTGCGACAGGGCGATCATGCGCTCCGTGAAGGCCTTTTGCGCCTCCAGGCGGGTGCGGCGGATTTCGACGTCCGACAACTGCATGGTCTGACGGACGAAGTCCTTGTAGATCATCTCAGCGCGCGTTTCGTCCTCGGTCTTGACGACCCGCCAGAAGGTCTTCTGCTGGAACAGCGCGACGTAGTACGTCATCTCCTTCGGGTAGAACAGCATGCTCGCGCCGTAGCTACCGTTGTACGTCGTGCGCAGCTCCTTCAGATCCGACCCCCGGATCATCTGCTGCAGTTCCGCAACGTTGCCGGCGGCGGATTGCTTCGCCTCGTCGGGCGTGAGCGCCGTCGACTGTCCCGCCTGGTCCTGCGTCGTGGCCGGCAGTGCTGTCGTCGTACCCGGCTGGGAAACAACGGCTGCGCTTGCCCCGCTATCCGTCAGAGCCTGCGCATAAACGCCCTGCACGGTCCCCAGCGCCACCAAAGCGCCCAAGGCAATCTGTCGAAGTTTCGACTTGTGGTCCATGTAAATCCTGCTTGAACAGTTTTTGTTTTAGTACATCTGTCTCATTATTACTCACTTTCGCGTGTTTCGGGCTCTTCGTCGAAAATTTGGTACTTACGCATTTTCTCCCATAACACCTTCCGGCTGATGCCTAGCGTACCAGCGGTATCCTGCCTGCGCCAACCGTTTGCGTCGAGTGCCGCGAGCACGCGGCTGCGTTCGGCCATGTCCCATTTGCTGCGATCGACCAGCACCTCCGCCGCACTCTCGGCGGGCACCGGCTGATTGCTGCGCGCGAGCGCCAGCAGCCGTTGCAGCCGCGCCGCGTCCCACGCGCCGATCTGCCGCACCGTCACGCCGATCCGCTCGGCGAGGTTGCGCAGTTCGCGCACGTTGCCGGGGAAATAGGTGTCGGCGACGGCGTCGGCCAGCCAGTAGGGGATGTCGGGCAAGGTCTCGAGCCGCTCCTGACCGACCACCGACGCGATGAACGCCTTGAAGATGGCGATCTTGTCGACCGCGCCGCGTTCTTCGAGCGACGGAATTTTCAATTCGATCACCGCAAGCCGGTAGTAAAGATCGGCGCGGAACGTGCCGTCCTTGACCAGTTGCGGCAGGTGCTTGTTGGTGGCGGCGACCAGACGGAAGTCGAGCTTGATGGGCGTCGCCGAGCCGATCCGCGTCACCGCGCTGTCTTCCAGCACACGCAGCAGTTTGACCTGCTGGTAAAGCGGCAGGTCGCCGATTTCGTCGAGGAACAGCGTGCCGCCGTCGGCCTGCTCGAAATAGCCCTTGTGGGCCACCACTGCCCCGGTGAACGAGCCTTTCGAGTGGCCGAAAAAGAGCGACTCGAACAGGCCGTCCGGAATCGCGCCGCAGTTGACCGGCACGAACGGCCCCTGACCGTAGCGGCGGTGCTTTTCGTGCAGCAGTTGAGCGATGCGCTCCTTGCCGACACCGGTCTCGCCATGCACGAGCACGCTGGTGTCGCAGTCGGCGAACGTGTCGACTTCGTGCAGCAGCGCCTGCATGCATTCGGAGTTGGCGACCAGCGCGCTCGACTCGAGCGTCTGCGCCGTGTGCGCGCGGATTTGCAACACCAGCTTGGTGACCATCCCGCGCAGTTCGGCGCAGGTGAAGTCGAGCGGCAGGATATGGGAATACTCGGACGGGTACATGGCGGGATCGTGGTCGCGCGGCGCCGCGCCGACCCACACGACCGGCATGCCGTGCGCGGCCTGCCAGTCGCGCAGGATCAGCGCGCCGCTATCGATCACGGAAACGCTGATGATCGCAAGCGACGGCCGTAGCGCGGTGCGTTCGGGCGAAATCGCGATGTCGTCCGCGCGGATCACCTCGACGTCGAAGCTCGCCATGCAGCGCGCGACGCGGTCGACGATGTCGGCCTTGCCTTCCCAAACGTAGATATCGAGTTCGTCGATTTTGGCGGTGGTTCTCATTGGCGAAGAATCAGTAAACCAGTTGGGCCTGACCGCAGGCGAGTCCGAGGTCGTGGACGGTAGCTACGCCGATCTGGACCCCCAGCAGTTGCAACAAAGGGACGAGCAGCGCGTCAAGCGAATTCAGAATGGGCGACAGCAGACTCACCACGGCGCTCAATAACGACGACACCGCGATCCCGACGACGCTCGTGCTGGACACCACGACGCCTCCTAGCGTCGCATAGACCGAACTGGGAAGTTCGCTCGCGAGCTGGGTCAGCACGCCGGTTGTCGCCGCGCCCAGCGCGTTGGTGTTGGTCGATTGGTAGGCAGTCGGCGAGTTCGGCACGCCACTGAACGTCATCGGATAGGACGAAGCCGCTTTCAGCTTCACCAACAAGCCCGAAGGCGGACTGGTGTTCGGGTTACCCACCGACACGCTGAGCGCATCGATCCCCAGCACGGTCACGCTCGTCACCGGTACCGGCTGCAGGCAGGTGCCCGCCGTGGTGGTGTTGGTGAAATTGCTGGCTGCGTCCATGCCGATGCACGCCGACGCCAAACCCGCCTGGGCGACGATCACGCTCTGACTGGTCTGCTGGGTCGTCGTGCATTGCGTGCTCTGCAAGTACGCGGTGCCAGGGTCGGCTTCCACATAAATCGGCAGGTTCAGTGCGCTGAGGTTGATCAGCACAAGGTTCAGCTGGAGCAGGCTGATGTTCAGATAGAGCCGCACGGATGCCGAGTGCGCACTGGTTCGCCACGTGCCATCTGCGTTCTGCCCCGCCTCGCCGACTGCGATCACCGGCGGTTCGAGGATCTTCGCCTGCGCCGTCACAGTGGCAATTGGGCTCAGATTGAGCGCAGTCCCGAGGTTGACGGCCGATTGGCCCTGCGCGACCTCGGCGGCCACCAGCAGTGCATCGAGCACATTCACGGTGGCGTTAACCGCCGCCTGCGGATCATCGAGCGCCACCGTCAGCAAGCCGTTGGTGGTCGAATTGGCGCCGAGCGCAACGTTCAGTCCGGATGGAATGGCGGCCTGGATCGTGCCCAGATCGGTAATCGCGGTCACGCCCACGGTCGCACTCTTGCCCGCAGCGGTAATCATCGCCGACACGAGTTTCGCGAGCGAGACCTGGGTCCCGAGCAGCTGGCTCATGGTACCGATGTTGAGCGCAGCCGCGAGGTCGCCCAGCTTGATCTGGGTCGTGGCCAGACCTTGATACGACGCCACACTGAGATTCAGGTTGGCGCCAGGCAGCAAGCCGTTCAACAGCCCATTCAGGAGTCCTCCCGAGAGGGTCGCGAGCGAGGTGGTCACCGAGAACGAGCGAATGTTGGTCGCCTGCGCCGTGCTCACCGCCTGGATCACCCGCGCCGGCCCGGCGAAAAAATACGGCACGGTCTGGCTGACGGTGACCTGCACGGCATTCATCGGCGCACCGCTGGTCGCGAAATACGATTGACCGGCATTGACCGTCGGATCCCAGCGGCCGCACACCACCGTGACGGTAGCGCCGGTCGACAGACCGTTGCCTTTCACGGCATTGTTGTTCGCCGAGTTGGTGGCCGACGTGCAGCCGCCGCCGTTGCTGATGGTCTGCGCGCCGGCCGCCGCCGCCAGATCGGCGGTCCGCTGCATCTCGCGACGCGCGAAATAGTAGTTGCCGACGTCGATCACCCCCAGCGCCGCGATCGCGAGGCCAATGCAGACCGCCGCCAGGATGGCGGTCACGCCGCGCTGGCGGCGCACGGACACATGGCCCGCGCGGCGCCGCTGCGCGAAGCGCCCAATCGTCGAGGAGGATGATTCGGAGACCGACATATCAGTTCTCAATTCTGCGGCAACGTGCCGCCCTGTGAACTGCCGCTGCTCGACTGCCCAATAGCAGAACCGTAGTAATCGGGGATCTTCGAATTGAACGACTCCAGGTAGCGCTTGTAGGCGAGGCTTGCTTCCGCGCCCAGCATCGGCTGGGCCGGTGCGGCCATTGCATTGCTGCGCTGAAGCGCGAGCCACTGGCTCGTCGCGTGGTCGATTTCGCTGTTCGGCACAGGCGGTTGGCTGGCGTCGTTCTGCGCGCGGGCCACGTTCGCGCCACCGGCCAGCGCAAGCGCGGCCAGGATCAGCGCGAGCCTCGTCAGCCGGCCCCTGCTTCGATTGATGGATTGGTTTGTCATGTTCGCCCCCTTCTGCCACCCTGCTATTGTGAGAATCGCTGCAACAGGCGCGGCGCTGGTCCGGGCGCCGACGCGCTCGCGACCGGCGCGTTACGGGCATCCTGCTGCGTTTGCGCCACGCCCGGCCGCGCCATGCCGGCCACCGCGATCTTGGCCGCGTCGCGGCGGATCGCCGCGCGCACGTCCGGCGAGAATTTCTGCTGATCCATCAACGTCGCCGCCCGCACGTTGTCGCCGTCGGCGAGCAGATACAGCGCGACGTTGCTGATGATCTTCGGATTGTTGTGATCGAGTTCCGCGGCCTTCATGAGCGGCACGCGCGCGCCGTTCACGTCGCCCTCGCGCAGGCGCGCGTAACCGAGATCCGACAGGGTCGGCGCATCGGTCGGCGCGAGCCGCGCCGCTTCCTGCAACTGCTGGGCGGCCCGCGGAAAATCGCCCGCCGCGCCCGCGATCAAGCCCAGTCCGCGATAACCGCGCGCCGCGAGCGGCGTGGGCAGCAGTTTCGTATAGGCATCCGCGGCTGCATCCGGTTGATCGGTCATGCGCAGCGCGTCTGCGCGCATCAGGATCGTCTCCGGTCTCACGCCGTACTGCTTCTCGAAGGCGTCGATGTGGGCAAGCGAGGCGTAGTAAAGCCCCTCCGACTGCATCCGTCCAATCAGGTCGAGGTACACATCCGGCGTGTCGGGCGCCGGGTCGCGGCCCGCCTGCTGGATCTCGGCCGCGCGTTCGGCCTGCGGCCCCACGCCGTAACCCGACTCCTTCGACGCGCAAGCGCCGAGCAACGCGAGCGCCAGCACAGCGGTCGCGCGCCGGACCAGCCGCGCCCTGCGTGCCCCGCACGCTGTGCGTGCTGTACGCACCGACGCCGCCTGCCATGCAGGAGCTGCGCCATCGAGGGTTAGGTCGTACGTCATTAGCATGGCTTACCGTCTCATTGAATTGAGCGAATGCGTCACCGCGAGTACGCCCGGTCCCGCGGTCACGATCAGAAGCGCCGGCAGCAGCGTCAGGATCATCACGCCCGTCATCTTCACCGCGAGTCGCCCGACCCGTTCGCGCAACATCGAACGCCGCGTCTCGCGCAAGCGGTCGCCGAACTGCTTGAGCGGCTCCTGCACCGCGCCGCCGTGGCGGTCCACCTGCACCAGCAGACGCACGATCGCGCGCATGTCTTCGTTGTCATAGCTCGAGGCCAGCCGCTGCAGCGACTGCTCGCGGGTGCGGCCCGCCGCGAACTGCCGCTGGGCGATTTCCAGCTCGCTCGACAGCACCGGCAGCACGCCGCGGAAATCGCTCACCATCACCTGCAAGCTCTGGTCGAGCGACAGGCCCACCCCTTGCAGCAGGCGCAACAGGTCGACCAGCATCGGCAGTTCTTCGATCACCCCGCGCCGGCGTGCGCCCGCGCGGCGCTGGATAAAGAATTTCGGCAGCATGAAGCCGACGATCATCGCGCAGATCACCAGCGCGACATAGCGCTTGCCGTCGACATGCCCGCCTGCGAGCGTGCCCGCGAGCAACGGCAGGACGGCCGCGAGGCCGACCCGCGCGATCAGGAACAGTCCGCGTGTGCGGGTGTCGACGAAGCCGCATTGTTCGAGCAGGCGCCGGTCTTCATCGGCGACCAGTTGGCGCCCGAACGGCGTATCGAGCCAGCGGATGCCGGTGTGCGCGAAGCGCTCCACCAGGGCCTTGATACCGGTGGCGTGGTCGGCCTTCGTCGTCCTGGCAGCCGCGTTCGGGACGGCGTCCGTCCCCCGCGCCGTCGCACTGGCGGCCGCGAGCGCAGCACTTTGCAGCGCGCGTTCATCGAGTGCGTGGGCCAGCGTGCGCTCGCTGCGCCGCGCGGCGGCGAGCCGCGCCAGCAACACGCCGGCGATCAGCAGCAAGGCGAGCGCACCGAGTCCCAGCGCGATGGCGGCAACGTGATCGGCTTGCATCATGTCGCCCTCAGCCGCGTGAGGCGGTAGAGCAACCAGGCGCCGACCAGCTGCAAGCCGAACGCGAGATACACAAGCTCGCGGCCGGTCGGATCAAACCACATGGCGCCGAAGTAGCGTGGATTGGTGAGGATCAGAAAACCGCCGATACCAACCGGCAGCAGCGCCAGAATCCATGCCGACAGGCGCGTCTCCGCGGACATCGCGGACAGTTCGCGCTCGGCCTGTTCGAGATCGCGCATGAACGAAGCCATGCGGTCGAGCATCACATCCGCGCGGCCGCCGTACTTCACCGACAGGCGTAACACCGCGCCGACCAGTTCGAGCTCGCGGGCGCCGTACAGCACCGCCGCCTGCGAGAGCGCGCGGTCGATCTCGACGCCGGTGCGCAGCATGCGCGAGACGTGATCGAGACAGTCGCGCAACGGCGCATCGGTGGTTTGCATCGCCCCCTGGAATGCCGCCGGCACGCTGTTGCCCAACGTGATGAGCCGCACGATGCCGTCGAGAAACGACGGCAGTTGCCGCACGATCGACTGGCGGCGCTTTTGCGTGCGCATCGACACCAGGAAGAAGACGAAACTCAGGCACGCGAGCAGCGTCACGGCCCCGGCCAGCACCCCGCCCTCGCGAACCGCCCAGAAGCACAGCACCGAGGTGGCAACCAGCATGATGAGCGCCGGCGTGCGGGCGTTCGCGATGCCGGCGCGACTCATCGTGTTGTCGATGGCAAAGCCCACTCGCGCTTTCAGGTAGGTCCATTGCACGCGGGAACCAGCGCCCTCCTCAGGGGCGTGCGGGGCCATGCCGCCATGCGCCGACGTGGCTTGCCGCAGCGGCGCGGTGCGCGCCGCGCTGGCGCCGCCCGGCATGGTCGGCGCCATCCGGCTGTCGATAAAGCGCTCCGTGCTCGCCCGCTCTTCGCGTTGCGCCCCGCGCTGCAACAACAGCAGCGCGCCGGCCGCACACAGCACCGCGAGCGCCGCGATGAGCACGATCGCACTAGACATTGAAGCCCCCGCCGAACCCGCCACCGCCAAAACCGCCGAACCGGCCGGTCTGCTCCGGTGCGCCGCCAAGTGCCTGCCTGAAGCGCGAAAGCTTGGGCGAATGCGGGTGAATGCCGAGCGAGACCCATTGGTCGATTTCTTCGCCATCCTGAGCAAGCACCGGCTCGTAGCGATACAGCTCCTGGGTGGCGATGATGTTGTCGGACAGGCCCGTCACTTCGGTGATGGACAGAATGCGCCGCCGCCCGTTCGAGAGACGGCCAATCTGCACGATGAAGTCGATCGCATTGGCGATCTGTCTCCGCAGGCTCGATTCGGTGCCCTGAAAGCCCGCGAAACCCGCCAGCATTTCGAGCCGGTACAGACACTCGCGCGGCGAACTGGCGTGCACCGTGCCCATCGAACCGTCGTGGCCCGTGTTCATGGCCTGCAGCATTTCCAGCACCTCGCCGCCGCGCACTTCGCCGACGATGATGCGATCGGGACGCATCCGCAAGGTATTGCGCAGCAGGTCGCGGATCGTCACCACGCCCGCGCCGTCGAAGCCGCCCGGGCGGCTTTCGAGCCGCACCACGTGCGGGTGGTTCAGCGACAGTTCGGCCGTATCCTCGATCGTCACGACCCGCTCGGGCTCGGGAATATGAAACGCCAGCGCGTTGAGCAGCGAGGTCTTGCCCGAACTCGTGCCGCCCGACACCAGCACGTTGCAGCGTGCCGCCACCGCCGCTTCGAGCAGCGCGCCGATCTCCGCGTTGTAGGTGCCGTTGCCGAGCAGATCCTCGGGACGCATCGGGTCCTTGCGGAATTTGCGGATCGAGACGATCGGCCCGTCGATCGAGAGCGGCTCGATCACCACGTTGACGCGGCCGCCGTTCGGCAGCCGCGCGTCGACCATCGGATTCGATTCGTCGAGGCGCCGGCCGATCGGCGCGAGAATGCGCCGCACGATGCGCAGCAGATGCGCGTTGTCGGCGAAGCGCACGGGGATCTTGGTCAGAATGCCGTGGCGCGAGACGTAAACGTCGTTGTAGCCGTTGATCAGGATGTCTTCGACCGCCGCGTCGTTGAGCAGGTCCTCGATCGGGCCGAAGCCAGCCAGTTCCTTGGTCAGCGCTTCGGCAATCAGCCGCACCTCGCTCTCGTTGATCGGAATCCGGCGCAGCCGCACGAAGCTGTCCATTTCCAGGTCGACGAACTGGTTGATCGCGTTGCGCGACCAGCGGCCGAACTCCGCGCCGAGTTCCTCGATACGCGTGAGCAGATGTTCGTGCGCCGCGTTCTTGATGTCCTGGAACTGCTGGCTATGCGCGAACGAAGGCGCGTCGTCGGCAAATTCGATGTCTTTAGCCATCGTCTATGACCGCTTGTTGGAGGTTGGAATGAAGCGCTTGAGCGCACCGAGCGCGGACTTGCCGCGCGCCTGCGCCGCAGCGCTCGCCGCTCCGCCGAGCCGCTCGACCAGCGGCTCGAGCGCACGAACGAACGGGTCGCGCGGCGACGCGTCGATCAGCAGTTGCCCCTGATTGACGGCCTGCCCGAGCGGCACGCGCCGCTCGGGCAAGGTGCCGAGCAATGGAATATCGAGGCGTTGCGCGATCTGCGCAGCGGTAAGACCCAGATCCGGATCGAACTTGTTGACCAGCAGGCGCACCTGGCTCACGTCCACGCCCTCTTCCCGCAAGGCGTCGAGCACGCCGACCGCCGAGACGATCGACGCCACGCCCTGATCGCACAGCAGCCAGGTTTCGTCCGCGGCCTGCACGACATGCGCGATGAACTCGCTGTTGCTGAAGCCGCCCAGATCGACGATCTGCTGGTCGAAGAACGCCCGCAGCCGGTTGAACAGGCTGATCGAACTGGAGTAGGACACCTCGCGCATGTCGGCCAGATTCGGCGGCAGCGACGTGAGCGCGAGCCCGCTCGCATGATGCGACAGCGCGGTGTGCACGAAGGTCTGGTCGAAGCGGCGCAGATTGCGCACGGCTTCGACGAAGTTGAATTCGCTGCGTGTGTTGAGCAGCAGCGAGCCGTCGCCGGCCGGCAAGCCCAGGTCGAACAACGCGGTCTGCCGACCTTGCGACGCGTCGCGCCGGTGCAGCATGGCCGACAGGTTGGCGGCCAGCGTGCTCACGCCCATGCCCACCCGCGCACCGAGCAGCACCACCACATGGCCGTGCCGGCTGACCGGCTCGACCAGGTTGTCGATCACCTGGCGGGTGATGCGCAGCGCGTCTTCCGCCGGCGCCGACAAATCGATGAAATCGCGCACGCCGACGCGCAGCGCGGCGAGCGCACCCTCCGGCTCGGAGAGCGAACCGACCGCGACGATCTGCAGGCCCGGATAAGCGGCCCGTGCCGCACTCGCCGCGGCACTCGCCGCCGCGGCGCGGCCGCCGGAAAAGTCGACAAACACCAGCGACGGGTTGAGCGTCGCGATGCGCTGAGTCAGCATCGACGGATCGAGCGTCGCCTGTTCGACCGCACCGGCTGCCACCAGGGTATCGGTCAGCCATTGGACGTGTTCGTCGGCCAGCGACGCGAACACGAAGTAGTCGGTGATCACCCGTTCAGTCAATGAATGCGTTCTCGCGTTCATAGTGGACATCCCTTTGCAGCCTGAACTTCGCGGCCGCCGAATCGTACTGCGCACTGCTGCGGTTGGCCTGCGCCCATGCGCCGTCCTGCCCGCCCTTCCGGTTCGTCGCGCCGCGCGGCATCGGCCGCGCCGCGCGACGAACCACGTTCACTTCGAGAACCCCGGCGCCGCATCCGGCGACACGATGCCGCCCAGTACCGAACGCCACACCGCACCGTCGCGCTGCTCGGACTGCTCGCCGGGCGTCGTGGGCAATGCAGCGCCCTTGGCGATCGGCGAAACCAGATGCGGGGTCACGATGATCACCAGTTCCTTGTCGTTCTGCGAATAGCTCACCTGCTTGAAGAACGCGCCGATGATCGGCAGGTCGCCGAGCAACGGCACCTTCGATACATTCGAAATCGTCTCGCGGTCGATCAGGCCGCCGATCAGGAAGCTCTCGCCGTCGCCCAGTTCCACGGTGGTATCGGCACGCCGCGTCGTAATGGCCGGCACCGACACGCCGTTGATCGTGATGGCGTTGGTAAAGTCCAGTTCGCTCGCCTCGGGCGCGACCTTGAGCGCGATCCGCTGGGGGCTCAGCACGGTGGGCGTCAACATCAGACCGACGCCATACGGCTTGTATTCGATCGACACCGTGCCGAGTGCCTGCGGCACCGGCACCGGAATTTCGCCGCCGGCCAGAAAGCTCGCACTCTGTCCCGACAAGGCGACGAGTGTCGGCTCCGCGAGCACCCGTGCGAGATTGTTGCTCTCCATCAGGCTCAGATCGGCGCTGATGCCATGCGTGACCGAGTTGAACACCAGGTTGAAGGCCGATGAGATCGGCATGGTCGAGTTGAACGACGGCGACGCGCCGAAGGTCGCCGAGCTGAGCGCCGAAGGGGCAAACGAGCCGAACGTGAAGCCGTTGTTCTGCTTGAGGATGTTCAGCCCGATCTGCTTCAACACCGAGCGGCTAAACTCGACCACCCGCACGTCGACCTGCACCACCGAACGGGTCGCCACGGTCGAGGCGTCCACCACATTCGCGTCGGTGTCGCCCGCCGCGCCACCCGCCGCGGAGCCGCCCTTGCCGCCCGCGCCGCCACCCTTGCCGCTATCCAGACCGCTGCCGAGCGCGGCAGCGTGAGCGCGCGCCTCAACTTGCGCGACCGCCACGGCCCGCTGGTGCTGTTCCATCGTCGCGGCCGACCCGGAGATCAGCGCCGTATCGCCCGCCGTCTTCACCGACGGCGCGCCCGGCCCCAGCAACGCACCCGCTGCCGTACTCGTCACGTTGACCGTGTAGGACATCGGCGTGTCATGGTTGCGCTCCCACAGCATCAGATTGGTGCTGCCAGGCGATTTGCCGATCAGCAGCACGCCACCGCGCTTGTCGCCACGGATGATCAGCACGTCCGCGACCGTCGGGTCGCCAATCGCGATCCGCGTCAGGGTATGGCCGAGCGCCAGCGGCTGCTGCGAGCCCACCGTGATGTCGACAGTCTGCGGCGCATCGGCCGCCTCGCTAGCCGGCGCGACGGCCAGCGAGGCCATGCACAGCCACGCGGCCAACCCGCAAGCAAAGATCCGTTTTTTCATATTCTTATGGGCTCAACCGCCCGCCCGTTCCCTGAAACTGCTATCGAGCGACCGTTTCGGCGCGCCCACCCCGTATCACTTCAATACCGTCGTTCGCCGCACCCGCGACCCGCGTGACCGGCCGGGCCATGCGCGGCGCCGCCTGCGGATGCGCCACTGGATTGCCCGTACTGCCGGACAGTTCGTCGAGCGCCACGCCGGCCGCGGCGCGTGTCGAGTCCTGTGCGGCGTCGCCCGCCGGTGCGTTGGCGGCGATCTTGAGGACGCCTGCCGTCGGCGCAAAAGCGGCCGGATCGATCACTTCGTCGTCCTTCGGATTGCGCAGGGCGAAGACAAGCCGTCCTGAGGTTTCAGCCAGGGTGAGCTTGTCGACGTCGGCAACCGGTACGGCAAGCACGGCGGTCCGCACCATGCCGTTCGCATCGCCCGGGCTGTCGGCTGCCGGCGTGGCGTTGCCGAAAGCCAGCACACGGACCTTCGACATCAGGAGGCGCGCCTGGCTGCGCTCGACTTCGGCGCCGTTGCCCAGGTTGCCGTCGCGTTTTAGCGTGAAGAACACGTCGACCAGATTGCCCGGCCGCAGCCGGTTGCCGACTGCGTTGCTTTCGTCAACGCGGACCGCGATCGCCCGCTGACCCGGTTCGACACGCTCCGCAATGCCCGACGACAACTGGCCTTCGAGCACCGGCGAATCCGCCCCAATGTCCGAGGTAGGTACGCGGCCGGCCAGTTGCGATGGGTCGCCGAACGCGCCGTTCGGATTGATCGGCAGCGTCTGCACGCGCAGCGCATCGACGGTGATCGGTTTGCCGGCGGGCAGCACGCGCGCCGCCACCACCACGGGGAAGGTGGCTTGCGTCACCGGCACGACCGGATGCGGCGCGGGCCGGCGCGAGAGCGTCCACGCAAAAACGCCCAGCAACAGCGCGAGCGCGATCAGGACGCCGGCTAGGATGCGGGTCAGATTCGGCATGATGCGTCGCCCTGTGGTGTGAGCGCGGCCCGGCGGCGGACCCGCTCAGGCGAATCCTGCGCAACCGGAAAGCGAGAAACGAATGCGTACGTCACAGTATGTTTTCCGGGTTGAGTTGCACCATCGCACTGCTCACCAGCGAGGCGGGCAAGACGAAATTCAGCAGCGGCAAGGTCGGCACC
>Ga0302228_10000575_pt1 | contig 29605 bp, 20 predicted proteins | sample II_Palsa_N1_2_FD_193519 | JGI IMG/M metagenome (GOLD analysis project Ga0302228, IMG submission 193519) | Peat permafrost microbial communities from Stordalen Mire near Abisko, Sweden - II_Palsa_N1_2 | ecosystem: Environmental > Terrestrial > Soil > Palsa > Peat permafrost | place: Sweden... | reverse complement strand
GCTCAGGCAATCGACCTCGATCTCCACGATGGCCTGCGCCTGACCGGCGTGGTCGATCGCGTATTTCACGCCGCCGAAGGTGGCTTGCTGCTGTTCGACGCCAAGCCAGCCGGTGCTGCCGGCCTCAAGGATATTCTGGCGTTCTATATCGATTGGGCTGCGCTGCGGCTGACATACGCTGAGGCCGTGCAGTGCAAATATCTGGAACCTGCGTCCGACAAAAAGGGAGCCGGCACTCCAGGACTGCTCGGCCCTGTGCGCGCACAGGATACGGATCAACTTCGTCACGGATTGCGACGTCTAATCGAAGCCTATGTCGCGGCCGAAAATCAGCCTCTGCTGTTCTTTGCGCAGAGCGCGCTGGCCTATGCGAAAAGTGCGCCGAACGATCGTCTGGCCAAGGCCGCCGCTGCATGGGAGGGTGACGATTTCAAACGCACCGGCGAACGCGATTACGCGCCCGGCTATGCCACGCTGTTGAGTCGCGGATTGGAGCTGTTCGACAAAAGTAGTTCCGCGCACTACGCCTTCGTGGCGGCCACTGAGCTGGTCTGCGAGGTGCTCGATCCGCAGCACACGATGCTGCTGAAAACACCGGCATCCGAGCCTGCTGCCGTCGACGGGGAAAAAGCATGAGCGCCGTTGACACCATCACGCCAGCCGCCCTGCCCGCGCTCGACTGGCGCCGGATGCCCTTGCAGGGCCGGATCCTGATTGAAGCGAGCGCCGGCACCGGCAAGACATGGAATATCGGCCTGATCTATCTGCGCCTGCTGCTGGAACGCGATCTGCGCGTAGAGCAGATTCTGGTGACCACGTTTACCGACGCTGCCGCGCAGGAGCTACGCGAGCGTTTGCGCCGGCGTTTGATCGAAGCCGAGCGCTTGCTGGATTCGATAACACCTGAGCCAGCCGACGACGATTCGCTGCAAAGCTATCTGTCTTCGTTGTGTTCAGACGACGACAGTCGCCAGCGCGTACTACGCAAGATACAGCTCGCCCGCACCGATCTCGATCGCGCGCCGGTTTCGACCATCCACGCACTGTGCCAGCGCATCCAGCGCGACTACCCGCTGGAAAGCGGCGCTTCATTTGCCAACGACAAGCTGTTCGATGAACAACAGCTGCAGCGTGAATGCGTTGAGGATTTCTGGCGGCGTCGCTACTTGAATGGCACCGTCGATCCGCGTGAGGCCGAGCTGTTGCTTAAAGATGGGCCCGAAGGGCTGCTGCGCGATCTGGGTGGCCTGTCGAACAACGCCGACGCGCAGATCAAGGCTGGTGGGCTGGCCGATCTTGAACTCCAGATCGCCGCATTGCGTACAGAAGAAAACATTGCCGAATTGCAGCGATTGGCGGAAAACAAGGCGCTATATCGAAGGTCCAACGCAGCATTGCGTAGCCGACTCAGTGAGATAGTGCCTGCGTTGCGGAACTACGACGAGGCACAGCTCACAAAATCGCTCACCAACACATTCGATCCTGAGCAACTGCTTACACAGGAGGCCGTTGATAGCGCCGGTATCCTTGCCACTCATCCACTCATCCGTGCATTGCAGAAACTACGCCCACTGCTGCAGCTGCGCACCGTCTTCACGCGCGGCGAGGTGCTGGCCGAAGCAGCGCAAGCCTGCCGTGAGGAGATGCCGCGCCGCGCCCGCCAGCGTCATGTGCAGACGTTCTCTATGCTGATCGACGCGGCCTATCAGCGGCTATGTGGCGAACAGGCTGACAACGTGCTTGCCGATCGTCTATACGAAGCGTTTCCGGTCGCCCTGATCGACGAATTCCAGGACACCGACCAGCGCCAGTTCGCGATCTTCGACCGGATCTATCGCGAGCGCGGCGCGCTGGTGATGATTGGCGACCCCAAGCAGGCCATCTACAGTTTCCGCGGCGGCGACATCGCCGCGTACCTGCGCGCCAGCGAGCAGGCGAGCCAGCGCTACTCGCTGGCCACCAATCACCGCTCCAGTCGCGCGCTGGTCGAAGCGCTGAACGCGTGGTACGAGCACACCGAGGGTGGCTTCGGCCACCCGCAGATCCGCTATCAGCCGGTAACCCCTGCCGGCAAGGCGGATAGCAAGCCGTACACGGTCAATGGGGCGGCAATCGCGCATCCACTGGTCATTCATCCGTTCCGCGGCGATGCCGGAGACAAGAAAACAGTGACCGCACTCGGTGCACTGGAATCGATGGCACTGGACGATTGCGCGAACCGCATCGCCGAATTGCTCAACGACCCTCAACAGAAAATCGGCGGACAGCGTGTCACACCCGGGGACATCGCCGTCTTGTTGTCGACCAACAGCCAGATCGTTGCGCTGCGCGCGCGACTGGTCGCCCGCAACGTGCCCTGCGTCGGCAGCGGTCGCGGCAACATCTTTGCCGGCGAGGTAGCGCGTGAGCTCGAGTTGATTTTGCACGCTGTGCTGCATCCCGATGATGATCAGGCTGTGCGTGGCGCGCTGGCCACCCAGTTGCTCGGCACCAACCTCGATCAATTCACCGCATGGGAAGCGAACCCTGCAGCGTTCGAGCGCGAGCTGGAACGCTTCGAAGCATGGCGTGCGCTTATCCGCACCCGCGGCGTACTGGCGCTGATCGAAGCACTGCTGGCCGAACGTGCCACCGCGTTGCTGGCGCTGCCCGAAGGGGAGCGCGTGCTCACCGACCTGCGTCATCTGGGCGAACTGCTGGCGGCCGAAGAAGCTGCGCGCCAGGGACTGGATGGCCTCTACGCCTGGCTGGTCGAGATGCGTCAGGAGGGTGGCGACGGCGATGCGGATGCAGCCGACGAACGCCAGCTACGCATCGAAAGCGATGCCAGGCGGGTGCAGCTACTGACCATTCATGCCAGCAAGGGGCTGGAGTTTCCGATCGTCTTTCTGCCACTGGTCTGGCGCACGGGCGATCGCAGCGGCGTACGTTCACCCAGGCTGTTGCGGTTTCACGACGATGTCGGCCGACGTTGTGTGGATCTGGGGTCGGCGGATTTCATCGAGCATCGTGGCCGCCACTTTCGCGAGGAGCTCGAAGAGCGACTGCGCCTGCTGTACGTCGCGCTGACCCGCGCCGTACACGCGGTGCATGTCTACTGGGTCGATCGCGACAAGCGGCCCAGCGACGACGACCATGCATGGGAATCGGCGGCGATCGACCCGCTGATCCTGCAGGCACAGCAACGGCTCGATCTGAGCGAGGGCGAAGCCTCACTCGCACAGCTTGCCGAGACGCTTGGCGGCATGCGGCTGGCCGCGCCATTCGCCGATGCCACCATCCGCTATCAGGCAGCTGCGCAGACGCCCTCGCCACGTGCCGCGCAGGCACCGCTGCCGCGCTCGCGGGCATTCCAATGGCTGCATAGTTTCAGTGGCCTGACCCGTTACGCGGCGGCCGCCGTGGTGATCGACGACAGCGGTGCCGCCGATGAAACCGGCGTCGATGCGTTCGATGCGGACGAAGTTGCAGGCACCTCCTCGGCGCCAACCGAAGCCGTCGAAGACAGTCGGCTGCTGGCACTGTATCCATTGCGTGGCCCGCGCTTCGGCGACGCCGTACACCACATACTGGAACTGGCCGGCCCCGGCCCGGTATGGCCTGAGCAGCGCCATCTGCTGAACACCCAGCTCACCTCCCAGGCGATCATGGTCAACAACCTGCCAGCAGACGAAGCACTGGAGCGCGTCGGACGTTTGATTGACCGCGTGCGCCATGCTGACTTGGGTGACGGCCTGCGGCTGATCGATGTGGCATCGGATCGGCGCATCGTCGAGTTCGAATTCCAGTTTCCGGTGCAGCAGGTACCACTGGCGCGCTTGCGCCGGCTTTGCATCGCCCACGGATATGCGGACGTGGTGCCGAGCAGCCTCGACGCGACCACCCTGAACGGCATGCTGACCGGTTTTGCCGACCTCATCCTCGAATGGAATGGCCGCTTCCACGTGCTCGACTACAAGACCAACTGGCTTGGCGCGCGCCTGCCCGATTACCAGGGCCCATCGCTGGATGCAGCGATGGCCGAGCATCATTACCCGCTGCAGGCCCTGCTCTACACCGTGGCCCTGCATCGTTATCTGCGCCAGCGACTGGACGGCTATACGGCCGAACGGCAGCTCGGTGACAGCTGGTACCTGTTCGTCCGCGCATTGGGGCTGCAGCCGGATATTCAGCCCAGCCCTGGCGTATGGCGCCGCCGTTGGCCGGCGGCGCTGATTGAGGCACTCGACGATGCCTTCGCCGGTGTGCGCGAGGCTGCCGCATGAATCATCCACTGAACCCCATCGCGGAAGCCGACGAGCGCGCAATCGACCAGGCGTTGGCGCAATGGGTACTCAAGCGCACCGGCTCGCCCCTGCTCGCCAGCGCCGTGCGCGCTGCCAGCGCCGCTGAGGGCCAAGGCCATTCCCACGCGCAGCTGACCGATCCGTACACCGACGTCGGCTTCGATGCTGAGGCATTGACCACGCTGCGCCAGCACGACTGGGTCGGCAACGGCCAGCGGTTCACACCGTTCGTTCTCGATGCGCAGAATCACTTCTACCTGTGGCGCAACTGGCAGCACGAATCGACACTGGCCAACGCAATTCTGCGGCGCTGCGGGAATCGCTCATACCCGATTTCCGCCGACGTCCTGGCCGATGACCTCACCGCGTTATTCGGCGGCCTGCCATCCGCCTCCACCGACTGGCAACGTGCAGCAGTTGCCGCCGTGCCCGGTACGCGCTTCTTTGTACTGACCGGAGGCCCCGGTACCGGCAAGACCACCACCGTCGTGCGCATGCTGCTGATGCTGCTACATCACGCCAGCGCCTGCGGCCTGCCCAGGCAGCCGTCGATCGCACTCGCCGCGCCCACCGGCAAGGCCGCGCAACGGCTGGTGCAAGCCATCGCCAAGGGCAAGGCCGAACTGCAGGCTACCCTGGACTGTGGTGGCAACTTCAGTGCCGAAAGCTCAGGCACGCAGCAAACCCCGCCGCCAAAATCACTCCTGCAGAACTTGCAGGATCTGCTGCCACAGATCCCGCATGCCGACGCGCGCACGCTGCATCGCCTGCTCGGCTACCGACCCACGGACAACAGCTTCAGCCGCGGCCCAGACAATCCGCTGGCCGAAGACATCATCGTGGTCGACGAAGCCTCGATGGTGGACCTGGCGATGATGCGACAGCTGCTGGAATCGCTGCGCCCCGACGCCGTGCTGATCCTGCTCGGCGATCCGGGCCAGCTTGCCTCGGTCGATGCCGGCTCGGTACTTGCCGACATCGTCGCCAGCACGCCGCCGAACCAGCTGCCACTAGCCATGGCCAACATGCTCGCGCCACTGCTGCACAACGTGCCGGACCTGACCACTCAGGGGACCAACCCACTTGCTGGCCAGGTGCTGACACTCACTCACAGCTGGCGCGCCGGCAGCGGACTGCAGCGCGGCATCGAAGCATTGCGCGATACGCCCAACCCCACCTGGCTGGACCAGCTACTGGCAAAGCGCGCTGATGGCGACCTGCATCTGCGCCGCTGCGCCGACACCAATGACCTGCGCGTGTGCGTCGATGCGTGGCTCGAGCGCCACATCGAACTGCTGCCATCATTGCTGGCGCCCGCCATCGACGCCGACGTTGCCCTGCAACGCCTGCGTCAGCTGCAGATCCTATGCGCGCTGCGCGACGGACCATTCGGTGCACAAGGGATCAACACGTTGATCGCACGTCGCCTTGCTGCTCGATTTGCGATCGATACCGGCCATGCCTGGTACCACGGCCGTCCCGTAATCATCACCCACAACGATTACGCCCGCGGCTTGTTCAACGGTGATGTCGGCATTGCACTGGAAGGCGCAGAGGGATTGCGCGTGTGGTTCGAGGTGAGCGACCGGGAAGGCCAAGCCGGCCTGCGCAGTTTTTCGCCGCGGGCACTACCCGCCCACGAAAGCGCCTGGGCCATCACCATCCATCGCAGCCAGGGCTCGGAATACCACGATGTGGCGGTCGTTCTGCCGCCAGATGAAGATAGCCGCGTACTCACCCGCGAGCTGGTCTACACGGCTATCTCGCGCGCAAGAAGCCACGCTGAAATCTGGACCACCGACGCTTCGCTGCGCGCGGCCCTTGGCCGCCCAATTCAGCGTCAAGGCGGTTTACGCGATCGACTGCAAGCCGATCCACAATAACGCCGGCAAGCAATGGGGAGGGTAGTCGAGCCACCCGCATCAATAGCGGAGACCAGCGCGAAACGACCGCGTCGCAGACAAACGGAGATAGCTACGCCCTGGGCTGACTAAAACCACGTTCCGTTCCTTCGGCACTTCGAATTCGTCTTGGCATCGAAACACCACCGGGCGAACCAGCGCTGCCTCAGTTGGGGCGCTTTTAGAGTTTGAAAGTCCATGGAGCCGCGCATCGAAGCAAGCATCTCGCCTGATATTTCCCCACCTTGACCCGCGGACTACCAACAAGCCGGAAGGCAGGTACCAGGCGATCATCGACGTGAAGGCAGGTGTCAAACCTGTACTTCGTGCTGAATGGATGAGACGTCGGAGCGCCTGCTGCCATGATCAACGCACGGCACCAGGCCAGACTCATCGGGTCAGCCATCAGACTGGGCCGATCAGCCTCAAAGTGTTGGCGCGCTCAGATGCAGCAAAGTGGCAAATATCAGCCCATCTCGCGGCGCAAGCTAAACAATCACACTCGCCACCGCACTCGGCGAAACAACAGGTCACGCAAGTACAACGATACTTCTCTGGCTCTGTTTTGCCGTTGAGGGTGCGGCAGTAATAGCCGCCGGTGTCGGGATAGCGGCGCTCCCCCTCCAGCGTTGGGAGGCCGTCGCCCGTCTTCAAGAGTCGCTCTTGGCGCGTTACGGTCATCAAATGGATCCAGCGCAAGCGTATGACACAGCAGATATTCTGAAAGCCCTGCACAACGTAGCTAGCTTGTGGTGTCGCCCTCTCACAGCTCTCCGCATCCCTGCGGGGCCAATGTGTCACCAAAAGACCTGCCGGATAACTGGAAGAAACTACAGGTTCGCCCGAAAGGCCCCTTTCTCGGCCACAGAGGCGAGCCCTGCGCGCACTCAGCCTGGTTCACTCGTGGAGCGGGCTGCCGTGGGGGGCGATGCCGAATGCTAAGGCACAAAAAAACCCGCTGCTATGCGGGCTTCAGTGGATTCTTGGGTCTGGATGGGACGCTGTGAATCAGTCAATGGTGCGGAAATAGGCATCTAAACGTAGCTCACAATGCTTTTCTTTATGCCGTTTCTGTAATGTTCTACTGGACAGTTACTGTCAAAGTTACTGTCATAGGGCACAGGCTACCCATGGCTGCAATAGCCATTCGCGCACGAGACTTAGCACTTCTCGGCACTTTGTCGGCTTAGACGGTCTCGCCTACGTAGGCGATCGCCTTTTCAGCAGACTTCAGCAGTTTGCTGGCACATGCGCGGCAGCATGGCAGTTCGGCTCACTGTGCCATTCAACAGCTTAGCGGTGCGCAGGCGTCTTACGTACCCGCTTTTGCGCCGGCAAACCTTCAACCTGTCCTGCCAGCTTGCGAGCCAGGATGAACACTTGATCCAGCGATACCGATAGCTCGGCGGCAAGGCGCTGCATCGACTTGAGCGATGGGTTCCTGCGGCCGCGCTCTATGCCGCTCACGTACGTACGATCCAGCCCAGCACGGAAGGCCAAGTCTTCTTGGCTGACCTCTGCGCGTTCGCGTAGAAGTCGAAAAGCGGGCCCGACGTAAGAGGTGATGTCCACCCGCTTACGGTCACTTCTTGTGGACTATTGATCCACGGACTATAAGTCACGTTACTATGGTCGCGGAAAAGTGGCTTAAGCAGAACTGAGCATGATGGGGGGCTATGAAAATTCTTTGTGTGGTAGCTATGTGTTTGTGGATGACAGGCTGCGTATCCATGACACCGGAGCAACGTGCCGCTTTCGCACAGGCTTATCTGCAAAATCAAGCGGCGCAGCCGCCACGGCCGCAATTGCAGCCCTATGTGATGCCCACACAACAGCAGACCACTACGCAGACGAACTGCTATAGCTACGTGCCGAATCAGGTGCAATGCCAATCCACGACCACGCACTAAGCTGCACATGATGGATCGGCAGGGGGATGAGTGATGAAATTAGCAATTCTTGCCATTGCAACCTTAGCGTTAGCGGGATGCGATATGCTGCAAGGGCCTAGCAGGCATGAAGCTGCACAGCCCACAACTATTCAAACGGGAAAATGGCAAGCGATCCTCGCGCAAACGCCATATGACCCTTTGTTGCAAGGTATTCCCAAGCCCGCAATATGGCGTCTGGACACCACTACTGGCGAGCTGTCTTATTGCTTCTATGCGAAGGAGCAATCCAGGTGTGACGTAATCGACTCGCCAAAATCGCTCACCTATGATCCAACCACTGGTAGTTTCAATAAGAATTAATTTCGACAGCTTGCGAAGTTGAAAGATCACGCAACTTCCTGAGTTATCGTGTAGTTTTCGGGCTAACTCCCCTCGTTGCTTTTCGCCTGCAATTGCAATTCGCCTGATATTTTAGGTTTGTTTATCGGGTCGGCAAACCTAGCAGCGGTGCAGCGGCAGGTTCGCCGCACCCCTCGCGTTGCCCTCGACGTGCGCGGGCCGGTAGAACATCCGCCGTGCCACTTACAGCGCCGCTAGCCGCGCAATGTGCCTAGGATTTTCTGAAAGGGGGACTGGTTATGAGGAAGCTCGGAGGCTGGTGGCGCGTATGGATTGCCCTGTCCACGCTTTGGATGGTGATCGTCGTTTCGATTGCTGCGACCTCCTTGCATGTATACCGCGCCAGTGATCGTCAGCGCGATGACGCAGTCCTAAAGTGCAAGAGGTACCTGAGCGGCCAGGAAGTTGACTGGACTTCGGCGCCAGTGGAGGAGCTAGAGGCTGAGTTGGCGGCTGATCTCAACGCCAAGCCGTGGGAAGTGTATGCAGCGCAGGATGCCGCCGCCGCTGCGAAGGCCACGACGGGCCATGGGCTTCAAGACAGATCTAACATACCTCCACCGCCACCGGGTTATGTGATTCAATCGAGTGACGGCGAGCTGGCAGCACAAGCGTCGAAGGCTACGACGCCCACCACATCCGATCCAGTCGACGATATGCTGGCGGCAAGGGCCGCGTCTGATGGATTTCCCAACGAGATAAGACAGCTTCTCAAATCTTGCATTGAGGCTAAGCGGCACGATTACCAGGCCGATGAGACACGAGAGCGAAAGACCAATATCGTCTATGTTCTTGCGTTTGGTTTGATACCTCCAGCGGTGCTATTGATGCTTGGCGTACTCGTTTCTTGGGTAATTGCCGGGTTCCGTAAATCACACCCATAGGTGTGAGTCGCCAGGTGTTCCAGCAATCGCTCTTGTTGGCGGAGTGCTTTGGCAAGTGCACGTAATGCAGGGCGGATACACCCTTGCCAACGGTTGCGGCTCGCAACGGCCTTGCCGGCGTCCGTCCGGGGACCGCTAGAGAGTTCCCACGGTCGCCAGCGCCGAATCGCGGCCGATTGCTGCGCTCGCCGCTCCAGAGTCCACCCGTTCGCCATGATCATGCTCCAATAGTTCGGTTCGCGGTTTCTTGATTTGTTCCGCGCACGCGACGGGGGCCGTGCCGTTATTCACTTGCTGCGGGCCGTGCGCGATGTTGGCTTGCTTGGCGAATATTACGGGCGGGTTTTTGATCGCGGCGAGCGTTTCCAGCGTGGCGCGGCATTGGCTTTGCGCCTTCAGGGCGAGCTTCAGATAGGTTTCTGCCGCCCCGATATATTCGCCCATATTCAGCGCACCGCGTCGCGCCAGCTCGGCAAACATTGTGTTCAACGCGGCAGCTTGCCCGCCCAACATCGCCTCGACGCGGGCCAGGTCACCGGTCTTGACCTTGCTGGCGTGATCCTTCAGCGAGTCCAGAACGTCGGTCAGCGACGCCGCTCCAAACGTGCCCTTGGCAAAGTCCGTGATGACGAGTGCAGCGGGCACGCTGGCGCCCGTGACCACTTTGGCGATCAGCGCCTCGTGCGACTTGCCCGGCTCAGCTACAACGTTCAAGTTTCGGGACGGCGATGCTACGGCAGGCGGTTTAGGCTTCGTCATGGAGATTCCTTGGGGAATGTTCAGCACAGGCATGCGGTACTGCCGACAGGATCGCCAGCAGCTCGGCCTTGTTCTCCCGCAAGGCGTCCAGAAGTGGCGGCAGAATCGCGCCCTTTGGCACATCGACGTGTAGGCGGTCGCCGTCACGGGTCAGCAAACCGCGTGCCGCACACACTAGAAGCAGGGTCTGCAACGCGTTCATATGCTGATGACCTCTCGCTCGACGCCCGAAGGTGGTGGAAACTGCTCCGAAGATGGCGAAGATGGCGAACAATTTTGTGCGCCATCTTCGCAACCTTCGGCGCGATCTTCGGCAATCGGCATTCGCCATATCCATCCGCCCGTCATGCTGCTCTTGCCTGCCTCAGCTCCGATCTTCCGCTTTGCTCGGTGCATGGCATCCATCGAATAACCGGCGTTTGCGGCCTCGCCCTTGATCTCCTTTGCCGTGCGCGGGCCATAGACCAACAAGTCACGCAGGAAGCTGCCCGCATCGCTGCCGTGGTCGTCGTCGCGCTGTTCGGCTTCTGCCAGCAGTTCGCGAGCCGTGCCTTGGATCGGCTCACCCCACAACACCGACGATGCCATGATGCCCTGATGTCCCGGTAGCTCACCCTGTTGCAGTTCATACACGAAGCCGCCGCCGTCGGGGCCAATATTCGACTTGGCCCGCAACATCACGCGCCGTTCTGGTCGGTCGCCGTCCGCTTCCTGCTTTACCGTCACCATGACCAAACGAGCTAGCGCACCAAATGCTAGCGAGCCGGTAATACGTTCCACAGGATCGCGACCACTGGTGCCCTTGCTGAAATGCGTCACCCCCAGCAGCGCACACCTAAACTGCCCGGCCAGATCGACCAAAGGTTGCAACCCGCGCCTCACTTCTGCGTTCTTGTGCGAGTCGCCAGATACCGCTGATACCACCGGATCAATCACGATAAGGCGCACGTCTGGCACCGTTGCCAGTGCTGCATGCAAGGCATCCATGTCGCGGGCCGGATCGAAGGGGTAACGCTCGCCAGCCTCTTGCATGCCGTCGACGGTGAACACTCGTTCCATGTCCGCACCGGCAGCGCGTAGGCGCGGGTTCAAGGTGTCGCGGTTGTCATCCTCGCCAGACCAAAACACCACGCTACCCCGCTCGGCGCACGACCCATCCGGCCAGCGCCCGCCACTGGTAACAGTTGCCGCTAGTGCTGCCGCTATCGTCGTCTTGCCTGTACCAGGTGCGCCGCCGATCAGGTGAAACTTGCCAGCGGCCAGATGACCGGGCCACAACCAATCCACGGCGACGGGTTGCACGTCGCTGCCACGGGTCAGGATGACGTGCGGCAGCTCGGCGATTACAGTGCCTGCGCTTCTATTTCGTTCTAGTTTAGTGATCGACAACGCCAGCACGTCCGACGCCGTGGCATCCGGACGCATCGCCAGCCAGTCCACTACGTCGCTCTTGTCAGGCAAGTCCAGCACTTCGACGTCGATAACCTCGACGGTGCAACCAAGCGCCCACAGGATCGCCGCGACCTCATTGGCATACTTGCTGCCCGGTGCATCGTTGTCAGGCCACAGCAGGCAGTGACGTCCGCGCATGGGTGTCCAATCCGCACAGCTGGCGCTGCTACAACTGCCGGACGTCGTGACGATCAAGCCAAGCTTGCCCAGATGATCGGCACACCATTCACCCTCGACGATTAGTACCAGCACGGCAGCGTCAGCGGCCAGCAGTTCGGGCAACCGATACAGGGGCTTTCCTTCCGCTGGCGCTGGCGGCTCGCCGATGGCGTAGCCGGTGCCACTCCAACGCATCGGTCGTGTCCACTTGTCGCCGGTGTCGGGATGCTTGCAGCGGATGCGCCAGTAAATCGGATCGCCGCTGGCGTCGGCATAGACGTGCAACGCTTGCGGTTTGTATCCATCGCGGACAGCACCAGCGGCCAGACGCGCCGCCGCTTGTTTGGGTGTCTCGACCTTCAGCATGGCATTCATCGGCCGCCCCCGATCAGATCGCGCACCGCCGCCTTGAAGTCCAGGCCGCGCAAGCGGGAATGGAAGCCGACAAGATCGCCACCACCACAACTGGTAAAGCAACGCCAGCCGCCACGCTCGCCAGTGAGACAGACCGACAGGCTCTTGTTGTGGTCGTCGTGGAACGGGCAGGCGCCTTGCGCCCAGCCGCTGCCGTTCGGCTTGCCAAGTTTGGCGACGTGTTGGCCGTAGTACACGTCAGGATCGGGCAAACGCTCGCGCCAGTTGTCGGGTATGCGGGCGGTGTCTGTGGGGCGGCGGTTCATACCGCAGATTCCGGCGCGGTGGCTTCGATGAGCGCCCTGATATCTTCACAACGCCAGCATGTAATTCTGACGCCCAGTGCGTGAGTCGGCTTGGGGTAACGTCCCGTGCGGCAACCCTGCCACCAAGTAGATTTGCTTACGGGAATGATTGCGGGAATGCCAGCTTTGACGTCGCCCACAATGTCTCGTAGGCGAAGGAATCCAGTCTCGGGGAACGTGCGCATTGCGATGTTTTCCTGTGTGATGACGTACAGGCGCAATGTGGAGACCGAAACGAAAGTGTGCTTACTTCACTTTCGCTTTTTTCAAGACGGTGCGAATTGCTTGCGGCGTGACGTGGAATTGTGGAGCAAGGATACCGGCCAGCTCTCGGGATGATTTGCCTTGGCCAAGTAGTGCGCGAGCTTTCTGCTCACAACTCGCATGCCACGATGCGGCGGCGGCTTTCTTCACCACTGCGGCCTTCTGGCCACCTTTCTTGCGGCCTACGGTTTGCTTGATTCCGACAGCAGCGTATTTTTCATTGACCATCGCTCTCGCAACGTACTTCTGATACCCGCGAAGCATGCTGCCCGCTGCTGCGAAATCTCCAGCACAAGCCTTGCGAAACATCGCTTCAGACGCTGCATTCTCAAATAGGTTGGAATCCATTTTGACGGATGCTGCTAAAAGTGCATCTGCCCATTCGTCCGGTATGGCATCCAAGCTAAAACCTGCTCTCTCGGCCTGAAATCCGATCCATGTATTGACCAGATAAATTCCGAGCTCTTCATCAGGACGCTGCAAATCCTCTAGGGACAGTGGCGTCATTGGGGACAATTCCATAGCGCACACCTCTGCGCCCTTCAATAGGTGCCGCGCCAGTCGGGGAAGGTGCCCGATTTTCGGATGGCCGTCCTAGGCGCGACGCTCAACGGATGTTTATCAGCTTGCCTTGCGCTTGATTGCGACCACCTTGCCGCCAGCGCGCAGGCCGTCCAGATCGTCAGCCCATGCCTGCAACATGCGGATACGCTCGCCCAGATACTGAGCGCGGTTGTAGGCGGCGCGTACCTTGTTTTTCTCGACGTGTGCCAGTTGGCGTTCTATGACGTCCGGTGCCCAACCCATTTCATTTAGGCGGGTCGACGCCATTGCGCGGAAGCCGTGTGCGGTCATGGTGTCCTTGTCGAAGCCAAGACGGCGCAGGGCGGCATTAATTGTGCCGTCTGACAACGGACGGCTGGCGCTGCGCTCACCGGGGAAAACGTATTTCCCGCGCCCGGTCAGTGGATGCAGCTCGCGCAGGATCGCCACGGCCTGACTGGAAAGGTGAACCAGATGCTCCGCACGCATCTTCATTTTTTCGGCAGGAATGTTCCACCGCGCACCATCAAGATCAATCTCTGTCCACTCCGCTTGCCGTAACTCGCCGGGGCGCACGAATAGCAGTGGGGATAGCTTCATGGCGCAGCGCACGACAAAGCTGCCGGTGTAGCCGTCGATAGCCCGCAGCAGCTCACCCATCTTGAGCGGATCAGTGATGGCGGCGCGGGACGTCGATACTACGGGCGCCAGCGCCCCACGCAAAGCAGCAGTTGGATCGTGCTGTGCGCGTCCGGTGGCGATGGCGTAGCGGAATATCTGACTGCATCGCTGCTTTGTACGATGTGCGGTTTCATGGGCGCCGCGTTCCTCGATACGTCGCAGCAGCTTCAACATCTCCGGCGTATCAATCTCAGTCACGGGGCGGTTGCCGATCCATGGATTCACCAGATCGTTGAACGTCCATTGCGCCTTCTCCAGCGTAGCCGGGGCCATTCGTGCTACCTGCCGTGCGAGCCATTCCTCAGCAATGACGGCGAAGCTGTTCGCCTCGCGTTCCTCACCAGCGGCCTTTTCAGCCTTTCGCTGCTCGCCCGGATCTGCACCACCGGCAAGCAGCTTACGGGCGGCCTCGCGCTTGTCGCGGGCATCGCGCAGACTGGTATCCGGATACGTCCCCATACTCAGAGTCTTGCGCTTGCCAGCGTGCCGATAGTCCCAACGCCACCATAACGAGCCATTCGGGTTCAGCAGAAGGTACAGCCCCCGTTCGTCGCTGAGCCTGCGCGGACTGGTGCCAGGCTTAGCCTTTCGTATGGCGGTGTCGGTAAGTGGCATGGCGGCAACGCCTTTGGCAGTAACTGCTTTGGGGAAAATCCCTGTTACTGTCGAAGTTACCGCCACTTACTGTCGGATTGCAATGGATGGCGTCGGATGGCTTCGGGCACAAAAAAGGCCGGAACCGTTGCTAATGCTAGGTTTTCCGGCCTGTTTTGGATGTTTCTGGACTATCGAATGGTGCCGGAAATAGGAATCGAACCTACGACCTACGCATTACGAATGCGCCGCTCTACCAACTGAGCTATTCCGGCAAACAGCCGTAGATTTTACGGTGCGGCAAGCAATGGTGCAAGCGACGTTGTGCGTCCGTCCCTGCGAGAGGGTCTGCATTCAGACGAATCCGCAAAATGCCGCCACAGCGCGCACGCATGCCTGTGCGATGGCGCTCGCCGGGTCAGATGTTCGCCGAGGTGTTGCCGCCGACCAGGCGCAGCTCCTTGGGCAATGCGAAGGTGATGTTCTCCGGCTCGCCATCCAGCTCGCGCACCTCGCCTGCACCCCAGGACTGCAGGCGGGCGATGACGTCGCGCACGAGCTTTTCCGGAGCCGAAGCGCCGGCGGTGAGGCCGATTTGCCTGACGCCATCAAGCCAGCTGCGCTCGATGTGTTCGGCGCCGTCGATCAGGTATGAGCGCACGCCCTGCTTCTCGGCCAGCTCGCGCAGGCGGTTGGAGTTGGAGCTGTTGACCGAACCGACCACCAGCATCAGATCGACCGCGTCGGCGAGCCGGCGCACAGCATCCTGGCGGTTCTGTGTGGCGTAGCAAATGTCGTCCTTGCGCGGGCCCTCGATGTCAGGAAACTTCACCCGCAATGCTTCGATGATCGCCTTGGTATCGTCCACCGACAACGTGGTCTGCGTGACGTAGGACAGTTGCTGCGGAAACTTCGGTGCAAGCCTGCTCACGCTATCAATGGATTCGACCAGCAGGATTTCACCGGCGTTGGCCGGATTCCACTGACCCATGGTGCCTTCGACTTCCGGGTGGCCAGCATGTCCGATCAGCACGACGCTGCGGCCGATACGTCCGAGCCGGGCGACCTCCATGTGCACCTTGGTGACCAGTGGGCAGGTGGCGTCGAAGATCTTCAGGTGCCGCTGCTCGGCCTCCTCACGCACCGCCTGCGACACGCCGTGGGCGCTGAAGATCACGGTGGCGCCGTCGGGCACTTCATGCAACTCCTCGACGAACACCGCACCATCGGCGCGCAGCTTGTCGACCACGTAGCGGTTGTGCACCACTTCGTGCCGCACGTAGATCGGCGCGCCCCAGGACTCAAGCGCGCGCTCGACGATGGCGATCGCGCGATCGACGCCGGCACAGAATCCACGGGGGTTGGCGAGCAGGATGTCCACAGCAGACCTCAACGGAATCTCGGATAAGAACTGTCACCTCGGCGCAGGCCGGGGTCCAGTGACTCGATCAACAGCTGAAAACTGGACAACCAGCTTCGCCGTTGAAAAGCGCCTCCGACCTGTACCGAAATGACGAAAGAGCTGAATTATCGCACGCTGCCCGTGTGCTTGCCGGTGGGCTTGGCCGTGAACATGCCGAACGCGATCAGCATCACGGCGCCAACGGTGATGCCACAGTCGGCGAGATTGAATACCGGGTAGCTCCACTCATGGAAATACACCTGAATGAAGTCGGTGACCTGGGCCGCGTGCAGCCGGTCGATCAGATTGCCAATGGCGCCACCAACGATCATCGCCAGCGGTATACCGGTGCGCCAGTCACGCCGCGGTGTACGCGCCAGCCAAACCACCAGCATGGCGCTGATCAGCAGCGCCAGCGCCACGAAAAACCAGCGTTGCCAGCCGCTACCACTGGCCAGAAAACTGAACGCCGCTCCCGTGTTGAACGCAAGCGTCCAATTGAGGAAACCCGGAATCACCGGATGCGGCAGGCCAGCCGGTGGCAGCGCGCGTAATGCCCACACTTTGCTGAGCTGGTCGAGCGCGATGACCGTAGCGGACAGCCAGAGCCAGACGAGTGCGTTGGGTTTGTTGGTCATGGAAAGTGAGGACTCGTGGATGGGCGACGTGCAGACTCGAGGATAAAACAAAGGGGTGCAGGGAGAGATCTGGATTTGCTCCTCCCCCTACTCACAGGAGAGGCTGGGAGGGCGTGGCTTTTGACGTTGAGATCAAGAGCAACCCCACCCCAACCCTCCCCTGCTTGCAGGGGAGGGAGCACACCACGCCTGATCAGAACCTGCACCGACCTGGATTTGCTCCTCCCCCTGCTTGCAGGGGGAGGCTGGGAGGGGGTGGCTTTTGACGTTGAGATCAAGAGCGACCCCACCCCAACCCTCCCCTGCTTGCAGGGGAGGGAGCACACCACGCCTGATCAGAACCTGCACCGACCTGGATTTGCTCCTCCCCCTGCTTGCAGGGGAGGGAGCACACCACGCCAGATCAGAACCAGCGCCGATCTTCGCCGGGGCCTTCGATATTGCTGATGCAGCGACCGCACAACTCGGGATGTTCCGCATGGCTGCCGACGTCGTCGCGACGATGCCAGCAGCGCACACATTTGATCGCGCTGCTGACGCTGGCGGATACCCACACTTCGGCGCCATCCAGCTCCACTTTTGCTGCGTCGTCCGGACGCTGTGCCAATGGCGCGAACTGCCATTCCGAGACGATGAAGAAGAAGCGCAGTTCATCGGCCGCCTCGGCAAAACGCGCCTGCGTGGCTTCGTCGGCATGGATCACCAGTTTCGCTTCCAGCGCCGCACCGATCTGGTCAGCCTTGCGCATGCCCTCGAGTACACGCGAGGCGGTATCGCGAATGGCCAACAGCTCGGCCCAGTAACGACGCTGTTCCGGCGAGGATTGCGCGGCGCTCAAGCCGTCGTACCAGGTTTCGAACAGCACGCTGTCGCCGCGCTCACCCGGCAACTGCTGCCAGATTTCCTCGGCGGTGAAGCTGAGCACCGGCGCCAACCAGCGCACCAGCGCTTCGGCAATGCGGTACATCGCGCTCTGCGCGCTACGCCGTCCGCGGCTGTCGGTCGGCATGGTGTACAGCCGATCCTTGGTGATATCCAGATACAGCGCGCCAAGCTCGTTGGTGCAGAAGTTCTGCACGCGCGCCACGATCTCCGGAAAATCGTATCGCTCGTACGCCGCCAGCACAGCCTGCTGCACGTCATACGCCTGCTGTATCGCCCACTGATCGAGCAACAGGCTGTCTTCCACCGGCAGCAGATGTTGGGTCGGGTCAAACCCGTCCAGATTGCCGAGCAGGAAGCGCGCGGTGTTGCGGATGCGTCGATAACTGTCGGAGACGCGCTTGAGGATCTCGTCGGAGACCGTCATCTCGTTGCGGTAGTCAGCCGAGGCCACCCACAGACGCAAGATGTCGGCGCCAAGGGTGTCCATCACCTTCTGCGGTGCGACCACATTGCCGAGCGACTTGGACATCTTGCGGCCGTTCGCGTCGACGGCAAAACCGTGCGTGAGCACGTCGTTATAGGGTGCGCGACCGTGAATCGCCGCCGAGGTCAGCAAGGATGACTGGAACCAGCCGCGATGCTGATCGGAGCCTTCCAGATACATTACCTTGTAATGCGCGGCGGTACCCTGTCGCAGCTCCGGTCGCCGGCCGATCACCGCGTAATGCGTCACGCCCGAATCGAACCAGACGTCCAGCACGTCGGTGACTTTTTCGTAGTCCTTCGCCTGATCGCCAAGCAGCTCGGCCGGGTCCAGCGCAAACCACGCATCGACGCCACCCTGCTCCACTTTCTTTGCAACTTGCTCCAGCAGCATCACCGAATCCGGATGGGGTTCCTGCGTGGCCTTGTGCACAAACAATGCGATCGGTACGCCCCAGGTGCGCTGACGCGAGATGCACCAATCCGGTCGCCCAGCGACCATGCCGGCAATGCGTTCCTCACCCCAGCCCGGCACCCAGCGCACACTCTTGATCGATGTGAGTGCAGTAGAACGCAGGCTGGCCTGCTCCATGCTGATAAACCACTGCGGCGTGGTGCGGTAGATCACCGGTGTCTTGTGGCGCCAGCAGTGCGGGTAGCTGTGCTCGATCTTCGCAAACGCGAGCAGCACGCCGCGTCGGCGCAGCAGTTCGACTATGGCGTCGTTCGCCTTCCAGACATGCATGCCGGCCAGATCAACGCCATCCGCTGAGGGCGTGTCGACGCGGAACGTGCCACGTGACTCGATGTAGTTGAGTATGTCGATGCCGTGCTGACGCGCGACCACAAAATCTTCGACGCCGTGGTCGGGCGAGGTGTGCACCGCACCGGTACCATCCTCGGCGGAAACGTGCTCGCCAAGCAGGACCGGCACCACGCGCGGATAGAACGGATGCTGCAACAGCACGCCATTGAGCGCGTGGCCGAGCGCGTGGCCGAGCACGCTTGCATGCTCAAGACCATAGCGCTGCGCGGCCTTGTCGGCCAAGGCGCTGGCGATCACCAGCAAGACACGCCGGCCATCGCGCGAGGGCCCTTCGATCAACGCGTATTCGAGCTCCGCGCCAAGCGATACCGCCAGGCTCTCCGGCAACGTCCATGGCGTGGTGGTCCAGATCGGCACTGCGACGATGGCATCGCCCGCATCCACACCGAACTTCGCGGCCAGTGCAACGGCATCGATGGCGTCATAGGCGACATCGACGGCCGGCGACGCCTTGTCGGCGTATTCGATCTCGGCCTCGGCCAACGCTGAGCCGCAATCAAAGCACCAGAACACCGGCTTCGCACCACGCACCACATGGCCATTTTCGACGATGCGCGCGAGCGCGCGCAGCATGTCGGCCTCGTAGCTGAAATCCATCGTGCGGTACGGCCGCTGCCAGTCACCGAGCACGCCCAGCCGCTTGAAGTCGTTGCGCTGGGCGTCGACCTGCTCGGCCGCGTACTCGCGGCATTTCTGTCGGAATGCAGCGGCGTCGAGCTTGTCGCCCGGCTTGCCGAACTTTTTCTCCACCGCGATCTCGATCGGCAGGCCGTGACAATCCCAGCCCGGCACGTACGGCGCGCGATGACCAGACAACAGCTTCGACTTGACCGTGATGTCTTTGAGAATCTTGTTCACCGCGTGGCCGATATGGATCGAGCCGTTCGCATACGGCGGACCGTCGTGCAACACGAACACCTTGTCGCGACCGGCCGTCAGCAACTGGATCTGCGCATAGCGATCGACCCGTTCCCACTCCGCCAGCCAGTTCGGCTCGCGCTTGGGCAGGTCGCCGCGCATCGGAAAATCCGTCTGCGGCAGGTTGATCGTGCTCTTGTAATCGTGGGTCATTGCCTGAATGCCATTGCTAAGCTGTTGTCACCCGCCAACGGCGGGTAAAGACTTGGAAGTTAGTGGATTTTTGCCCACACAGGAATGCCGGCGAACGACTCACGCCTCGACCAGGCGTGAATTCATCCCCAGCAGTTCGCGCGCCATACGGGCATCAAGAAGCATCTGCGCCTTGAGTGGCTCCAGCCCGTCGAATTTCTGCTCGTCGCGCAGCTTGGCCACAAACTGTACGGCCATGCGCTGGCCGTACAGATCGCCGTCGAAGTCGAACAGATGCACTTCCAGCAGGGGTTCGTTGACCTCGTTCACGGTCGGGCGCACGCCCAGGCTGGCTACGCCTGGCCAGCTGCATTCGCCATCACCCAGGCCCACACGCACCGCAAAGACGCCGTGCACCGGGCTAACCCGCTGCTGCAAGTGAATGTTGGCGGTGGGAAAGCCCAACGTGCGTCCGAGCTGGTTGCCGTATTCCACCTTGCCATCGATCACGAACGGCCGCCCGAGCAGCGGCTCGGCGCCGGAAAATTCGCCGGCAGCCAGCAGCATGCGCGCACGGCTGGCCGAGACGCGGGCACCGTCGAGCTGCACTGGCGGCATTGTGCAGGCGGTGAAGCCAAGCTGCGCGCCCATCTGCCCCAGCAAAGCGACATCGCCGGCGCGCTTGTGGCCAAAGCGAAAATCCCCGCCGACCCACACTTCGCGCGCCGCCAACCGATCCACCAGCACGCGCTGCACGAAATCCTCAGCCGACATCGCCGTCAACGCCGCATCGAAGCGCAGCAGCAGGGTCTGCTCCATGCCGGCAGCGGCAAAACCCCTGAGTTTTTCGCGCACGCTGGACAACCGGGGTACCGGCGACGCGGAAAAGAACGCCCGTGGCAACGGCTCGAAGCTCACCACGATTGGGCTGCAGCCGAGCGCCTGCGCGCGCGCGCGCACCTGGGCCAGCAGCGTCTGATGCCCGCGATGCAGGCCGTCGAACGCGCCCACTGCGATAACACTGCCGCCCGGCGCCAGACAGGGGCCAGCGACATCCCTCGAAAGTCTCATCATGACGTGAGTATAACGGGCACCGCGGCCGCGCCGAGAGCTTCTGAAGGGCGCCCTGGCAACATCACTCCGCCCGCAGATCGCGCAGGCGAAAGCCACCAGCGAACAACCCGCCGACGTACGCCAGCGCTCCGGCGGTCACCAGCGCGGACAGATGCCAGACTCGGGTGAACACGCGCACCCCCACCCAGTCCGGCCACAGCCAGCGGCCGAACAGCAGCACGGCCACCATCACCGCGCAGGCCAGCCCCAACCGCAGCCAGTGTCTGGTCCAGCCGGGCTCGCTCTCGTACACGCCGGCCCGCTTCAGCCAGCGCCATAGCAGGACGAAATTGAGATAGCTCGACAACGTACTGGCAATCGCCAGGCCCACATGCAGGCCGGGTACCCGGGCGATGCCGTCCAGCAAGCTGCCCTGTTTGATTTCCGGCGATGCCCACAGCTCATACAGCAGCACGATGAAAATACCGTTGAACACCATATTTGCCACCAGCGCCACCACGCCCGCCCGCACCGGCGTGCGAGTGTCCTGACGTGAATAGAACGCCGGCAGCACGACCTTGACCAGCGCAAATGCCGGCAGCCCCAAACTGAGCGCAATGATCGACAACGTCGACATGTGCGCGTCGAACGCCGTGTAGTGCCCGTTCTGGAACAAGGTGTCCACCAGCGGCCCGGCCAGCAGCAGCAGCGCAAGCATCGCCGGAACCGCAATCAGCAAAGTCAGCCGCAAGCCCCAGTCCAGCGCCCTGGAGAATCCAGCCCGATCCGTTCCGACATGGTGCCGCGACAGCGCCGGCAGGATCACCGTACCCAGCGCCACGCCGAACACGCCCAGCGGCAGTTCGAGAAAGCGCGTCGACTGCCACAGCCAGGTCTGCGAACCGGTCACCAACAGCGAAATCACCACCGTATCCAGCAACAGATTGAGCTGCGCCACGGAGGAGCCAAACAGGGTCGGCACCATCAGCCGCATGATCCGGCGTACCTGCGGATGGCTCCAGCCCCACCGCGGCATGCTGAGCAGATCCAGCTGGCGCAGTGCCGGCAACAGAAACAACAACTGCAGCACGCCGGCCAGCAGCACCGCCCAGCCCATCGCCATGATCGGCGTATGCAGCCGCGGCGCCAGCCACAACGCTCCGACCACCATGCATATGTTGAGGATCACCGGCGCCAGCGCCGGTAACGCGAAGCGATGGAAGCTGTTCAACGCGCCGCCCGCCAGCGCGGTCAGCGAAACAAACAGGATGAACGGAAAAGTCAGCCGCACCAGGTCGGTGGTGAGGTCAAACTTGTGCGGCTGATCCAGCGCGCCCGGCGCAAACGTCCCGGCCACCTCTGGCGCAAAGATCAGGCCGAGCGCTGTAACCACCAGCAGCACGCCGCCGAGCGTGCCGGAGACACGCGCCAGCAGCTGCTTCAGATCGTCATGCGTACCGGTTTGCTTCACCTCGGTGAAGACCGGCACGAACGCGGTCGAAAACGAGCCTTCGGCGAATAGCCGCCGCATGAAATTGGGGATCCGGAACGCGATGACGAACGCGTCGGTGGCCGCATTGGCGCCGAACACGTGGCTCATCGAGATATCCCGCAACAGCCCTAGCACGCGCGAAATCATCGTCATGCTGCTGAACGAAAGCAGCCCGCGGAACATACTGGGAGACTTCATGCGTCTGTAATACCCGACATTGCAAGGTCCCGAACCCGTTGGGGTACAACGAGTTTGAGGAATTAGGGAGTTTGCCTGGATCTCGGAGGTGCGCCACGGGTTCACTCATCGATCCCTATGCCCCAGCGATTCTTTCAAGCCGCACCGCCTATTGTGAAGCAAAACGCCCTCCAGACGGAGGGCGTTGCGGTGTCGCTGATAGGGCAATTCAGGGTTAGCTGGGGGGCGTCTTCAGCCTCAGTCGCATCAGGCCGAGCACCCTGCCCAAGGGCCCCCGTTGGCAGCAAGCCGTTGGATACCAGGCCATGCCCAAGATGTTTGTGAAGGCGCATGAGATGCCAACCATGGTTCGCGGCATCTCATGCACGGGCATTCCAGTTTCTTTGACTGCTACAAAAACAGGGTGAATTTGATCATTGCCTGCCCTGCCCTGTAGCCATCGCCCCACTGGTAGTCGTAATCGCCATTGACTGCCCATGTCTTGCTGCTGGCGAGCACGAGGCCAGCGCCCACGTCATAGATATCACGCGCCGGCTTCACGCCAAGGACGGTGAACTCCGGGCCGCCAGTCGCGAAAGCTGCCGTATTGCTCATCGTGTCATTGCCAAACGAATGCAGCCAGTTCACGTGCAGTTCGGGGCTCAGCACCTGCATGTCGGAGAGGGTGAAGTCGCGCGCAATCTTTGCACCAAGGCCCGACTGGACGAGGTCATAGCTCTGCCCACGGACATTGAGGTCGACCAGGTCGCCGCCGGTTTCCGCGTAATTGTCGACGTTCAGATGCGTGTACTGCAGCGTGGCGATCGGCGTGATGACGGTCCGCCCGTCACCAACGTAGAAGTGATAACCGGTGCTGCCGAACGCCGTAGCCTGGTGACCGCTGTAATCGGATTGAGCCGTATTGTCGACACCCGGAAAGTCGACCTGGCGCGTGCCCATGTAGTCGTCCAGGCCGTACACAATGGCTACATTGGCGAACCAGGGTCCCGGCGCATAACCAAGATAGGCCGTTGCCTGGTAGGAGTTGATGTTGCCCTGGCTGTCCGATGCATTGCCGTCGAGATTTGACCGAGCGTATCTGACCCCGACACCCGCCGTTGTCGTTGTATTGAGTGGGATGTCGTAATCGAGCATCGCCCCGTAACCCGACGAGTTGTACCCCTCGTAGCCACCGGCGTTGCTCTGCGAATTTGAATAGCCGAAGGCAGCACCCCACCAATGCGGGCGCGTATTGGTGGATTGGCAGGTTCCGTCCGCGTCATCCTCCGGCCGCTGTGCACTGCGGCTATCGGGCTGATCATTCGTGCCATTCTCGCCGCATGCAGCTTCGGCCTCCTCCATATGAGAAGCCCAAACCTGCTGAAACTGCTGGCTAGCGCGGTAACTCGTCTGCGGTAAAGCGAGATTGGCCGCACCGGGTTCAAGCTGTGCGAGTGCGCTGGCCACTTGCTGGGCTGACGGCAACAGCGTGATCGCGGTCAGCAGGGGCGTCGTTGCGGGCGTCAACGGCAGCGAGTCGATGACCGGCGCGATGATGGGTGCCGCCGGATTCGACACGGGGCCCACTACGACTGCCAGCGGTACCTGCGTTGCAGTGATTTTCACGATACCGTTGGCCGTGGGTGCTGCCGAGAAAAGATAGCGCGTCGTATTGCTTGTCGCGGTAACGGTGCTGCCATTCGTGCCACTGGTAGAGTCAACAATGTTGAAACTGCTGCCGCTGATGAGCGGTCCGGTGACGGTCACGTTGACCTGCAGCGCGTTGCCGATGGAGGCAGCGCCGACCGGCACGATGTGCCCGTAAAGTGATTGGCTGAAGATGGTCGTGTTGATGGTTCCGGCCACCGGAATGGCAAATGCGCCAGCCACGTTCAGGGTATTGGTGCCGAGCGTGTAATTTTCAGCTTTCACCTGGCCGGTGATCAGCGCATTGCCGCCGACGACATTGATCTGCTTCAGTCCGCTCGCCGCGCCGACAGCACCATTGAGGATGCTGTTGTTATTGAGCGTCAGCGTGCCTGTATCCGCTCCGGCCGTGTTGGTTATGGCAGCCGTGACGGTTTGGCCAGCACCGACATTGATAAAGCCGTCACCGGCAAAGTCCATGGTCGAGCCGGTATTGCTGGTGAAGCCGCCGTTGAAATTGACCGTGCCGGTACCGAGAACCGAGAACGTTGTCGAGAAAACCGGACCGGCAAAGGTCACCGTATTTCCCGCCGTGCCGGCGCCTATGTTGAGGAAGGTCGTTCCTGTCGCGCCGACGAATCCGGTGACCAGTGAGCTGCCGTTGAAGACGATATTCGCGGTATTGGCGGCATTGGTCGTGATGGCGCCGCCGGGATCGTTGCCCGTGTTGATGTTTTGGCTGCCGACGGTCAGGGTGCCAGGACCTTGCGTATCGACACCACTTGCGATGCCGACCGGACCGACTACGCCAGGCAAAACCACGACTTCACGCGCTATCGCCAGCGGTAACCAGGCCACCATGGCTGATCCAAGGATGGGAACAAGTAGTATTTTTTTCATGGGGATATCTGCGGGCTCTGTAAGCAATGTGGTGGTGGCACTTCCACCGCTGGGTTCGCGGTGGTCGAGATGCTCGTCCACCTCCGGTTGGCCTCTCACCCCAGAAGTACACAAGTTGGTATGGTGCTCAGACGCTGGCTGCAGTGTCTTTGCCAGCGGCCTCAATGAGTTACCCGGTTCCGGGTAGAACTTTGCGAATTTCGGTCACCCAGCCGAATACCTCAGCGCTCTTGCTGAAGGCATGCGATGTGGTCGGCAATGGCCCCTCTATCGATCAGCTGCATTAAAAAAATATGCTCTTGAGCATGTCGCGCAGCAGGCGATCGGCGGCGGTTCTTCGAAAGAATCACCCTGCGATGCTTGTTCATCATGTTGACGCGGGCGTGAGACGAATGTGACGCGAGCGTTTTCCTGGCTGCCTTGCGGTATCGTTCGCAGCCCAAAGCCCCGCAGCATCATTGGACCGGCAGGGTATTGTCGTCGCGCGTCATGCCCTGCTTGTATTAATCGGATGGGTTCCACGCCCCGCACTGCCCGTTTGAGGGCTGCTGGCCCGCCAGATAACAGCCCAAACGTGGCAAAATGCGGGCGTTGCGACCAGCCTGAGTGCCCGCGAGCCGTGCACGGCCGAGCAGCGGCTACGCTAAACGATTGACGCAACGGCAAATCCACCGCATAATTGGCGTCTTTTTCCACCCCTGTATCCCGGAGTTCTACCTTGGCCAACATCAAGTCCGCGAAGAAGCGCGCGCGCCAGTCCGAGCAGCGCCGCCTGCGCAACATCAGCGCCCGCTCCATGGTCCGTACCGCCCTGAAGAAGGTCGTCAAGGCCATTGAGGCCAAGGACAAGGCCGGCGCGATCGCCGCTTTTACCGTCGCCCAGCCGGTGATGGATCGTTACGCCGCACGCGGCCTGATCCACAAGAACAAGGCCGCTCGCCACAAGAGCCGCCTCAACGCGAAGATCCGCGAACTGGCATAAGCCAGCGGCGCGATTCGGGTTGACAAGAAAAGCCGGCGCAAGCCGGCTTTTCCTTTATGGGGAAGTGCGGGCCGGCGCAAGCCGGCTTTTCCTTGTGGGAAACGCAGGCCGGCTTTCATGTCTGGCGTGAACGGCATCTCGGCCTTTCACGCGTGTACACGCCTTCGATCGCACGGTCCCAGCTCACCCTCGCGCCCAACGGCAGCTTTGCCCGGGACAACCATGGCGATGTGCGGACCCGCGACACCGGCCGACGATTTGCGCCAGCATGGCGGTAGGCGATATCGACGCACCTGGATCAAGTTGTGCCACCTTCGCCGCAAGCGTAGCGTTGGTTAAACTCAGCGGCACAGTCAAAGGTAGTGTTTGTTATGGCCCTCCGTTTGCGCGCTTCAACCCCGCTGCTTTTCTCTCTGTCTGTACTTGCCCTTCCCGGAATCGGGATGGCGCAGGACAGCGCGACAGCTGCCGGCAATCCCGCCACCGCGCAGAGCAACAACGTGGCCCCCATCTACGACTCGGCCAACAACGCGGACAGGATGACCTCAACGCGCTTCACCTCGGCCGAAGACAACGCCAGGCCAGGCGAATACTTCTTTGGCCTCGCCGCCAACGCCTTCAGGCACAAGGACTACACCTTTGCAGTGCGCATGTACCGGGTCTCGGCATCCTGGGCTTATAAGCCGGCCGAATACAATCTCGCCGTGATGTATGCGCTCGGACAAGGTGTGCCCATGGATCTGCCTCGTGCCATGGCCTGGATGGCGCTGGCGGCAGAGCGCGGCGAGAAGCAGTACGTCGAAGCACGCGAGCTGATCAACGCGAAATTGAGCACGGCAGAATTTACGCAGGCCGATGCGATCTACGGTGAACTCTACCCAACCTACGGCGATACATCGGCCTTGCGCCGCGCCAAGGACCGCTGGGCACAGGTCCGTTCTTCGATGACCGGATCAAGGGTGGGTTCCGTCGCCGGCGAGCTCAAGATTGGTGTGGCCGCAGCAGGCCCCTCCGCCATGGGCGCCGCTGCGGGCACTCCTGGTGCAGCGCTCAATCACGTCGGTACAGGTGCATCGGACATCCTCAGTGGCGAGGAAGACGATGGGTCCATCGCCTACAAGCAATTGCTGGAGAGCGACAACCCCTACGACCCGAAATTCGAATGGCGCCCCGGCTCAACCGGAAAAGTCACCGTCGAGCCCATGACCCCGGTCAAGAAGAGTGACGTGCCAACCTCCGCAACTTCAGTCAATCCTGCGCCAGCGAACAACTCCAACCCTTAAGGGTCCCGAGTCATGAACTTGCGTGAGCAGGGACCGCTCACGAGCTGATCGTGGCTCACTGTGCTGGCCTTGACAGTACCGGTTGCAGCGACTAAACCATGTGCACCTGAAGCGCTGGGTAACTGGATACCTCAGCATGCCGGTATCGGGGCGCACTGATCATTATTGTGAGGTTTTCAGCGGACGCAAAACGTTGCGCCGTCGCTTGGCACAGTCAAAGGGAGTGATTGTCATGACCATCCGCTTATCCGCTTCGGCCTACCTGCTTTTCGTCATACCAGCGCTGGTCCTTTCTGGAATCAGCAACGCGCAGAACAACATCGCACCTGCCAGCAATGCCGCTACGGCGTCGGCCAGCAACGTTGCACCCGTCTTCGATTCAGCCGACAACGCAAACAGAATGACCGCCACGCGCTCTGGCTCTCCCGAAGATAGCGCCAGACCGGGGGAGTATTACTTTGGCTTGGGAGCCGGCGCTGTAAAACACGGGAATTATGCCTTTGCCATCGACATGTACCAGGTCGCGGCATCCTGGGCTTACAAACCGGCCGAATACAATCTCGCCGTGATGTATGCGCGCGGACAAGGTGTCCCCGTGGACCTGCCACGAGCCTTGGCGTGGATGACACTGGCGGCGGAGCGTGGCACCAAGCAGTACGTTGCGGCGCGCGAACTGATCAACGCGAAATTGAGCAATCCGCAATTTGCACAGGCCGATACGATATACGGTGAGCTCTATCCCAAATACGGTGATGAAGCGGCCTTGCGCCGGGCGAAGGATCGCTGGGCACAGGTTCGTTCTTCGATGACTGGCTCGCGGGTGGGGTCAGTCGCCAGCCCAGTCGCGGTTGGCGGACTCTCGACAGGGGGATTTCAACAGGCTGCCCCTGCCGCACGCGGCACTAATCACGTGGATAATTCGGGCTACGATCTGACCGGTGGCAATCAAGCGGACGGATCGATCGCCTACGGGCAATTGCTGGCGAGTAACGATCCGTACGATCCGAAATTCGAATGGCGCCCCGGCTCGACAGGGAAGGTCACGGTCGAGCCGTTGATCCAGGTCAAGAAGAGCGACGTGCAAAAACCTGCTACGTCAGCCACCCTGTCCCCGACGGACAATTCAAACCCCTGAGGGTCATCCTGCGTGGGTGAACCCGCCGAGTAGCATCACAAGCGCATCAGTGCATTCCGCCCAGTGGCGGCATGCAGTCATTGACGGCCAGCACGAAACCACCGTTATTTAGTGCGGGGGCGGAATTCCAGCGGCATCGATTCAGTTCGCGCCGCGGCCGGAGGCTTGGTCCCGCAGGCTCCGCAGGTGCTGCAGCCATCGCTGCAATCGCCAGTGGCCTGCTTCGGCTGCAGCCGCTGCCCGATCGCACGCAGCCACGCGGCATGTCCGGGTCGGCTGAACTGGATCGAGGCTGCCGCCAGCCAGCGATTGGTGAGCTGCGGAGCCAGTTTGCGAATCACCGCCAGCACGCTGACCAGCACGATCAGGCCGATCACCACGTATTGCGCCAGCATGCCCGCGCTCATGATGTCAGCAGCCGGGTGATCTGATAGGTCAGCAGCGACGCCGCGTAAGCCACCGCGAACATGTAGCTGAAGGAGATCACCACGTTGCGCCAGGAGTTGGTCTCGCGGCGGATCACTGCCAACGTGGACATGCACTGCGGCGCAAACGCGAACCACACCAGCAGTGACAGCGCACTGGCCAGCGAGAAGTTGGTCGCCAGTGCGTGCGCCAGGCCACCGGTATTGGCATCGCCGCCCACCGCATAGACAGTGGCAAGCGCCGCGACAGCGGTCTCGCGCGCCGCGAAGGCCGGAATCAGCGACAGGCTGATCTGCCAGTTAAAGCCCAGCGGCGCGAAAATGAATTGCAATCCGTGGCCCATGTAACCGGCAAAGCTGTAGTCGATCGCCGGACCGGTAGCACCCGCCGGCGGCGACGGGAATGTGGAGATGAACCACATCAGCACCGTCAGCGCGAGAATCACGCCAGTCAACCGTTTGATGAAGATCGCGCTGCGCTCCCACAGGCCGATCGCGATGTCGCGTGGCTTGGGCATGCGATAGGACGGCAGCTCCATCAGCAGCGCATGTTCGCTCTTGTCGCGATGGATGCGCTTGATCACCCAGCCCACTGCCATCGCACCGAGAATACCCGCGGCGTAAAGCGCAAACAGCACGAGGCCCTGCAGGTTGAAGATGCCCAGCACATGGTGCATCGGGATGAACGCGCCGA
>Ga0302228_10000571_pt1 | contig 29694 bp, 15 predicted proteins | sample II_Palsa_N1_2_FD_193519 | JGI IMG/M metagenome (GOLD analysis project Ga0302228, IMG submission 193519) | Peat permafrost microbial communities from Stordalen Mire near Abisko, Sweden - II_Palsa_N1_2 | ecosystem: Environmental > Terrestrial > Soil > Palsa > Peat permafrost | place: Sweden... | reverse complement strand
GTGTGTCGCTACCGTTGACGCGGTCTTGGACAACGGTGGAGTTGAAGTAATAACAATTCGGCGTCACGAACGTAGAATGAGCGAAACTACCCGTACCCGTCTCGCTGAAACAGGCGCTGGAAATCGATCCGCTGGTGACGTTGTGGAACACGCAACCACTCGTGCCGGTGGCGCCGTTGTTGGCATTGCAGGTACTCAGACTCGCTGAATTCGGCTGCGCAGCAGTGCCGTACTCGCTGCCTGCCAGCGCATACAGCGTCGGCGCCGCATTGCCCTGGTCCGTCGGCAAACCGCGCGCGTGCAGGCCCTGATCGATTAGCGCCTGGATGCCCGCGAACATCGGTGAGGCGAGCGAAGTACCGCCGCTGAGGCCGACACCACTCGGATTAGCTTGTGCGTACGTGCCACCGGAGACGCCGGGACTGAAGTCCGGGGTGCATACGTAATTCTGCGAGCAGACGGCCACGAAGGTGTCGTCGCCAAACGAACCGGCGAACAACGCCACATCCGGCAGGTCACGCGACTGGTCCGCTGCCGCGTTGTAGACCTGACGCTGCCAGGTCGGCTTGCGATCGTACATGGACGGACCACCGCTGCCCGCTTCGGAGGTTTGCCAGACGTTTTCGTAGTACTGGAGGTTGGTCGGCGTAGACGGCGGCTTCTTCGTATAAGCCAGAGCCGCATTGCAGAAAGCGACCGCTGACGCGTAGCCCAGCGACGTGGCGGCCACGCCGTTGCCGCACGACTCGTTCCACGGAATCTCCGGCACATACGACAGCGCCGAGCCACCCACCGCACTCGGCGTCGCCGCAAAGTACTTGCTGGTGGTGCCGTCGATGATGTCCGCCAGATCGGTACCACCGACGCCGGTGTCGTTCGGCGACGTCGCGAACGAATTGGCATCGACCGCCGTGTTGCCCGATTGGCCGTTGATGACGGCGCCGTTGAAGCTGGGGTTGGAACCGGAATCGCCGGTGGAGACGAACACCGAAATGCCCTCGGCATCGGCCTGCGCCCACATCAGGTCGATACCTGTCTTGCTGCCGATGTCGGTGAACTGTTCACCGAGGCCATAGCTGGCACTGATGATGTCCGGACGAGGGCTCGGCTCGTTGATCAGATTGGTCGCCGCAACGAAGACACCGCCAAAGGTGTTGGAGGTCGCGTCGTAGTAATAGCCATTGGCTGTGTACTCATCCGAGCAGCTAGCCACCACGATGTTCGCGCCCGGCGCGATCGCCGCCGACCATTCCGCGTCCAGCAGAGTTTCGCCGTCGTCCTGGGTCTGACCGGAATATGCATCAGGATCCTCGCAATTGTTGACACCACTGGGCGGTGCCGGGTTGACCTGTGTGAAGCTGCCTTTGTACTGGGTCAGGTTGAAGGTGGTTTCGAAATTGGTCCAGTCCGCCGCCACCATGTCGCTGTCTTCAACCACCGCGATGGTGACACCCGTACCGGTCACGCCATTGCCGCGGATCGTCTTGATGCCGTACATGGTCGCCATGTCGTTGGGCACCAAGCCACGGATGACACCCTGCGGATTATTACCCGGATAGGCGATGCTGATCGCCTGGCTCTTGCCGCCGAGCTTGCCGGAAGTGGCCGGCTGGCTGAGTACCAGGCCTTTCTTGGTGGCGTCCCACTTGGCGCCCTTGACCGGCTTGTTCATCGCCTTCGGGTGGAAATCGTTCAGACCCATCACGCCGGCCACCACATCCTTCAGCGCCACCGGAATGCTGATGTCGCCAGCGTTGGCGATGTGCTGTTCCTTGCCCTTGCCGCCCTTGCCGCCGCCGAGGTTATAAATGTTTTCCTGGGTATGGAACGCCGCCTTCACCTGACCGACGGTGCCGCTGAAATCGATCTGGGTCTTGTTCGGGTACACGGTGTTGACGGTGAAGCCCTGCGCCTTCAGCCACGACGTGACCGCGGCGATGTCGCTGTCGGCCACGCCATACGATTCACCGAACTGCTCCGGGGTCAACCATTTCTGAAAACTGGAGGACTTCGGGTTGTGCTGGTCGGCGATCAGGCTGGTCAGGGCGGCCTGCCGCGCGGCGCTCGGCTTGAGCACCAGCTGCAGGTGATTCATCTTGAAGGTATCGGCCAGTTGCTTGACCGGCGCTTTCACTTCAACAAACTTGAGGTGGGTCTTCGCCAGCGGGGAAACCAGCTGGTTGTTGATCGTCTGGGTGACACGCGGCGCCTCGCTGGTGCCGGCGGCCGTGACGAGATTGCTTGCAGCCACCGGCTGCGCCAGCACCGGTGCGCCGGCGAGCGCCGCTGCAATGGATGCGCTGAGAATGAAATAACCCTGTTTCATGGATATAGCTCCCTAATTCTGTAAGTTGGTCAAAAAGTTGATGGCGCACTTGCCGGATCTACTTTGCGAACAGCACCTTGCGTGCGCAGCGTTGCCACATCCTGTGGCTTCTTGCACGGCTCGGAGAAATTCAACCGGGAAAGCAAAACATCCGTACCCGTTCAATACGTCGCACACACTCTCCCGATCCTTGGCGGTATGGACCGCCAAAGAGCGCTGGCACACTGAACAAGATCTGCGGCGGCATCCCCAGGATATTCAGGCTGTCGGCAGATACTCCCTCGACAGTGCTTTGGAAACCATCCTGTCTCGAAGCTGTCTTTCCCCCTGTCGAACCGAGTATTGACACAGGCGGAGACGCGCGCAAGCGAATGCGTTGATGGATTTCCCACTTTGGTAGATATCTACCAGCCGTTTAGCCGGCTATTTCGAATGAAGCAGACTGGCTTTTGTTGCCACGCCGAAAGACACGCTCCATCAGACAGCCGCTTGTGATCCCTGGGCTTGCGGCCTGCCGTTCGGATACATGTCCATGGCTGCACGCCAGCCCAGTTGGAAGCGCGTGCGTATTCCGTAATGTTTCAAGAGCTCACCGATACGTCGATTGAGCGTCATCGCGGATATGTTCACTTCAGCTGCGATCGTTTTATCGTTGAGCCCTGCCGCCAACAAAGGAATCAACTGCTCAGCCGTCCTCGTCAACCGAGAGGGCGCATGATCCATCTCCAGCACCCCAGAAGTTTCGGCCACGAAGGGCGTTGCCCGTTCCCAGACCAGATCAAAAAGCATGCACAGTGCATCAAGCAAGGCAGACGGGCGAACCAGCATGGCAGCGCCGCCCAAATTCTCGGAGTGCAATGTGATGAGGCCCAGGCGCCGATCGACGATAACCATCTTGAACGGAAGTATTGCGTAGGTTCTGGCCTCTTCGCCCATTTCTACCGTGCGCCGCAAATTCTCGATCGCACCTGGCATCTCAAGATAACTGGCATCGGATACGCTTTTTGCTTGCGTGCCTGCAGGCACCGGTTCCGGTTCGCGCGGAAAAATCATTGGGGCCCGTTGAAAACCAATAATTTCGTACTTGACTGTCTTGAGCAAGCGCTCGACAACCTGAGCGAGTACGGCACCGCTGTTGATGACTTCCACCACCTGCTCACGTTCTTTCCCGTCTACATGCCGCTTGGCCCGGTTCTTGAGTTTCGGTATGGCCAGTCGTGCCTTTTCAAGTCCGGATTGGCGTTGGTTGATCAGCGCTTCGATGGCGACTTCTGGTGGAACGGCGCTATAGCGCGGCGGCCATTCGGGCGAGTGAGATACCAGCCCATAGGATTCGATAGCATCAAGCAACCACTGCGCCTTGTCCGCTGGCAAGGAGAGCAAAGCTGCGACATCTTCCATCGTCATCGCATGGTGCTCCAGAACAATGCAATAGGCGCGCTCTTCGAGCTCACTGATGCCGAGAGCCTCCAGCGATCTCGCCCAGGTGGGCGATGGAAGCGCGATCTGCGCCTGCGTTGGCAGCTCAGCCATGTCGTTGGAAGCGATGATCCTGGCGCCGGCGCCCTTTGCGACTTTTCGATGCTCGCCTGGATCGACCCCGTCAGCCAGCATCAAACGAGCCGCATCGCGCTTCCCGCGAGCCTCCTTCAGGCCGATCTCCGGGAAAGTCCCCAACGATAGGCGTTTCTCTTTGCCACCGTAGCGGTACTTCAGCCGCCAAAGCTTGCTGCCCGCTGGGGATACTTCCACATACAGGCCGCCGCTGTCGTATAGACGCGTGGGTTTCTCGTCCGCCTTGGCAGTACGTATTGCGGCGTGAGTCAGGGGCATGTTGCGCACTACCATTTTTGCGTTCTCAATGCCCCCAAGCATGCCCCGTCCGATATCAATTGCCAACAGCACCAAACGGAATTTGCCTTGTAGAGATATCCTGACCTATCTCCCACGCAGGTGCGATTCGTAGTCATGAAGTGGGATGGCAAACCAACCACGCGCTGCGAAAAAGAACTGCGATGCGTTCGTTTCCAAAAACCACCCCTCTGCCTTAAGCACTTTGTAAGCGGATGACCGGATAATCCACCGGCAGGCGCAGCGCCTTCATGCCGGTCATGGCGTAGCGCAGTCGAAGGAGTCCGTTCGTGCATATCATCCTGGTGGAAGATGACCTTCAGCTTGGCGCCGCGATCCAGCGGGCGCTGGAGCGTCTTGCCTATACGGTGAGCTGGTTGCGCGATGGCCGCGAGGCCTTGATTGCATTGCGCGACCAGACCGCCGATCTGGTGCTGCTTGATCTAGGCTTGCCTGGCAAGGATGGTCTGGACGTACTGCTCGAGGCGCGGCGCGCCCATGTGAAGACGCCGGTGATCGTGATGACGGCACGTGACGCACTGGAAGCCCGTGTGCGTGGCCTGGATGCCGGTGCCGACGACTACCTGATCAAGCCGTTCCACCTCGACGAACTGGGTGCGCGCATCCGTTCGCTGACCCGGCGTGCCCACGGCCTGGCCGCGAACCGCATCGAGGTCGGCACGCTGAGCATCGATCTGGGCACGTCCGAGGTCACCTTTCGCAATGAACACGTCGAACTGACCCGGCGCGAGTTCTCCCTGCTGCAGATCCTGATGGAACGCGCCGGTCGGCTGGTGCGCCGCGAGAGCCTGGAGAATTCGCTGTACGGTATCGACAATATGGTCGGCAGCAGCGCGCTGGAAGTGCTGGTGCATACCCTGCGCCGCAAGCTGAGTTTCGACACGATCCAGACCGTACGGGGATTCGGCTACATGATTCCACGGGAGCCGAAATGAGGCTGAACAGCCTGCATGCCAGGCTGCGCTGGCTGATCATCGTCGTGCTTGCCGCGGTCTTGCTGCCACTGGGTGTGATGAGCTTCCGCCGGACCATCACCGAAGTAGACGAACTGTCCGATGGGCGACTGGCGCAATCGGCGCGAACACTGCAGGTGCTGATCGAGCATGCCGGCATGCATGCGATCAGCGACCACGCGGCCGAAGGCATCCAGGTACCGATCGAGACAACCTACCCCAGGCCGACGAAAACACTTGGTCATACGCACGAGTCCGAAGTCGGTTTTCAGATCTTCGATCATTCCGGACGAGTGGTGCTGGCAACCGCAAACCTTGCTTCGCTGCCACCACCGGCAACCGGTGATGCCAATTTCCAGGATGTACAACAGGGCGGCTACCGATGGCGCGTGTTCACCCTGCACGATCTCGCCGACGACATCGTGATTCGCACCGGCGAGCGCTATGACAGCCGCCACGACATCACGCATGCCGTATGGCTGGAGCACAGTCTGCCGCTGCTGATCGCCCTGCCGTTGCTTGCCCTGCTGGTGGGCTGGGCGGTACGCCGAGGATTGCGCCCGCTCGAGTCGCTGACCCGCGCCTTGTCTGCTCGGGAGCCTGGCACGCAGGAGCCGGTGGTGCTGCCCGACGCACCGCTGGAATTGCAGCCGGTACTGAGCGCGCTGAATGGACAACTCGTCCGCATGGAAGATGCGCTGGAGCGCGAACGCCGCTTCAGCGCCGACGTGGCACATGAACTGCGCACGCCACTGGCCTCGGCCATGATCAACCTGGAGAGCGCGATGACGACGGCCGACCCGGTCGAGCTACACACCTCGCTGGCCAGCGCCCAGCATGGCGTCGCCGCACTGGCCCGGCGCATCGAGCAGTTGCTGGCGCTGGCCCGGCTGGAGTCGGGTGCGGCATCTGGCCAGCGCACGCCGATCGATCTTGTCGCCATCGCGATGGATGTGATCGAGGAGCTGGCTCCGGTGATTGCCGAGAGCGGAGTGGAAATGAGCGTGGCACCACTGCCGCCGCAGGTGATCATTCTCGGTTACGAGGCGGCGCTCGCCGCCCTGCTGCGCAACCTGCTGGAAAACGCCATGCGTCATGTCCCCGCCGGCGGCCAGGTGCAGTTGTCGATCGAACTCGGCGAGCGCGTAGCGCTGGTGGATGTCATCGACGATGGCCCCGGCATTCCAGCGGAACGCCGCGCGAGCGTGTTCGCGCGCTTTCATCGCGAAGCGGGCGGACACGGTGACGGCTACGGGTTGGGCCTGTCGATCGTGCAGCGTGCGGCACAACTGCACGGTGCCACGATCGAGCTGCTTGATTCGCCTTACGGTCGTGGCCTGCGGGTAAGTGTCGCGATTCCGCTGTCGCCGCAGGCTGTTACCCACGACGACAGTCCGGTGACGCCGGCTCAGTGACGCCCGACGGTAAGAATGCTGAAGCTGTCCGGCTCGATCATGGGCCGGCCGTTGGCCTGCTTGGTTGCGCCTAAACGCGCGGCTGAGAGATACAGCAAGTGCAGCTTCGGATCGAGCGCGAGTGTACGCGCACTGGTCTGGGTGGGAATCGTCGCTGCCACGCTGAAATGATCCGGATCGCTCTCATGCACCGCGGTGATCGTGCCACTCTCGCCATTGGAGCTGTAGACCATCGCCTCGGCCGCATCGAACACCACCGCATCCGGGCCATCACCGATCACGGCGGTCGCCACCTGATGACCGTTTGTGGCATCGGTGATCGCCATCGTGCGGTTGTCGCATACCGAAAACAGGCGGTGATGCGCGGCATCGATGGCCAGACCACTCGGCGATTCGCACGGCGCCAGCGACCAGGTGTGCAGCACCTTGTTGCTGGCCGTATCGATCTGCACCAGCTCGGACTTGTCTTCGATGTTCGCATAGACGTGGCCGGCGCCATCGGACACCGCGAACTCCGGCTTGCCCGGCAACGTGATCGTACCGATCACCGCATTTTTGGCCGGGTCGATCACGCTGGCCGTGCCGCTCTTGCCGTTGAAGGTGAACACGTGATGGGAAGCGCTGTCGTAGACAATCGCATCGGGCTTCTCGCCGGTGCCGGTGATCGTCGCCACGGTTTTCAACGAACCCAGATCGAACACGGTTACCGACGCACTCTTGCCGTTACTGGTATAGCCGCGCTGCAGATCGGGGGCGATCGCGATGCCGTGCACGCCTTGGGTGTCGGCGATCGTGCCGACCTGTTTTTCCTGGTCGACGTCGATCACCAACACGCGGTCGCCGCGGCTGACGAAAAGATGGCGGTGCTGTGCATCGAAACTCAAGTAATCCCAGCCACCCGCGCCGGTCAGCGGCAGACGCGAAAGCACCTGATACGTCGCGCTTGGCGCAGCTGCGGCGGCCGCTTGCGGAAGGCAGGCCAGCGCGAGCAGCGCTGGAATGAAACTGCTTAAGCGTAGTTGCATGGTGATACCTCGAATGAACGGGGAAAGTGTGGAGCTCGCCACTGCAGAATGCCGGCACCGGCTTATGCGTGCCTTAGCCGACCTTTCCTGTATCGCGACGCCGCAACAGCGAATACAAGACCGGCATCACCAGCAGCACCAGCGGCACCTGCACCAGCAGGCCGGCGATGATCGCCACCGCCAACGGCTGCTGCATCTGCGAACCCTCGCCGAGTGCGAGCGCCAATGGCAGCAAGGTAAGGATCGCCGCCAGCGTGGACATCAGGATCGGGCGCGTGCGGTGCTGGCCTGCCGCATGCAGGGCATCGTGCAACGGCATCTCGGCGTTGGCCTGCTCGAGTTCGGAGAAATAGAAGATCGCCACTTCGGTGACGATGCCGACGATCATCGTCATGCCCATCATCGCCGAGATGTTGAGCTCGATGCTGGTCAGCCACAGCCCGGCAAATACCGCCGGTATCGCCAGCAACGGCATCGCCAAAATCGCCAGCGCCACGCGGAAACTCTCGTACAGGAACAGCAGCAGGGTAAACACCAGCGCGATCGCCGCCAGCATCACGATGGTCAGGCCGCGGAACGCCTGCTGCTGTTGCTGGTACAGGCCACCGAGCTGGACGAACATGCCTTTCGGCAACAGGCCCGGCTGCGCCAATACCTTCTTGATGTCGACGATGGTCGCGCCGAGGCTGCGCCCGCTGATCAGGCTGGTGACCGCATCCATCCGCTTGAGATTGTCGCGGGTGATTTCCGGCTGGCCCTGCACCTGCTGCAGCGTAGCCACCCGTGACAGCGGCAGCAGATGACCGTCGCCCGCACGTATCGGCAGCGCGGCAACCTGCTCCAGTCGCCGATGCGCATTCTCCGGCAGGCGCACGCGCACGCCGACCATCCTGCTGCCTTGCGGCAGTTGCGCGGCCACCGTGCCATCGATCGCTGCCGCGACCTGATCGGTGACGCTGGTCGGATCGAGTCCTTCCAGCGCCGCCTTGGCCGGATCGACCTGCACGGTCAGCGCATCACCAGCCGGATTGATGCCATCGCGCACACCGACCACGCCGGTGATCTTGCCGATCGCGTCGGCGACCTTGCCGGCAGTGGCCGCCAGCTCTGCGGGGTCATCGCTGTACAGCTGGATCTCGATCGGCTGCGGCACCGCCACCAGATCACCGATCAGGTCCTCCATCAACTGCGACAAATCGATGTCCAATCCCGGCACCTTCTGCTCGACCTCGGTGCGCACCTGCGTCATCACTTCTTCGGTCGAGGGACGCGAACCGCTTTTCAAGCGCACGAAGAAATCGCCCTGATTCGCCTCGGTGAGGCCGCCGCCCAGCTGCAGCCCGGTGCGTCGCGAGTAGGTATCGACATTCGGGTTGGCGCGGATGATCGTCTCGACCTGCCGCAGCAGGCGGTCGGTTTCCTCCAGCGAAGTGCCGGGCTTGGACAGGTAATCGAGGATGAAACCGCCCTCGTCCATCTGCGGCATGAAGCCGGTGCCGACGCGGGTGTAGGCCAGCCCACCGACCAGCAGCAGCGGCAACACCAGCAACAGGATCAGCAGCGGCCGCTGCAACCCGCGCTGCAGCACGTTCTGGTAGCCGTGCATCATGCGCTGGGTGAAACGGCCCGGCGGATGCTCGGTCCGGTGGCGCTGATCCAGCAAGCGTTCGGCCAACAACGGCACCGCGATCCAGGTCAGCAGGTAGGAAATAATCAGCGCGCTGGCCATGGTCAGCGACAGCGCCTTGAAGAACGCGCCTGTGACGCCGGTCAGGAAGGCCAGTGGCAGGAAGATCACCACGGTGGCGGCGCTGGAGCCGGTCAGCGGGCGGGTGAACTCCCGCGCCGCGCCGGCGATGCGCTCGCGCACTTCGCCGGCGCCTTGCGCGCCTTCGCCCGGATGCAGCCGACGCACGATGTGCTCGAGCATCACGATGACATCGTCGATGATCAGGCCGACCGCGGCGGCCATGCCGCCCAGCGTCATCATGTTGAAGCTCATGCCGAGCACGTAAAGCAGCAGCACGGTGATCGCCAGCACTGCCGGCACCACGATCAGCGCAACCAGGATCACCCGCGTGTTGCGCAGGAACACGAACAGCACCAGCCCGGCCAGCACGATGCCGATCAGGATTGCGTCGCGCACGCTGCGGGCCGCGCCGGTCACCAGCTGGGTCTGGTCGTACCAATTGGCAACCTGTACGCCGGTCGGCATCTGCGGTGCGTAGTCGGCCAGCCGCTGCTTCACCTCATTGGCGATCTGCACCGTGTTGCCGTCGGGCTGCTGATAGACCTGCAGCAGCACGGCGTTCTGGCCATCCGCATTGACGCGGATCCACTGCGGCACATGATCGAGACTGACCATCGCCACGTCGCCGAGATGCACCACACCGGCAGAGCCGGCACGCACCACGATATCGCGCAGCGCGGCGACCGTGGCCGGCTGGTTGTCGGCCAGCAGCAGATACAGCTTGTAATGGTCGGAAACGCGACCCATCGCCTGAATCGTCGCCGCATGGCTGACCGCGCCGGCGACGTCGCTCAGGCTGAGGTTCAACGAACGCAGCTTGCCGGGGTCGACATCGGCATGGAACTCGGCCACCTCGCCACCCTGCACTTCGACCTGGGCCACGCCACTGATGCCGCTCAGCAGCGGGCGCAGCTGGTACTCGGCCAGATCATGCAAGGCGCTCGGCGACAAGGTATGCGAGCGCAGGCTATAGGCCAGCACCGGGAAGGTGGTCGGATCCATCCGCCGGGTGGACAACTGGGTGCCCGCCGGCAGCTGCGGCAGGATCTGCCCGGCGGCCGCGTTGACCTCCTGCAGCGCCGTGCTCATGTCTGCGCCCCAGTCGAACGTCACCGCGACATCCGCGCTGCCGCGCCCGGTGGTGGAACGCACGTCGCGCACGCCACGCACACGGCGGATCGCCTCCTCCACCGGCGTGGTCACCTCGATCGCCATCTGGTCGGCCGGACGATCGCCCGCATCCAGGGTCAGCTGCACGCGCGGGAAGGCCACGTTCGGGAACAGCGCCACCGGCATCAGCAACGCGCTGGCGATGCCACCGATCGCCAGCATCAAGAGAAGGAACAGCAGCGAACGACGATGCCGCTGCATCCATGCAGTGATGCTCACTGGGCGGACTCCCGCACCGCATCGCCATCGTTGAGTTCGTAGGCGCCGAGCACGATCACCTTGGCCTGCGCATCGAGCGCACCCTGCACGCCGACGGTCTCGCCATCCGGGCTGCGTACCGTCACGCCGATGCGTTTGGCGTGGCCGTGTTCGACCTGGAACAGATAGTCACCATGCTCGTCATGCAGCACCGCTGCACGGGGCACCGCCCAGGCGTTGAAGTCGTCCGTGCGGATCTTCGCGTCCAGTGCCGCACCGGCCAGCAAGGTCGCGCCGGCCGCCGCGGGAAGTTCGACCTGTGCCTGCAGCAGATGCGTCTGCGGATCGATCGACTGCCCGAGCATGCTCAAGTTGCCGGCAACATCCGTGGCGCCGTAGACGCTGTGCAGTCGAACCGGCATGCCGACGTGCAGCTTCGCGGCGTCTTCTGGCTGCACGCCAAGCTGGGCCACCAGCGCATGCGCCGGTGTAAAAGCCAGCAACGGCGCATTCGCCACGAAACGTTCGCCCAGCCCCACACTGAGCGCGGTGACCACACCATCGGCCGGTGCATTGACCGCTTCCTCGGCCGCGCCGCCGCCCAGCGCGCGCTGCGCGTCGAGCGCCGCCTGCGCATCGGCCAGCGCCTTGTGCGCAGCCGCCAGCTGTGACTGCGTGGCCAGCCGCTGGGCAGCCAGTTGCTCGGTGCGCTGGAGTTCGCCGCTGGCCAGGGTCAGTCCACTCTGCGCCTGTTGGTAGCTGCTGCGCGCTACCGGATCGGGCGTGACCAGCAGCAGTGGCTGGCCACGCTTGACCGTCTGGCCAGCCGCCACATTCACCGCGGCCACCTGGCCGCCATGCGCGAGACTGATCGCGCGTGCGCGCTGGGGATCGCCGAGCGCACTGCCCCAGGCTTCGACGGTGTCGTGAAAAGGCTGCTGCGATGGCATCACCGTGGTCACCGCGACCTGACCCGGCGGCGCCGCGGCATCGTCGTCATCGGCGGCGCCATGGCTGCAGCCGGCCAGCACAGCGAGCAGCAGCAGGCCGCACAGCTTGGGCAAAGGGATTGAACGGTTCATGGCGTGACTGCTTTGACGGAAACAGGGTGGGCGGTGGCGAGATCGGTGTTGCCGAGCAGGGCTTCCAGCGCGATCGCCTGAGTGGCCTGCTGCTGTTGCAGGTCGAGCAGATCAAGGTCGGCGCTCAGCGCATTGCTGCGGATGGCCAGATAGGTCGGCCAGTCCAGCAAGCCTTGCTGCCACCCCGCTTCGGCGGCGCGACAGGCTGCATCCAACTGTTGCGCATGGGCAGCCAACGCCACGCGCTGCTGCTGCAGGGTGGCGAGATCGGCGACGAGTCGCTGCATGTCGCTGCGGGTATCCAGCACACGCGCTTCGTAGTCGTCCTTCAACTGTTGCCGGGTGGCCTTCGCGATCGCGATGTTGCCGCGGTTGCGATCGAACAGCGGCAGCGTGATACCGATACTGAAGCCGCGGGTGGGCACGTCGGTGGTGTCGCGCGCTTTATAGAAGCCGATGTTCAGCGCCGGAAACTGAGCCAGCACGGCCGCGCGCAGCTGCGCTTCCTGCGACTGGTAGCCGGCCTGCAGCGCGAGCAGGTCGGGCCGCCGCCGCGGCAGGTCGGTCAACGCCTGCTGCACCTGCTCGGGCATCGCGCTGGCCTGATACGGCGCACCGACCAGATCGAGCGGCGCATTCGGTGCCAGTCCGAGCAGGACATGCAGGTCGCTTTCCGCCTGGTGCAGCGTGACCGAGGTATCGGCCAGACGCTTGCGCACGTCCGCACCGGCATTGAGGCCTGCACTGGCGGTGTCGTAAGTGAGATTACCCGCACGCAGGGCCGCGTGGATGGCGGATTCGAGCGGGGCCAGCGCCGCTTGCTCGATGCGCAGCCGCGCCTGTTGCGCACGCAGGGTCTGCATCTGATCGAACAGCAGTCGGGCCTGTGCCACGCTCTGCCATTCCGCCCACAACAGATCGAGATTCACCTGCTCGGCCTGGTTGCGCGCGGCCGCGCGGCGTGACGAACGCGTCAGCAAGGCCGTGACGTCTTCGCTGAGACCGAGGTTGTACGCACTGCTCAGACCGGGCCCGGGATGGGTGAGATAGTCCTTGCCGAAAGTCAGCTGCGGATCGGGCAGCAGGCCCGCGGCAAACGCCTGCGCGCGTGCGATGCCGAGCTCGTCGCGCTTGAGCTTCAAGGCCGGGCTGTTGACCACGGCCAGCATCGCCACTTCGGTGACATCGAGCCCATCCGACGGATCGAAACGATGCTCTGGCAAGGCCAAGCCCGGCATCGCAGCAACCGGTGCCGTCAGCTGCATTACGCTGGCGACACCCTGACCATCACCGAGTGGAGCCGGCATATAGGTGGCACAGGCGGATAGCAGCAGACCGGCGGCGAGAGTTACCGCCATCTGAAACAGATGACGTATTCGCCGCGTCCCAGGGGCGTGATATCGCACTACGTGAAGTACGTGACGTGGACGGTTGGCATGGCACATACCATCATTCTGGAGAGTACGGCTTAGTTCTGTCTTAAGGATGCCTTGCTCTCATCGGCGCAAACCGGTCGGCAGCGCCGCAACGCTCACACGCGCCTACCCAGCCAGTCGCCCAGCTGCATCAACACCTGGCTGCGTCCGGGCTCGGCTTCGTTGAACAGCTCGTGGTAGAGCGTGGAGAAAAAACGCGTGGTCAATTGCCCGGTCGACGCGGCTTTGCGGGCGAACGCGCGACTGCCGGACGGATCGACCAGTTCGTCGCTATCGGCCACCAGCAGCAGGGTCGGTACTGACAGGCTGGCGGCATCGGCGATGCACGCCGCGCCGGCCTGGAAGATGAAATTGGCCAGCCGTGGCGTGATCCAGCTCGTGCACAAGGGATCGTCGCGATAGGCCTGCGCCACCTGCGCGTCGTGCGAGAGTTTGTCGACCTTCAATCGGGTGCGCAGCGGCAGGTTCGGCAGCAGCCGGTTCAGCAGGCGAGCCAGGCGCACCATCCCGGGTGACTCCCAGCTGCGCAGCGCCGGTGATGACAGCAGCAGCGCCGGCGGCGCAATGCGGCCGTCCAGCACGGTACGCGCCGCGACCAGGCCGCCCATGCTGTGGCCGAGCAGCAAGGGCGCATGCGGCAACCCGTTGGCATAGTCGATGTAGACCGTGGCCAGATCCTCCAGCAAATCGTCGCCATGGCGCAGCGCACTGCGCTGCCCAGGCGTCTGCCCGTGCCCGCGCTGGTCATAGCTGCGCACCGCATAGCCGCGCTGGTTGAACCATTGCGCCAGCAGCTGGTAGCGGCCGCTGTGCTCGCCCAGCCCATGCACGATCAGCACCGCACCACGCGCCTGCGCCTTGGGCCAGTCACGCAGGAACAGCCGCTGGCCATCGGCCATCGTCAGCCACGTCGCCTGCATCTCTGCGCTCGCGCTGTTGGTCCGTGACATCAATTGCATCCCTTGTCCCGCCGGTCTTTACCCGCCCCGGATTCATCCACAGGCTAGTAGCTCGCCTGCGGGCATCCGAAAGCTGTCCCATTTGTCCAAAGCACGCCATGCCGTAGCCTGGCGCCACCCTTGCGTCAGTGCTCGGTCACCTGCAAGTTTTTCATCAACAGATCAAGCTTGGCTTTCATGGCATCTTGCGGGTGCGTGCCTTCGACCCCGTAATACGCGGTGTACAGCACCGACGGATCAGCACCGGCAGCTGCGTTGACGACGGCGGTGATCTTCGTCGCGTCACCTTCGCTGAGTGCAACGCCATCGTAGGGATGATCGTGCTGCGAGATCTTGTGCCACTCGCTCTTGTAGTCGTCCTCGAGATCGCCTGAGGGGGCCACGTTGCGCCTGATATTGACCAGGTTTTCTTCGCTGGCATCCGTCCTGACACGCACATCGCCCACGTCCCACACGACCCTGCCGTGGTCGGTGAAGTAGCTGAAACCTAGGGCAAGCACGCTGGTCGGCGCGATTTTCTGCAGTTCAGGCGTGAAGGAAAACGCCAGTCGTTTCGATGCATAGCTGAAACGGTGGTCGTAGTCGAAGTCGATCCGGATGTCCTTGAATGCCGCAGGCAGCAGCGTGGTGTTCTGCAGATAGTCCTTCCATTGCGCCAAGGTGCCTTCGTAAGTCACATAGAAGAAACCGGTGAGCGCCTGCATGTCGGCGACATGATCATGCTGCTGACCTGCCTGTGAGAACCGCATCATGGTCACATAGCCATCTGGCACCGGCAGCGAAAACGTGATGACGAGCCCGTTGTTATAGGGCACGGCCCACACGCGCACTTGCCAATGGCGTTGCCATGCATCGGTGTAAACCGTGTCCTGAACGGGTTTGCCCAGCGAAGTGACCTTGATCTGTTCGGAACCAATCGGACGCTTCAGGAAACCGATTTTCGTCAGCTGATTCATGAGCTGGGTAGGGTCGGTGTACCACTGCCTGGCCGGGACACTGTCTGGCTTGCGCAAATGAATCAGGACGCTGTGTCCTGCAACGCCGAGGGCCACGTAAGCATTGTCGGACAACGGGGTTTTTGGCCCCTTCTGCACTGACCGATCCCAGTCGCCATTGCTGTTGCGGATGATCAGGCTGGGAAAACTGTCCATTACGGCTTTGCTGTGCAGCAGGCGATCGGAGCCATTGCCATGTGGAAACAGATTGTCTGGATCCTTGGCAAGCAGTGCCTTGAGCTGCTCGTCGACATACGCATCCTGCAGTTTCATGAAGGTGGCGCCGAAATCGGCAAAGCTCTTCGGCAACGCAAACTGCTCCTTGAAAATGTTGTTCGAAGTCGTATCAAACACGTCGAATTGGTAAGGAATGCGCTTGTCGATCACCGCCAGATGATCCGGCGCGTTCAATACCTCACTGATCGGCAGCGCGTAGTTGAGGTTTTCATTTGCCGACTTCATCAACACGATGCCGATGACCTTGCCGTCCTGGTCCAGCAGCGGACCGCCGCTGTTGCCGGGTGAAGCCGCCGCCGAGAAGCGCATCCACTTCCAGCGGCCATCCTGGTCCTCCGGCGTGTCGGAGGTATACAAGCCGTCGCGAATTACCACGCCGGTGCCCAGCGCATTGCCGACGGCGTAGACCACCCCATTCACGGCCGGCTTGGTGTCGACATCCAGCGCCGCAGCCGTCGCCGGCTGTGTGGCCAGCGAGAACACCACGAAATCCTGCCGCAGCGAATATTTCTCGATCTTGCCGATCGCGTAGACATGGCCGCTGGCATCGCGCAGGGCCGGCTCGCCCCACAAGCTTCCGATGCCGACCTGCAGCACATGCGCCGCGGTGACATAACGGTTGTTGCCTAGCGCGAACGCCGTGCCGATCGAGTAGTACTTGTCGTTGCGCTCCTGGTACGGCAACAGCTCCATCGGCAACGGCTTGGCGTAGGTCAGCGGATCATTGACCGGCTTGGCCGCGACCACCTCGAACGTGGCCGCCTGGATCTTCGGCAGCACCGCTGGGTCGAGGCTGGCGGCACGGGCAGCGCCGCCACACAGTACAAGACATAACAGGCAGCCCAACACCATCGTCCGTGAGCCGGCCTTGCGCAGAATCATTTCCAGTACGTGCATGAGAGTCCTTCGCATGAAGAGCGTCGCCGGATCCCCCCGACGGGGGGCCTGACCTGCGACGGCCGAGCGTGAATATTGACATGCCGCAACGGCGCTTGTACCGACGCCTGCGCCGCGGATCATGCCTGAACCGGCCAGCCGATACCGCTGCTCAATGCTCCAGGACCTGCAGGTTTTTCATCAGCAGGTCGAGCTTGCCTTTCATCTCAGCCAGGGGTTGCGTACCCTCGATGCCATAGAACGCCGTGTACAGCACCGTTGGCGGCTTGTCGCCCGCAGCCGCGGGCGCGACCACAGCATCGATCTTCATCAAATCGTCCTCGAGACGCGCCACGGCATTGTAGGGATATTGGCGCTGTGACAATTTCTGCCAGCGACTCGTCATGTCGTCGTCCAGCCCGGTAGGCGGCGCGACATAGCGCTGGATGTTGACGTTGTTGTGATCGTCCGAGGCCGTGGTCTTCCAGACATCGACATCCGCCACATCCCAGACCGGCTGGCCATTGTTCAGTGAGAAGCTGAAGCCGAGGTACATCAGGTTGTCTGGCGTGATGGCCTGCACATCATCCGTATACGAAAAAGCCACCCGCGGCGATGCATAGCTGAAGTGATGGCCGTAGTCGAAGTCGATGTGGATGTTCTTGAGTACGGCTGGCTGCAAGGCCGGTGCGGCGAGAAACTGCTTCCACTGCGCCAGGGTGCCTTGATAGGTGACGTAAACAAAGCTGCTCATTTCGTCCATATCCAGTTTTGCATCGTGCTCGCCGGAAGCTGGCACAGTCCGACTCAGCATCACGTAACCGTCTGGAACCGGCAACGCATACAGCACGATCAGCGCGTTTGCGTAAGGCACTGGCCAAACTTCGACATACCAGGGGCGTTGCCAGCGGTCGGTATGCACCGCCCGGAAGGTCGGTTTGCCGAGCGAGGTGATCTTGATTTTTTCGCTGCCGATCGTGCGCTGAAACATGCCGGTTCTGGCCAGAAGGTCCATGCGCAATGTCGCGTCGTCATAAAGCTTCGCGGCGTCCACGTCATCCGGGCGACGCAAATGGGCCAGACCGTTGCGGCCCACGGCGCCAACATCCACATAACCGTTGCCGTCCAGCGCAAAATGCTGCGATGCCTCACCCACCCGGGCCCATTCACCGTTGCTGCCGCGCACGATCAGCGTGGGGAAACCGTTGAGTTGCGCCTGCTGGTACAGCAATCGCGCGGAACCCTGGCCGTTGGGAAACAGATTGGCCGACTCCTTCGCAAGCAGGGCTTTGAGTTGTTCATCATTGAAGGCGTCGAGGCGCTTTTTGAACTCGCTGTAGAAAGCGGCCACGCCGAGCGGAAGCTTGAACTGTGCCTTGAAAGTACCGCTTTGATGCGTATCGAACAGATCGAGCTGGTAGCCGCCGCGGGCATCCATCACGGCCTGACCCTCCGGCGCACCCAGCACCTCACTGATCGGCAGCGCGTAATTGAGGTTCTCGTTTGCCGATTTCATCAGCACGATGCCGATCAGCTTGCCGCTCTTGTCCAGCAAGGGACCGCCGCTGTTGCCGGGCGACGCAGCAGCCGAGAAGCGCATCCATTTCCAGCGGCCATCCTGCTCCTCTGGCGTGTCGGAGGTGTACAAGCCATCGCGAATCACCACGCCGGTACCCAGCGCGTTGCCGACCGCATAGACCACTTCGTTCAAGGCGGGCTTGGTATCGACATCCAGCGCAACCGCCGTTGCCGGCTGCGTGGCCAATGAGAACACCACGAAATCCTGCTGCAGCGAAAACTTCTCGATCTTGTCGATGGCATAGACATGGCCACTGGTGTCGCGCAGCGCGGGTTCGCCCCACAGGCTGTCGATGCCGACCTGCAGCACGTGCGCCGCCGTGACATAACGATTGTTGCCCAGCGCGAAGGCCGTGCCGATCGAGTAGTACTTGTCGTTGCGTTCCTGGAACGGCAGCAGCTCCAACGGCAGCGGCTTTTCGTAGGTCAACGGATCGTTGACCGGCTTGGCCGCCACCACTTCGAACGTGGCCGCCTGGATCTTCGGCAGCACCGCCGGGTCGAGGCTGGCGGCACGGGCAGCACCGCCACACAGTACAAGGCACACCAGGCAAGCCAGTGCCATCGCCCTTGAGCCTGTCTTGCGCAGAATCATTTCCAGTACGTGCATGAGCGTCCTTCGCATGAAGGCCGCGCCGGATTCCCCGACGGGGCCCCTGACCTGCGACGGCCGAGCGTGAATATTGACATGCCCCAACGGCGCTTGCACCGACGTCTGCGGCGGATTCCATGACAGATTGCAGGATCTGAGAAAAGCCCCATATATGATCCGGTGACCCCTTCCCTGCCGCAGCGCGGACAACCACCGATGCGCCTGGACCCCAGCCCGCTGGACGATTTCCACCCGGCCGTTGCCGACTGGTTTCGCCGCACCTTTGCCGCGCCCACGGCGGCGCAGGCGGCGGCATGGCCGTCGATCCGCAGCGGCCAGCACACCCTGGTCGCCGCCCCGACCGGATCGGGCAAGACACTGACAGCGTTCCTGGCGGCAATCGACTCGCTGGTGCGTGAAGGCGTGGCGCATGGCGGCGTGCTGGCGGACGCCACCTCGGTGGTTTACGTGTCGCCATTGAAGGCACTGTCGAACGACATCCACATCAACCTGGAGGCGCCGCTGGAAGGCATCCGCGCCGAACTGGAAAAGCTCGGCCTGCCCGACGTGGCGATCCGTACCGCAGTGCGCACCGGCGACACCCCCCAGGTGGAACGCAATCTGCTGCGCAAGCTGCCGCCACACATCCTGGTGACCACGCCGGAATCGCTATACGTGCTGCTTGGCTCGGACTCCGGCCGCGCGATGCTGGCCGGTACGCGCACGGTGATCGTCGACGAGATCCACGCGATTGCGGGCAGCAAGCGCGGCTCGCATCTGGCGTTGTCGCTGGAGCGGCTGGAGTCGCTGTGCCAGCGGCGTCTGTTGCGGATCGGTTTGTCGGCGACGCAGAAACCCATCGAGGAAATCGCCAACTTTCTGGTCGGCGCACCACCCACATCTTCCCTGGGCGGGCCGGGGGTGACCGTCAACGGCCATACTCATCTTGTCGATGATGGCTGCGCCATCATCGACGTGGGCCACACCCGCCCGCGCGACCTCGCAATCGAAGTACCACCAGTGCCACTCGAGGCGGTGATGTCGAACGACTGCTGGGAACTGGTCTATGACCGGCTGGCCCAGCTGGTGCAGGCGCATCGCACCACCCTGGTCTTCGTCAATACGCGGCGGATGGCTGAACGTGCGGCGCGGTATCTGTCCGAGCGGCTTGGCAAGGAAACCGTCGCCGCGCATCACGGCAGCCTGGCGAAGGAGTTGCGACTGGATGCCGAGCAACGACTCAAGCGCGGCGAGCTTTCAGTACTGGTGGCGACCGCATCGCTGGAGCTGGGCATCGACATCGGCGACGTCGATCTGGTCTGCCAGCTCGGTTCGCCACGCTCGATCGCTGCCTTTCTGCAGCGCGCCGGCCGTTCCGGCCACAGCATCGATGGCACTCCAAAGGCGCGGCTGTTCCCCGCCACCCGCGATGACCTGATCGAATGCACGGCGCTGCTGGACTGCGTGCGCCGCGGCGAACTGGATGCACTGATCCTGCCGCCGCAGCCGCTCGACGTGCTGGCCCAGCAGATCGTCGCCGAAGTCGCCTGCCAGGAATGGGGCGAGGATGCGCTGTACGACCTGGTGCGCCGAGCGCATCCGTATCGCGAGCTGGCACGCGCCGATTTCGATGCCGTGGTACGCATGCTGGCCGAGGGTTTCACCACCCGCCGCGGCGCACGCGCGGCGTACATCCATCGCGACGCCGTACATCGGCAGTTGCGGGCGCGCCGCGGCGCACGGCTGACTGCGCTGACTTCGGGCGGCACCATTCCCGATACCGCCGACTATAAGGTGGTGCTGGAGCCGCAGGCGATCATCGTCGGCACGGTGAACGAGGACTTCGCGGTCGAGAGCATGGCCGGCGACATCTTCCAGCTCGGCAACACCAGCTATCGCATCCAGCGCGTCGAGCGCGACCGGTTGCGGGTGGAAGATGCGCATGGCGCGCCACCGAGCATTCCGTTCTGGCTGGGCGAAGCACCCGGACGCAGCAAGGAGTTGTCGTTCGGCGTATCGCGGCTGCGTGATGAAATCTCCGCGCATTTGGATGACGGCGGCGTGCCAGCTGCGATGACATGGCTCTCCGATCAACTCGGTTTGAGCGAAGCGGCTGCGCAGCAACTGGTCGATTATCTGGCCCGCGCGAAGGCTGCACTCGGCGTGTTGCCGACCCAGCACACGCTGGTGCTGGAGCGTTTCTTCGACGAATCCGGCGGTACCCAGCTGGTGATCCACACGCCGTGGGGCAGCCGTATCAATCGCGCGTGGGGCCTGGCACTGCGCAAGCGCTTCTGCCGCCAGTTCAACTTCGAATTGCAGGCGGCGGCAACCGAAGATGCGATCGTGCTGTCGCTGTCGACCAGCCACAGCTTCCCGCTGGAGGAAGTCGCGCATTACCTGCATTCGAACACTGCCGAACACGTGCTGATCCAGGCCCTGCTCGATGCCCCGCTGTTCCCCGCGCGCTGGCGCTGGAACGCCGTGACCGCATTGGCACTGCCGCGCTTCACCGGCGGCAAGAAGACACCGCCGCCGTTGCAGCGAATGAAGAGCGAGGACCTGCTCGCCGCCGTATTCCCCGATCAGGTCGCCTGCCTGGAAAACATCGTGGGCGAGCGCGAGGTGCCGGACCATCCGTTGGTCAACCAGACCATGCACGACTGCCTGCGCGAGGCGATGGACGTGGATGGCTTGCTGCAGATCCTGCGCAGGCTTGAGAGCGGCGAGATCAGCGTGGTCGCACGCGACCTCACTGCGCCGAGTCCGCTCGCCGCCGAAGTACTGAATGCCGCACCGTATGCCTTCCTCGACGACGCGCCACTGGAAGAACGCCGCACCCAGGCGGTGCAAACACGCCGCTGGAATGACAGCGACAGCGCCGATGACCTGGGCCGGCTCGATCCCGAGGCGATCGCCGCCGTGCGCGACGAGGCGTGGCCACAGGTGCGCGACGCGGACGAGATGCACGAAGCACTGGGCTTGCTGGGCTTCGTCACTGCCGACGAAGTGGCAGCCAATCACGGTTGGAGCGAGCGACTGCAGGTACTGGCCAGGAACAGCCGCGCAACCTTGCTCGCCATCGAAAGACAGATATGGACATCCGCGGAGAAGCTGCCGCTGTGGCAGATCCTGCATCCGTCCGCGTCGATGCAACCGGCGATCAGCGCCCCCGCCGAATACACCGCACAAGTATGGACCCGTGAAGATGCACTGCTGGAACTGGTACGCCATCGCCTCGGCGGACTCGGCCCGGTCACCATGGCGGCACTGGCCCATTCGCTGACGGTCGAAGCGGGTGAGGTCGAACGTGCCCTGCTCCGTCTGCAGTCCGAAGGCTATGTGATGCAGGGTCGCTTCACCGCCGACGCGACCGGTACGGAATGGTGCGAGCGGCATCTGCTGGCACGCATCCATCGCTACACCCTCGGGCGCCTGCGTCGCGAGATCGAGCCAGTCAGCCGACGCGAACTGATGCGCTTTCTGTTCGACTGGCAGCACGTGTCGGCGGCAACCCGATTGAGCGGGCCAGATGCGCTGAGCGCTACGCTGGCGCAGCTGGAAGGTTTCGAGGCGGCGGCCGGCGCCTGGGAGACGGAAATCCTGCCGGCGCGCATCAACGATTATTCGATCAGCTGGCTGGACGAACTCTGTCGTGCCGGTCGGATCAGCTGGGGCCGGCTGCGTACCGGTAGTGGTGGTGGCGGCGGTCCATTGCGCAGCACACCAATCGTGCTGCTGTCGCGACGCGAGATGCCCGTCTGGACGTCCATCGCATCGATCGAGAACACCCAGGACATCCTGCTGTCGTCACGCGCCCAGGCCGTCGTTGATGTGCTGCGCCAGCAAGGCGCGTTGTTCTTCGACGAGCTGCTCGGCGCAACGCATCTGCTGCGTACCGAACTGGAGGACGCGCTGGGCGAGCTCGTTGCCGCCGGACGGGTCAGTGCCGACAGCTTTGCTGGCCTGCGCGCCCTGCTATTGCCGGCGGCGAAGCGCGACGGCGGTCGGCATCGGCGCCTGCGCCGGCATCTGCTCAACGGTATCGAGGATGCCGGACGCTGGTCACTGACGCGTGGCACGACCAAGAGCACCCCGCCCCCACCTTCTCCTGCAGGCAAGGGCGGGGACAAGTTAGATCCGGAGGTGATCGAACACATCGCGCGCACCCTGCTGCGCCGCTACGGTGTGGTGTTCTGGAAACTGCTGGAACGCGAAGCACCATGGTTGCCATCGTGGCGCGAACTGCTGCGGGTGTACCGACGGCTCGAGGCCCGCGGCGAGATCCGCGGGGGCCGCTTCATCGAGGGTCTGGTCGGCGAGCAGTTCGCCTTGCCCGAAGCGATCTCACCGCTACGCGCGGTACGCCAGCGCGCGGATGACGGCGAGCTGGTCTGCCTCAGCGGCTGCGATCCATTGAATCTGGTCGGCACCGTACTGGTCGGCGACAAGGTGCCGGCGCTGACCGGTTCGCGCCTGCTGTACCGCGATGGCGTGGCGATTGCCGCCCTGATCGGCGGCAAACTCGTGCCGCTAATCGAGTTGTCCGGCGCCGAAACCAAGACCGCGAAACACACCCTGCTGCGGCATCCACCGTCGCTACCCGATGCGCTGACTGCAGCGCACTGAAACGAAGGAGCGATCCGATGGGCTGCCTGCCTTTGCTGCTGCTGTTTCCCTTGGGCTTCGGCGTGGGCTATTTGATCGCCGGCCAGACCGGTGCCCTGTGGGGCGCCGGCATCGGCTTCCTGCTCGGCTTGCTGTTGATGGGACTATTCATCAAGGCACTGCGCGGCCGGCGATAGCGAGCGCTGACTTCAAAGCTTGAGATAGATGTGACGCCGATCCATCGCGTAGACGATCAGCCACCACAGCAGCACGAACACCAGCGCAAACGCCAGCGAGGGAACGTATGGGCCGAACGGGGACGTCATCCAGCCGGCGAACACATGTTTATAGATCGACTTCTGCCAGCCCAGCGCGGGCAGCAGGACTTGCATTATTTCGGAGCCCGCGTACGCGGCGATCGCGTTGACCCCGAAGCGGCGCCCCCACGCCGGCCAGCCACGCCGATCGATCAATAGGTGGAACGCCAGCAGTGCCAGCGTGACCCAGCCCGCGCACCACAGCACGAACGAAGGCGTCCACAGGTTCTTGTTGAGCGGCAGCCACAGCGACCATAGCGCACCGAGCAACACGGACAGCACGCCAGAGATCAGCAAGGTCTTGAGTTTCCCCTGGCGCAACCAGCAGCCCGCGCGTAATCCCAGCAGGGTGCTGGCGAGTGACGGCAGCGTACTGAGCAAGCCTTCCGGATCGTGGCCACGGCCGGTGGCCGGATCGATCAGATAGACGAAGTGACCGAGCACCGCGCTATCGGTGCGGCTGACGATATTCGCCCAAGGCTCCAGCGAGCCACCAGCCAGCAGCAGACCCCAGTAGCCAAGCAGCAACACCGCGATCGTGAGCCACTGTGTGCGCGGTTTCGTGTAGATCGCGAACAGCGCCACCCCGGCGAAGCACATGCCGATCCGTTGCAGCACACCGGGAAAACGCAGATGCACGCCCGGCATCAGCAATGCCGCCAGCACGTTGATCGCCACGCCCAGCGCGAGAATGCGCAATGCACGCCACAGCGCCGTACGGGCCAATACTCCCGGCGCAGTACCCTGCTCCAGCCGCGGCAGGATTGCCAGCGCCACCGACACACCGACCACGAACAGGAAGAACGGGAACACCAGATCGGTGGGCGTACAGCCGTTCCATGCCGAGTGATCGAGTGGCGCGTAGACGTGACCCCAGTCACCCGGATCGTTGACCAGCAGCATCGCCGCCACGGTGCAGCCGCGCAGCGCATCGAGCGAAGCGAGCCGGCGCGGCGATGCGTTCACGGCTTCGTTGTGCCCGGAATCAATGCAACCCGATCCAGTGCATACAGCGGGCCATCGATCGGTGCGGTATAGATCAAGCACAGCGCATGGCCGCCCTGCTGCGCCGGCAGCGCTGCGTCGAGCGTGAAGCGGCGCACGCTGTGCTCCGGATCAGGCAGCGGCAGCGTGGCCAGCACCGGCCCGGTGCACTGATCCTGGTGCACCACCAGCTCGCCGAATGGCGTGTTGTGCGGGCGCGACACCACCAGCTTTGCGTCATGTGCCAGCGCGTAATTGCGCTCAAGCCGTATGGCATCGACGTGGATTCTAGCGACACCATCCATCGGCGTCGCCGGATACAGCTGGCAAGCGTTGAACACGTTGATGCTGTACACCGGCGCTAGCGAGGTGGCATCGGGCATCGGTTGCACGCGCAGGCGGAAATCACTGCCCGGGCAGTTCGGCATCTCGTTGCCGCTTAGCCTGAGCAGGCTGGTCCGATCCAGCACGCGCTGGCGTGGTGCAGCCAGCATGCTGCCGTCGCGGGCAAACGTCGCTGCGCGCACCGTCACCGGCAGCTTCACGGTGAAGGGCGCCTGGTACAGCGGTGCGTGCCGGTCGGGCGCGCGGCCGTTCAACGTGTAATGCATTTCACCGTAGCCAGCCTGGTTGGACAGCGTGACTTGCGCTGTGCCACCGACCAACGCGGCGTTGCGATCCAGCTTGATATCCGACGCAAACGTGCTGTCGGCATAGCCGATGCCCTGCGCGCGATAGCGCGCGAACTGCGCCGGCAACCGGCCAAGGAAACCGTTCCAGTCGCGCAATGCGGCCGGCGACCAGTCCACTTCGCTCAATGCGTCCAGCCGCGGGAATACCGCATGCTCGACGTGCTTCATCGTCGGCATGTGCTCGGTCCACATGTTCGCCTGCGCGCCCAGCACGTGGGCCGCCTGTGCTGCATCGAGCTCCTTCGGTACCGGCTCGAACGCGTATACGTGGGCCAGGCTCTGCGCGGGAATGCGCCCGGCCGTCTCGTCGACGCGATCACTCTGCAGCTGGTCGAAATACAGGTCGGGGGCGGGCGACAGCACCACGTCATGCCCCTGTTGCGCGGCCTTGATCGCACCCTTGCTGCCGCGCCACGACATCACCGTGGCATCGACCGACACGCCGCCGTCGAGGATCTCGTCCCAGCCCACCAGCTGGCGGCCGTGCGCGGCGAGGTACTGTCCGATGCGGTTGATGAACCAGCCTTGCAGCGCGTCCTCATCCTTCAGACCCAGCGCATGCATCTTCGCCTGTACTTCGGGCGACGCCTGCCACTGATCCTTGACCGCTTCGTCGCCGCCGACATGGATGTATTTCGACGGGAACAGCGCCATCACCTCATCGAGGACGTGGTCCATGAAATCGAAGCTACCGTCGTCCACGTTGTACAGGTAGGGATTGACACCCCAGTCGACCGAGACCGAGGGACGCTTGCCGGTCACGCCAAACTGCGGGTAAGACGCCACCGCGGCCTGCGCATGACCGGGCATATCGATCTCGGGTACTACCGTGATATGGCGTGCGGCGGCATAGGCAACAATCTGGCGGATCTGCTCCTGCGTGTAGAAACCTCCATAACGTTCCGGCTCACCGTCATGCCCTGCATCTGGTGGCGTGCGCCACGCACCCATGCGGGTAAGCTCCGGGTAGCGCTTGATCTGGATGCGCCAGCCCTGGTCGTCGGTGAGATGCCAGTGGAAGACGTTGAGCTTGTGCTGGGCCATCTGGTCGAGCAGTCGCTCGATTTCGGCGACCGACTGGAAGTGTCGCGCCGAATCCAGCATCAGGCCGCGCCAAACAAAGCGCGGCTGATCGCGGATATGCAGTACGGGCACCTGCACCGCGCCATGTAGCGCATCCGGTGTCATCAATTGCCACAAGGTGATCACCCCATGGAACAACCCGGCGTCATCGCGTGAAACGATGCGCACGCCATGGGCATCGACATCCAGCGCATAGCCTTCGGCGTTGACGACCGTCGCATGGGGATCACGCACCAGCGTGATGGCTACAACCTCCGGCGCCGTAGCCAGAATCCTGGGTGACAGGCCACGCGTGCGCCGCAACAGCGACGACAGGTAACCTGCGGTTGCACGGTTCGCCGCATCATCCGGCTGCAGCACGATCGGCGTGCTGGCATCCATCCGCAGGTGGCCGCTGCCATAACTCAGTTCGGCCGGCAGCGGAATCAGGGGAGGCGCCGTGGCATCCGCGTCCACTCGCATGGCTGCGCCGCAAAGGAACAGGAACAGGAACAGGCTAGCGATGCGCATGGCATCTCCCGTGATGCGTGACAAAAGGTGGGAGGCGGCACGATCCTGCACCGACTCCCGGGGATCATGTTGCCGGTAAAAAAAAGGACCTGGCAAGCCGCCAGATCCAATTTGGGGAAAGTGATACGGGAATACGAAAACTTAGAACTTGAAATGCGCCTCGAGCATGAACTGGCGACCGGTCACATACTCTTCGGACAGCTGATTCTTGCTACCCAGGTACGAGTAGTACTTGGAGTTGAGCAGATTCAGCATATCGAGCGACAGCGAGAAGTTCTTGTTGATCTGGTACCCGGCCGAAGCATCGAGCTCCTTGAAGCTGGCCACGTTGGTCGGCGCCGCACCGGCGACGTAACCGCCCGCGAGGTAGCTGCTACGCCAGTTGTACGCAATGCTCGCGGTATACGGGCCACTTTCGAAGTACGGGGCGATGTTGTACGCGTTCTTGGAGTTGTACGGCAGTGCACCACCGCTACTGGTCGAGGCGTCCGAGTAGGTGTAGTTCGCACGCAGGCCGAAGCCGCTGTCGCCGAACGCCTGTTGATAACTGACCGTGGCGCCCTTGACTTTGGCATGGCCGCCATCGACCGGTGCCGTCACGCTGTACTGGCAGATACCTGCCGTGGTGCAAAGACCAGCGGCAATCTGTGCGTCGCCTTCGGCCTGCAGATACCCCGGCAGCGTCCAGGAACCATTGATGCGCTCCTGGAAGGTTGCCGCATTCACAATGTAGTTGAGAATGTTCTTGTAGAAACCCGACACCGCGATGACGGACTGGTTGTTGAAATACCACTCAGCCGATCCGTCGAAGTTTATCGAGCGATAAGGGCTCAGGTTCGGGTTGCCGCCGGCAGCCGTCAGCACCGTATCGTTCGATTCGAAGTACGGAGCCATCTGGTTATATGGCGCATAGGCCACCGTCTCGGATGCCGCGCCGCGCAGAACGAAGTCCGGCGCAACATTCCAGGCGATATTGGCCGTCGGTAGCCAGTTGTTGTGTGTGCTGGTCTGGGTGATGTAACCGAAACCGGCCGGGAAAGCGCAGTCGAACGTATCTGCAGAAGAACAGGCATTGGGAACGTTGAAACCGGACGAGTCGTTCTCGGTATGCACATAACGTGCACCGATGTTGCCATGCACGACGTCGTTACCGAAATTCGCCTGCAGATAGAAAGCGCTGTTCTGCTGCTGCACGTTCCAAGTGTTGCCGTAATAGACATTCGCATCTTTCGCAACGCCGAAGCCCGGCGTGCTGAGAACCGCATTCTTGATCGCATTGAGGCCCAGCGTCTGCACGTGCGAGATAAAGCTCTGGGTTAGCCCAAGGCTGCTCGCACCCGACAGGTCAGACAGGCCGCCGTAGCCGATCTGATCCAGGGTCAACTGCTGCGGACCCGTGTAGGCGTTCTCTACCTGGCTTTCCCAATGGCTCGCATAACGCACGCCGGCCAGCAGCTGGTTGAAGAAGCCGTCGAAGTCCTTGGTGAAGTCGAGCTGCGCGTAGGAGTCCTTGGCTTTGTACAGGATGGTCTCTTCGTTGCCGCCCCAACCGTTGTCGGCCCAGTAACTCGGGTTGTTGGCCGTACTTGGATCGGTGAACTGCACACCCTGATTGATATTCCAGTTGAACGGGCCACCGTAATAGATCTCCTTGATGAAGGAAGTCATCGGGTTGCTCGACGTGCTTATGCCCACATCGGCGGCCAGCTGCCAGCTATCGCCGCTGTACTTGCCCTTCCAGTCGGCACCCTTGGTGCTGACCATCGACTGGCGCGCGTAGTTATCGCTGAAGGTGCTCGACGTGCTGTTGCAGGTGGTGGTGTTGTAGCACGGCGTACCCACCTGGGTGCCAGCAACGATGATGCCGTTCGGGCCTTCCGTGAGTGACGTGATACCACCCGGCCGATTCGTTGCCCATGGGTACATCGACTGGTTGACGTTATCCAGGCCATCCTTCATGTACATCAGGCTGAGCGTGCTCTCGAAATGCTCGTTCGGCTTGTACTGGAGGTTGATCAGGACACTGTTGCGCTTTTCGGTCTGCTGGAAGTTCGCGGCACTGAGCTGGTTCGGGATCTGATCAGTCGACTTGATGGTACCGGCGTTGAGTTCATTCTGAATCACATTATTGCCCGCGGTCAGCGCGGCCTGGTCCAAGCAACCGTTTGTGCAACCCGGACCACCGATGGGCGTGTAACCGTAGTTCTCCATACCCTCGCGCGAGGTGAACAGCTCGTAATGCTGGGCGGAGACGTCGACGCCGAAGGTCTTGTCGTCGTTGTGCCAGCTATAGAACACTGACGCATTCGGGCGCGAATTGCCCACCATGTCGTTGTAGTTCGCGCCAACTGAACCGGTTAGCGTATTGGGAGCCACATCGAGCGGCTGGAGGGTGTGCATGAGCACCGTGCCACCCATGCTGCCTTCGGGCAAACGTGCTTCCGGGCTCTTGTAGATTTCCAAGCTGCCAAGGATTTCCGACGGCAGCAGCGAATAGTTGAAACCGCGGTTCGGATTGTCGCCGAACAGCCAGATGGACTGCGCCACCGGATGACCGTCGAGCAGGCTCAGGTTGAGGCTCGGATCCATGCCGTCGATGCTGATGCGCTGGGTTCCCGGAATGCTGCGGTCGAGCAAGACACCGGGGACCTGCGCCAGCGCTTCGGCCACGTTGGTGGTCGGAAACTTGCCGATGTCGGTGGCGGTAATCGCATCAACGATGGCGTCGGCATTGCGCTTGGTGTCCAGCGATGCCTGCAAGCTGGCACGAATACCGACAACAACAACGGTGGGCAACTCTTTCACGTTGGTCTTGTCGGGCTTGGTATTTGACGTGGTCGTCGTAGTCGTAGCGCTACTGGTCTGGGTGCTGTCCTGTGCATAAAGCACACCGGACAGACACAGACTGCTGATGATGCTGGCGGCTAGCAATGTCTTGCGGTAATTCATGATGTCCTCCCCTCAGAGGCTGGCTCGAAATCAGGACCGGCATGGCGCGGTCATGGACTGTTGTGGTGGTGATTGGCTTGGCGCCGT